>Ga0307434_1000053_pt1 | contig 102554 bp, 79 predicted proteins | sample SalMarWE160220MG_FD_202156 | JGI IMG/M metagenome (GOLD analysis project Ga0307434, IMG submission 202156) | Salt marsh sediment microbial communities from the Plum Island Ecosystem LTER, Massachusetts, United States - WE1603-220 | ecosystem: Environmental > Aquatic > Marine > Intertidal zone >... | reverse complement strand
AGCCGGATGCCGAGCCCTTGCTTGGCTGCCCAGTACTCAGGTCAAAATTGCTGGCGACAAAAGACCCGCTGCTGCTCGGCCAGAGCTTCACAAGAACGTAACTCGGAACGAGACCACCAGGAATCACCTTTGGAAAGGAAAGAACAGTATGGATTTCCTGTAAATCGGCATCTGACGAGTTTCCTTGCGGAAAATTGTAGTAAACCCACCCGAGCCTGTACATTAAAGCATAAGCTTCATCCGGGAGCACCATGTTTTGATAGTACAAAGTATAGTCCCAGCGTTCGGCAGCTTCATATCCGCTCGAATTGGCCCTGTGGCCCATGATGTTGACTCCAAGGCCCGTGCCGAACAGGTCCAGGTCGAGACTGGGCTGCACGGCGCTCTTGTCGTTGTAAACATCGAAGCCTCGCCAGATATATTTACTCTGATAGGTCAAGTCGACCGACCCGTGCAGTTCCGAGTTCTGGGCTTGTGCCATGCCTACAACGGCCAGCAAAAATACAGCAGTCACTAAAATTGTCCTTCCCATTGTCTTCTCCTTAAAACATTACCTTATTTTTACAACGCTAATTTCCATAAATTGTCTTAAATAAAGTCAAGAGTCAACAGAAAAAACCGATAATTTTACCACTTCCCGGTTTTTCTCATTTCCGCTTTTGGCAGACTCTCTATATCTTTTAGATATTTCTGCAGTTCTTCTTCCGGCAGTTCATAATCTGTAAGCTTTCCGGATAAATACGCATCATAGCCAAGAAGGTCCATCAGGCCATGCCCACTATAGTTGAACAGTATTACCTTTTCTTTGCCTTCTTCCTTCGCTTTTTCCGCTTCTTCAATAACCGCTGCAATCGCCTGACTGGTTTCGGGAGCAGGGATGAAACCTTCCGTTCTGGCCCATGTTATGGCAGCAGCGTAGGACTTCAACTGATGGTATGCTCTTGGCTCCAGAAGGCCTTCTACTATAGCCTGGCAAACCAGCGGTGCCATGCCGTGGTACCGCAGTCCTCCGGCATGAATCGGAGGCGGTACAAAAGCATGTCCGAGTGTGTGCATTGCCAATAGCGGAGTCGTGCAGGCGGTATCTCCAAAGTCATAAGCAAAAGGAGCACGTGTCATAGTTGGGCATGCCGTAGGTTCGACCGGGATAATCTTGATATTGGCACCATTGATCTTGTCAGCAACAAACGGGAATGACAATCCGGCAAAATTACTGCCCCCGCCGGCACAGCCGATAACTATGTCCGGTACTTTTTCTCCGGCTATTTCGAGCTGCTTCTTTGCTTCAAGCCCGATTATTGTCTGGTGCAGCAAAACATGATTTAAAACGCTGCCGAGGGAGTAGCGGGTTTTACCTGATGGGTCAGTAACTGCTTCTTCGACAGCTTCGCTTATGGCCATTCCCAGGCTGCCCGGAGTATCGGGCATTTCCGCCAAAATTTTTCTTCCGGCGTTTGTTTCGGTGCTCGGACTTGCAACACAGTTCGCTCCCCATGTTGACATCATCATTTTTCTGAACGGTTTTTGGTCAAAACTTATTCTGACCATGAAGACCTTACATTCGAGTCCCAATAGGTTGCAGGCGAAGGCCAGGGCGCTGCCCCATTGACCGGCTCCGGTTTCTGTAGTTAATTTTTTGATACCGAACTGTTTGTTATACCATGCCTGTGCGACGGCTGTATTTGGCTTGTGACTTCCAGGGGGGCTGACGCTCTCGTCTTTGTAGTATATGTGCGCCGGTGTCTCCAGATACTTTTCAAGGTAAACTGCCCTGCGCAAAGGCGAGGGACGCCAGCGGTAAAGGATATCCAGGATTTCCTCCGGAATATCTATCCAACGATCTGAACTTACCTCTTGTTCGATCAGGTTCATCGGAAAAACCGGCGCTAGCATATCGGGCGAGATGGGATTTCCATCGGGTCCGAGCGGGGGAAGCATAGGCGTGGGCAGGTCTGCCGCTAAGTTATACCATTGTCGAGGAATGTCATTCTCATTTAGCTGTATCTTTATTGTTTTCATTGCTGTGCTCCTATATAAGCTAAGTTATTAGTTTTACACCGTTAACAATCCAGTTCGCAAATTCTTATAATCACGGCAATATTAATGTGTATCAATATGATGGTCAAGCATAATTACTCAAGCTGACCGATCTGTAAATTCAAGACTTTATGCGGGCATCAAATAAAAATGGCCTACTCTGATAGTAAGGCCCGAAAGATCCAGCACTTATCATTCAAGATGCCTTATAATTAGAATCGGCAAAACTCAGGAAAAAGCTGTAAGTTTTTTCAATACATATTCACAAACGTTTTGCTCAAAGACACTTACAATACTTTTGGTCCGGCATCTGTAACGATTCGATCATAAGATGAAAAATCATCTTAAAAAGTGCTGATTTGTCTGTATACAGGGACGACCGAAATATTTTGTCTTAAATTGATAATACGTAAATCCTCAGGCGGCCCAAGAGCATGGGCGGAATGGGCAAATTAGGAAGATGTATCTGCGGGCACGATTAGATTATAGTCAAGCATCTGCGGCCATTGGATGGAAAATAGGCTATAGATAGCTATAGGTCCGATTCTGGAAGATACAATAATGGATTGCAGATATACCGATTAAATAAATGGTTAAGAGTCTGGATTGCGGAGTTTTTGTTGTAGAATGCCTTTCGTAACATCAATTCGGCTGAGAAATCAGGTTTCTGTGAATCGTAGGTTGCATTAAGTACTTCAAGTGCCTTAGATTGAAGTTTAGAGTTGGTCAGCGTAAATTCTGGGGCTGGTTCGTTAAGGATTCATAGGGTGGCATATCAGAAACATCATCGTGACGCCTATCTTTTCGATTGCAGCGCTAATCCTGAACCAGCTTTCATCGGTGACCGTTTACCTGGTATTCCGTGCCGCCGGTATGGGCGGAGGCCAAAGAAGCGTGGGAAACTGATCGTATGATGGAAAATATGTTCCTGTTACTCCGGTCTGACTGGAACGAATAAGCGACATTCCGGCTCTATGAGCGGGCGAAAAGCCCCCGGGGACAGGTACTTGATGGCGGATTGAGATTAAAGTGACGTCTCATTAGTGTCTTTTTTTTTTGCGTGGAGGGTAAACTAAGGCGAAAAATATTTTTTTTGTCGTGAAAAAAGGTTTGATGATTGTCGCGTCACTCATTAAAATACTATAAAGCGTGTGACAAGCCATTAGTCCATTTAATTCGAAAGGGATATGAGATGGCAAAAAAGAAACTCATCAAAGGTTTATGGTCAAAGAGCGAGTTGAGTCTGCTCAAGAAGCTTTTTCCGAGTAATCCCACTGCTAAAATTGCTGCGAAACTCAAACGCCCAACCGATGCGGTAAAGAAGAAAGCTTCCAGAATGGGACTTCGCAAATCGAAGAAATACATGAAGTCCCTTGGCAGATCGTAAGTTGTAAGGCTGGTTCTACAGAAGTGACTTTGATGTAGTGCCTTATCTTTGCGGGGAGATTGTCTGCTTAACTCTGGGCCCGGTCTGTGCCTTAGTGCTGAAGGTGTGTATACTATATGGACGGTTATACGCTTGTGTAGTGTTTCTTTAGTAATTTTCAATTCTGCAGGCTATATTCTTAATTCTAAATTCTTGACAATCGCAGCTCATCGCGTTATTTTCGGCTATTATTGTTTATGTTTTTAAATTAATTTATTCAGCCTTAAATATCAGGAGGTTAGTTTGAGGGTACTTTCGGGTATACAGCCATCGGGCAGACTTCATATAGGGAACTTTTTCGGTGCCATGCGTCAGCACCTGAAACTTCAGGGCCAGCACAATTGCTTTTATTTCATCGCCGACTATCATGCTCTTACAAGCAACCCGGTGCCTGATGACGTTGCCGGCCTTAGTCTTGGCGTCGCGATGGATTACATTGCTTTAGGCCTCGATACCGAAAAAACCATCTTCTGGCGTCAATCGGATGTGCCTGAAGTTACAGAGCTTACCTGGTTACTCTCATGCATAACCCCAATGGGGCTATTGCAACGATGCACAAGCTACAAGGACAAAGTTGCTCAAGGTTTGAGTCCTAATCACGGCCTGTTCGCGTACCCGGTCCTGCAGGCGGCGGACATCCTGATTTACCAGAGCGACCTTGTCCCCGTCGGTGCCGACCAGAAACAACACATCGAGGTGACTCGCGATATTGCCATCCGGTTCAACAACGCGTACGGCGAAATTTTCACCGTACCCACCGAGCATATCATCGAATCTGTTGCCGTTGTCCCGGGTATCGACGGGAGAAAAATGAGCAAGAGCTATGGAAATACTATTGAAATATTCGAGCCGGAAACCAGCGTTAAAAAAAAGATTATGAGAATCGTGACCGATTCGGTGCCGGTCGAAGAGCCCAAAAATCCCGATAAATGCAATGTTTTTGCCCTTTTGAAGTTGGTTGCCTCTTCCGATGAGTTATGTGAGTGGGACAATAAGTATCGCGCCGGTGGTCTGGGCTATGGCCAGGCCAAGAAACGCCTTGCTGAGTTAATGATAGACTATTTCAAGCCGTACCGGCAGAAAAGGGCCGAACTTGAAAATAATATGGATTATGTCAAAGAAGTTCTTGCTAACGGTGCCGAGCGGGCAAAATCCGTGGCCGGAGAAACGCTCGAAAAGGCACGTCAGGCTGTTGGGTTGAGAAGGTGATAATACTGAGGGCATAAATTGGCTGATTATCGCGTTAATCTTGAAATATTTGCAGGACCTCTGGATTTGCTTTTGTATCTTGTCCGCAAGGAAGAGGTGGATATCTACGATATTCCCATCGCCAAGATAACCAACCAATACATCCGTTACATTGAATTGCTCAAAAGTCTTGATATTGATTTGGCAGGTGACTTTTTAGTAATGGCCGCAACGTTAATGCAGATAAAATCGGCAATGCTCCTTCCGAAAGCTGAGCCAGATCAATTTCAAGATGATGATTTGTCCGATCCCCGCAGAGAGCTTATCCGCCAGCTCCTTGAATACAAAAAGTTCAAAGATGCCGCCAATTTGCTGAACGCTGCCGCTAACGAGCAAAAAGAGCGTTTTCCACGGCCCGGCACTATTGTCGAGCAGCTAAAACCGGACGCAGAACCTGAGATTGACATTGAGCAGGTGAGCATCTGGGATTTGCTGGAAGCTTTTGATACAATATGTAGAGCTACTGGTACCGTTCGTGATATAAGCAGTATTAAGGACGATACGCCTATAGATTTGTACCAGATAGAGATTCTGCACCGTTTGCAAACTGAGGGGCCGATGACTTTTGAACGCATTTTCGAGTCCAGAACCAATCGCATTATGATGGTTGGATTATTTCTGGCGCTTTTGGAATTGATTCGGGAGAAATTGGCCTGGGTTGAGCAAGTGTCCGATTCTTCTATATATGTACGATCCTTAACAGAAGAACCTGCAGAACAGGCCGTGCAAAAGGCTATCCTTACCACCGAGACCGGCTCAGACAAGTCAGATCAAGCTGAACAGCAAAAAAGGCCGCCGATTCCTATTTCTGAATTGCCTCCAAAACGCGAAACGCCGGTTCCATTGGAGGCCCGGCAGCAACAGTCATCTGCCTTACCAATCACCGAGTTGCCGTCAAAAAGCGATTCGACGATTTCACCCCAGGAGCAGGAAAACAAGGAACCCGCTAAAGACCATAAACACCAAACTGCCGGTTAGCGGTACTATCACGAATAAACCCGTAGATTTTGCTTTTGACTTTGTTGTCGTATACTTTAAATGGTAATGGACGGACTCAGTTCGACGAATCAGCAGGTCGCTGTCTTTAAATTGCCGTCAGGGGGAGTAAATGCAGCGGTTTTCATATAAACCTCATGGCTTTTTATGTCGATTAAATCATGTGTTAGTACAACTTTGATTAACTTTCAGTGATGGTTTGCGTATGTCATGTTTAAGGCGGTCAAGCTTAATGGGGGTTCGTTAATGCATTGTCCTATAATATTGCAATGCAGCAGCGTATTAGTAACTATCTCTGGCGGACAGAAACGGTAAATTCGTTTAAGTACCCGAGCTGTTTCCTACAGCAGGGAGGACACAAATGGTTCTAAAGACAAGCAAAATTAGATGTCACCGGGGCGTGTCATTGGTGGATACAATGATTGCGGTTACGATCCTGTTAATAGCGTTTATCGGGACTTCCAGCTTCAGATATAGTACCGCTTTGGGTGGGCGAAAAGCTAAAGCACAGACTGCTGCTGCCAGAATTGCATTGATGCTTTGCGAGAGTTGGCGAGGCATAAGTGGTGACGTAACCTTTGATCCGACAGAACTTTGTGGTTCGAATCTTGATATTGACACGCTCGAAGCCAATCTCGATAAGCCGTTGGATTTTAACCTGTTAGGAAGCTATACGGTAGTGTTGGATACCAATGATTCCTATAATATCAACTACTACGCTACTTTGTCATGGAAGGACGTTCAATCCGGATTGAGGGCCTTGAATGTCGTTGTAGCCTGGGCGCAGCGGGACTTGGGGGTAGATGGCATTCAGGGTGTGGATAAATCATTCAGGCTTACAATCTATACCCAAACTTTTTGAGGGACGATGAGGACGATAATAATTAAAAAAAGACAGAGAAACCTACGGGGCTTTACGCTTGTTGAGTTGATGATAACGATGGTTATTATGAGTGTTGTCGGACTTGCAATCGGTGTAGTCATAGTGGACGGTCAATCCAGTTGGAGCCATATGTATGACCGCATAAACTCTGATGTCGTTACCGATGGCTATGTTGCGAGAAAAAAGTTTGACGTTGTGATGCGTAACGCAAGCAGGGAGAAGATCCTCCTTGGTGACGCCGGTAGTTGGATCGAGGTTTATTACTACGCAAGCGATTCTTCGACTGTCGTTGACCGATATGCGCGTTTCTACGCTACGGATGGTGATTTGAATCTCGAATACGGGCAATTAGAACCGAGGGCGACGCTGGGCATCGATACCGTCTGTGGAAATGTAACTGCCTGCACTTTCAGGAATGTTGGCCAGTCTACCCAGATGATACTTACACTTGATAACGGGACACAGGCAAATACCGTTGTTTCATCTGCGGTTACGCACAATCAATAAAAATCGGACTGTTAAGATGAGGGTGAGGTGAATAATGAACAAGCTGCTAAAATCAAAAAGAAATGGCTCAGCTATACCGCTGGCAGTTGTTGCGGTCATGATATTGCTTGCGATGGGTGTGGGCATGCTGACTCTGGGGACGAGCAGCCGCATTTACTCAACACGATCTGCATCTGATATTGCCGCTCGCTGTGCTGTCGATTCCGGGCTGACAATGGCCCTGTTTGCAATGAACGAGAAATTGAAAGTCAAACCGTGGAATGACAGCACCCTGCCTGAAGCGACAAATGAAAGTCTCCCCAATTGCGACGCAGTCTTTAGTTACACAGTTACAGGTAATCTCAGCACTGGTTATACTATTGAGTCCATCGGAACTTCAGGTCACGCCGAGAGAAAAGTTACCTGCATTTTGAAACCCCAGGGACCGTTTGAGTTTGCCGTCTTTGGAGAAGAGAGCGTAGAGTTAAAAAACTCGGCTGTAGTGGACTGGTATAATTACGACACAGACAGTGAAAATCTGAAGATCGGCACGAATAGCATTGCATCAGGCGCTTTAACATTAAAAAACTCAGCCGTCGTAAATGGCGATGTGATTGTGGGTATGGGTGGAAGTCCGGATATTGTGATTGATGACTTTGGCGCTAATATCACGGGCGCGACTTACGTTATGACGAAAAGTTACGAGTTGCCATCAATAGCAGTGCCTCAGTGGCTCGAATCGCTGCCGTCCAGCGAACCTATAACGGATGATTTAACAGTAACCAATTCCGCCAAGTATAGCGGCATTAATCTTCAGAACAACAAAACACTGCTGATCGATGGGGACGTTACCCTCTATGTTACAGGCGAGATAATTCTTGGTAATTCTGCCGAGGTGCAAATAGATAATGATGCTTCTTTGATTCTGTACTTAGGCGGGGATTTTGAAGGCAAGAACTCAAGCACTATCAACAACCTGACACAAGACACAAAAAAACTTCAAATATATTGCCTCGATAGCTGCGAAAATATGCAATTCAAGAACGGCAGCGATTTTTACGGGGTAATTTACGCCCCAAACGCGGATGTAATAATGAAAAACTCCGCAAATCTGTATGGATCTATTGTAGCCAAAGACTTTGAGCAAAAAAACTCCAGCACTTTCAATTACGATGCATCACTGAGAGATGCAAGTGTGAATGATGAGGTCGTGCGTTTCGTAGTAACTCATTGGCATGAAGAGTAGGCAAATGAATTCGGATAATGAGGTTTAACTGCTCATTCAACTTGCCCAAAAAAGCCGATTAACTCGTTAGTTCTGCGGGATCATATATCGAAAAGTTACGACATCACTTCTGAAAACCTTCAGATTCCCAATACACTTCTCTTATTCTGCGAACCACAATAGTTCTTGACATGATGGCTTGCGTGTGCGATAATCTTTGATTTTCAGGGAATTTGGGCTAATAAGGAGCGGAAATGTCGCACAAAATCGTGTCCAAAAAACAGCTTTCAAAAGATGTTTTCACTGCTGAAATCGAAGCTCCACTCGTTGCGCAGGCAAGAAAAGCCGGCCAATTTGTTATTATCAGTATAAACAACGAATACGCCGAGCGGATTCCCCTGACAATTGCCGGTGCCGACCCGGAAAAGGGCACCATCCGCCTGATATGGCAGCGCATCGGCAAAACTACCGCCGAATTAGCTGATTTGCAGCAGGGTGACGAAATCACTAACGTCGCAGGGCCGTTGGGTAAGCCAACTCATCTCGAAAATTTCGGCACCATTGTCTGCGTTGGCGGCGGCATCGGCAATGCACCTTTGCTGCCCATCGCAAAAGCCCTGAAGGCTCAGGGCAACAAAATCATCAGCATCCTCGGGGCAAGAAGCAAAGAACTGCTCATCCTCGAAGAGGAATTCGCACAGATAAGCAGCGAACTGATAATCACGACCGATGACGGCTCATACGGACGAAAAGCACTGGTAACCGAACCATTGAAAGAATGCTGCCAACGCAATCCAAAGCCGGACCAGGTCTTTGTAATTGGACCGACTATAATGATGAAGTTCTGCTGCGAGGTAACAAAGAAGTTTAATATACCCACACAAGTATCACTCAACACCATTATGGTTGACGGTACCGGTATGTGCGGCGGCTGCCGAATCGAATTTGACGGTCAGCCGAAATTCGTTTGCGTTGACGGGCCGGAATTTGACGGGCACAAAGTCAACTTCGACTTGATGATGAAAAGATTGAACGCCTATAAGGACCAGGAACAAAAGGCCTACAAACAATATAAAGAACACAAATGTAAAATAGGCCTGGACAAATAGAACCTTGAACATATCTGTTTTTGTCAAAAGCAGCAGATACCTTTAGCAATTGTTAGGGATCCCTTACAGTGACAGACAAAGAAAGTCAAGAACTTCTGCAGCAGCTTCTGGAAAAGCAAAAAACCGGCAAGCTCACACCCGCCGACAGATACAAAATACCCCCACAGGGTATGCCCGAACAGGACCCAATCACCAGAAGGAGTAATGTCAACGAGGTGGCAACCGGCTACACCGAGACCCAGGCGCGACTGGAAGCTATGCGCTGCCTCCAGTGCAAAACGGCACCTTGCATTAACGGCTGTCCGGTACAAATCAGAATAAGAGACTTTATTGCCGCCATTGCTGATGGAAACTACAAAAAAGCCCTGGATGTCATAAAGGAAAACTCACTATTGCCCGCTGTTTGTGGCAGAGTGTGTCCGCAGGAAGTCCAGTGCCAGCAAACATGCACTGTCGGCTTAAAATTCAAAGACCCTACAAAAGCCGTTTCAATTGGCCGACTTGAAAGATTTGTCGCCGACTTCGACCGAAACGCCGGCAGCGATAGCGTCCCGTCCGTCGCAACCGAGACCGGAATGAAAGTCGCCGTAATCGGCTCGGGTCCCGGCGGTATTGTTACCGCCGCTGACCTCAGAAGGGCTGGCCACGATGTTACAATATTCGAGGCCTTTCATAAAACGGGTGGCGTAATGGTTTATGGAATCCCGGAATTTAGACTACCTAAAGCCATTGTGCAAAAGGAAATCGATACCCTGACCAAAATGGGTGTCAAAATCACCTGTAACTTCATTGTCGGCAGAACAAAAACCCTCGAGCAACTTTTCAAAGAGGACGGCTTCGATGCCGTCTATATCGGTGTCGGAGCAGGTCTGCCAAGGTTTATGGGCATCGAAGGCGAGTCCCTTATCGGCGTATATAGTGCCAACGAGTATCTCACACGCGCAAATCTTATGAAGGCATACGACTTTAGCTCCGGGGCCGACACCCCGATCGCCATCTCAAAGAAGGTCGCCGTTATTGGCGGCGGCAATGTCGCTATGGACTCAGCAAGAACAGCACTGCGACTCGGAGCCGAAAAGGTCTATCTGGTCTATCGAAGAACCGAAAAGGAAATGCCCGCTCGAATTGAGGAAGTCCATCACGCACAGGAAGAAGGAATCGAATTTCACATATTACAAAGCCCGAAACGAATAATCGGCGACCAGAACAGCCATGTTATTGCTATCGAATGTCTCAAGTATCAGCTTGGTAAACTGGACGAATCCGGCCGACGCCGGCCTATTCCCATTGAAGGCTCGGAGTTTAGAATTGACGTTGACACTTGTATAATAGCTATCGGCAACATTGCAAATCCGTTAATTCGCCAGACGACCCCCGGCCTGAAGTTCAATAAGTGGGGCAATATCGTTGTTGACGAGGAAACTATGGCCACCTCGGTTCCGAGCGTTTTTGCAGGCGGCGATATTGTTTCGGGCGCCGCAACTGTCATCATGGCAATGGGCCAGGGCCGAATTGCCGCCGCTGCTATGAACGACTTTCTGGCGAAAAAATAAAGCCCGAAAAGCCGAACTATCCCGGCCGGGTATTCCACCTTTGGGCAAGATATTTCAGCCTTGCCGGCATACTGCCAACCTTGATGTGGGTAACCAACTTATTCAAATTGTCATGTTCCTATTTGACAATCGGCCTTCAATTTAGTATTATCCGGCCCTTTACAACTGATGATTGATTGAATGTTCATGATCGATGCTCATTTGGGATTATGGTGAAAGATGCAAAACGCGATATACGAGATTCGAGACAAAGTTATGCAAGTTGGTCCTTTCAAAGCATTTAGGTTCGATGCCGGCGTAGTTGGTAATGTAGGCGATTGTATTGCTCCTCCGTATGATGTTATCAACGACGCCCAGCAGGAACAGCTATATAAAAAGAGCAGGCATAATCTCGTCCGCATCATCAAAGGCAAGACGAAGCCCTCTGATAACAGCGAGAATAACCAGTATACGAGAGCCGCCGACTATTTGGCCCGTTGGATAGAAGATGGAGCCCTGAAGCAGGATTCGGCCGAGGCCATTTATGCTTACGTGCAGGATTTTGAGGTGGCCGGTACGCGATACCAGCGTAGCAGTTTTATCGCTTTGGCCAAGCTGGAAGATTTCGGAGATATCGTCAAGCCGCACGAACAGGTTCTCCACAAGCCGATGGTTGACAGGCTTAGTCTCAAGCGGGCAACGTCCGCCGACTTCGGTCTGGTTTTCATGCTCTATGACGATGAGAAAAAGCTCGCAGACGGAATAATCGAACAAGCCGCCTGGCAGCCGCCGCTTATCGAATTTGTGGATGAGCAGGATGTGCGGCACCGTATCTTCGCGATTACCGGCAAGCAGGATATAGAGCAAATCGTGAAAATGATGAGCGATAAAAGCTGCATTATCGCCGACGGCCATCATCGCTATACGACGGGTCTGACCTACTCCAAAGAAAACAGCAATCCTGCCGCGAAGTATCAAATGCTCGCCTTCTCTAATATGCATCAGGATGGTCTGATCGTCCTGGCGACCCATCGGCTTGTGGGCAATCTCGAAAACTTCAGCATGAAGAAACTGATTGAGCAGCTCGGAGAAAAATTCCGGATTACTAAGTTTGAATTCAGCTCGGCTCAAACCAAACAACAAGCTGAGCAAGACATGCTTGAGCGAATGCGTGCCGAGCACGATAAGGATGAAAGTGCATTCGGGATTTATGGGCACGACAACGCCTTTTACGTGGCTGTCTTGAAAGACAAACGTAGGATGGATTCGATTGTGCCGGACATGAGCCCGGCATGGAAGACGCTGGACGTTTCCATCCTGCACAAACTTATTCTGGAAGAATTATTAGGCATTGATCAGGAACGGTTGGCTGAGGGCGAAAATCTGCAATATGTGAAAGACACCCCAAATGCGATCGCCGATTCAATCACCCAGGTTGATGCAGGGCAAAAACAAGCCGCGTTCTTCATGAATCCTATCAAAATGCAGCAGCTAAAAATGGTAACGGAAGCCGGCGAGAGAATGCCGCAAAAATCGACCTATTTTTATCCGAAGGTCTATACAGGTTTAACGATTAACAAATTATGATACTAACGCAAACGTCATCCCTGCGAAAGCAGGGATCTCTTCAGTTTAAGGGGCATAGATTCCCGCTTTCGCGGGAATGACAAAAAGAATGGAGATGATATGGTAGATTGGAAAAATCCCCCCAGATTGTTTATTCCTGGGCCGGTGAAGGTCAATGAAGACGTCTTGCAGCAGCTCGCTCGCCCGACATTAGGACATCGCGGCAAGGAATATGCTCAACTGCACGGCGACACAGTCAGTATGCTCAAAAAAATCCTTTTCACCAACCAGAACGTTTTTCTCTCGACATCTTCGGCTTCGGGGATCTGGGAAGCGGCGATCCGCAATTGTGTCGGTTTTGACGAAGTTGTGCTATGCACCTGCTGCGGTGCTTTCAGCGACAAGTGGGCCGGCGTGGCCAAGAGCTGCGGCAGAAACGTCGAAGAGTTGAAGGTCGATTGGGGCAAGCCGATTACCGTTGATATAATTGACGAGAAACTCGCTACCGGCAAATACGCTGCCGTGACGCTTGTATATAATGAAACGAGTACCGGCCTGACGAATCCGGTTTACCAGATCAGCGAGATGATGAAGGATAAATATCCCGATGTGCTCGTCTTCGTGGACTCGGTCAGTGCATTGGTAGGTCTACCAATGCACTTCGACGATCTTGGCTGGGACGTGACATTCGCCTCGGTTCAGAAGGCCTTTGCAATTCCGCCGGGATTGGCTGTTGCTGTGGTTAGCAACAGGGCACTGGAAAAGAGCAAGACCGTTCCCGGCCGGGGTTATTACTTCGACTTCCAGCAATTCGCAAAAAGTGCTGAAAAGAATCAGACGCCAACAACACCGAACGTTCCTCATATTATGGCCTTGAATTATCAATGCGAAAAACTGGTAGCAGAGGGCATGGAGAACGTTTGGAAACGACACAAGGAAATGGGCGATTTCGTAAGGGCCTGGGCCACGGAAAATTTCGGCCTCTTCTGCGATGAAAAATATGTCTCGGATACATTAACGACGGTAAAGAACACCCGCGGCATCAATGTCGCCGAAGTTATCAAAGCTGTTCAGGCCAAGCACAATACGATTTTCGGAAACGGCTACGGCAAGCTCAAAGAAGAAACTTTCCGAATCGCCCACATGGGTGACATAACTCTCGACGACTTGAAAGAGTTGCTCGCCTGGATCGACGACGATATTAACTAACAGATCGTAACGATCATTTCGAGCATGCCGAAGAAACTCATATTCAGCCCCCAGGTTCGCCTGGGGGTTGTTTACAACTATGCAATAGACTGTTGGGTCACGATGTCATGTGGTAGCTGAATTCGAGTACTTTCGGCTCTACCAACTTTCGATAGTCGTCCATGCTCATCCGAATCGCTTTGTCGTGCGTGCCGGCCTGGAACGTGATGTGATCATCCTTTTCCAGGGCCTTGTCCATAATAACCGGCAAATCATATAAGTTGCCGAACGGCGGCTCGGCTCCGAGATCGCAATCGTCAAAGATGCTTCCGATTTCCTTTTCCGTTGCTAAATCGACAGACCTGGCGCCGAGCTGCTTTTTCAACGCGCCTAAGTCAATCTTGTAGCACGCGGCAAGTACGCACATTAAGTATTTGCCGTCGGCCTTGATTATCACCGGCTTGGCCACGTACTTGCCCTGCTCGTGCTCGACCGCCGCCATTTGCTGCGCTGTGAAAGTGGGCGGATGTTCGCTCACCTCGTAGTGAACTGCCGACTTGTCCAGAAATTCCGTTACTCGCATATTAAGCCTCCTAATAAGTATCGGCAGGAATTATACAAAAAAAGGGAGGCACAGGCAATTATAAAAACTAATTTTGGGCCTGCCTCCCTGTTGCGATGTGCCTTTTTGCGCATTACCGCGGGTAGCGCTATAGCGAAACCGCTGAACTGCACTCACAACATATGTATTATAAGATTAAACAACGATGTTTGTCAAGTAAAATAACTTTATAATGTTTCTTTTTACATCGGCCCGGAGCTGTTCAAAGGGCATGAGAAAGAGCGGTCATCATAGTGGTTAATCAGGCGGTTCGGATTATTATGAAGGCACCACAACGCAAGTTGCGCTGTGGTGCCGTATTTTACTATCGTTATAGCTAATCGTAAATATGCGTTGATTCTGTTTCTTCCACCGGCCGGCTAAGCTGGTCGGCGTTCATGATGGTCTTAAAGCGTACATCTCCCGGTCTTACAGCCTCGACGACCACGCGCCAGGCCGCCTGGGCCTGTGGAGCAAGGCTGCCCAGCGGGAAGAATCTCACAGTCTGACCCTGTGTTGAGCCGGCAGTTGCACCGGCTGAAGAAATGTATTGAACGTTGTTTTCCAAAATGCATGCGATCCGAATGTTCGTGGCGGTAGCTGAGCCTTGATTCTCAACCCGGATCACGTATGTCGCACGATTTCCGGTTTTGATCGGGTCTTCGATATCGACGACCTCCAATGACAGCGCGGGAATTCCGGTCACCGACGTTCTCATTGTCGAAGTGGCAGCCTCTGCACAGTAAGCCGTAGCCGTTGCGCTGTTTATCAGAGTGCCCGCTTTAGTTGGAGTGTAAGTTACGCGTACGTTTTTCGAGCTATTAGGTTCCAGAGTGCCGAACTCCCAGACCAGTTTTGATCCTGAAAGCTTTGCGCCGGCGGTGGCTTTGACTCCGGTTACTCCGTTGGGGATAGCGTCTTCTAAGATGGCGTTTTTCGCAGCTACATCTGAATTATTTCTAACCGTTATTTCATAGGAAGCCGAACGACCGATATACAGGCGATCGGGTCCGGTCTTGTTGATTGTTAGTACAGGCATACCTACGGATGTCGTAGTTGCAGCCGATTCGACACTCAGGCCGGTTGTCGAACTTGCCACTGCACTGCTTACAAATGTACCTGTTTGAGTGGCTCGCAGTTCGGATGTGAATTGCCGGGATTGGCCGGCTCCCAGAGTGCCTGCATCGAATACCAGTTGGCTCTTGCCGTCGGTGGTTCGCAGTCCGGCAGGAAGATTTTCTATGATTTTGACATTCTGTATGGATCCCGTCCCGGAGTTGGTTGCCACATATCTTACAGGAATAAGATCACAAAGCAGGACATCAGCCGGCGCGGTCTTTGTCAGCTTCAACTCGGGCTGGATAACTTCTATAACGGCAGTGGCTGGAATTACAGGTGTGATGACAGTCGTACTGTGTTTAAGAGGCGCTGTGTATGTGGCCATGCCGGAGACTGTAAATTGTTTGTGTGCCTTCGGCCCGAGCGACGATATATCCCAGATAAGCCTTGTTTCCACTTGTTTTGCCGACGGATTGCTGCTCATGTATTTGAAATTTTCCGGTAGATGTTCGTTGATTACGATACCGGTGAGCATCGATTCAGTCAGGTTTGTGATTTTGATTGTGTAGTTGAACGATCTGTTCAGGCCGACTTCGTTCGGCATGATTTTGTCCAACTGTACAATACCGCATTCAGGCCACGGATATGTTCTTGAGATGACAGAAGATCCCGGAGCACTTACTGCTACGAGTCCCGTACTTGCAGGACCTGGAACTTTTCTCGTAGCGGTAGGTAATGGTTGTGCCTGAGCCATAGCTGCGGCTTTTCGAGTCTCGGTCCTGAAAAAATCACTGGCACTGAGGCCCGGTACGGCCGCCGCCTTAACCTTCTGTTGTTTAGGTCGGAAAAGGCTTCTGCAGCTTAAGGAACCAGACAAGCAAAACACCAGTAAAAGAAGCGAGATATTCAGAAGTTTTTTCATTGTATATCTCCTCGTATCTTTCGGCAAAACAACGGAAAAAGATCGTCCTAAAGATTCGCAATCCTCTCCTTTGCTGTCCCCTTTCATTAGGTACAATTTTTGTGAATTTCAAGTGTTATATCGGTACTTGAATTAGCTAAGTTAACATAAAAACTGAATAGTATATTACCTATATTATAGCAATTCGGCATAAGAAAGTAAAGTGTTAGTCTCCTGATAATGTTTTTTGCATATTTTGTCCCACAAAGCTTAGCTGCACGGCCTATAAGATCGCCATGTAAAGACTAACAATGCCGGATATATTCATTGGTGGAGATATTTTTTTGCTTCATCCGGTTAATAAATTAGCTGCTGCGGGCGATTTTTTTCCTTTTCCCACACCTTTGGTCAGAGCGGGAGCGGGAAATTGGCTTTGTTTGGCTTTGTTTTCTTCGATGTCGCTGGCCGGATTTATTTCATATTCTCTTTTCAAATAAGACTTTGCGCCATGCTGAACTACTGATAATTGGGTTTGTTTTTTCAAGTCGGCTTTTTTCTCTGCCGGGCGCCGTGCGGCAGCCTCATCCCGCAGGGATGGGGATGGTTCGTACTGTTGATCGGCGTCTTGATACTCAATCCGACGCATTATTTCGTGCTTCTTAAGCTCGTTCATCATCTTGAGCATACTGTTCTCGATCCGCCTCTCGTACAGCATCATCCTGTCGAGCACCCTGCAATTGCACCAGTCGCTCGAAGCGATTCGGCCGAGCTGCAAATGGCTAATGACATATCTCGGGTCGCCCAGCTTTATCCCCTTGGCATGCCACTTCACCATATTGAGGCTTTTGGCCATCGGATTGTCGATTTGATTTTCTATCATCGAGTCGATAGCCTGGTTCTGCATGCGCTCGGCCCGTTTCAGCCGCCAGACAAGGCTGACAAACCGATCAGCTAACATGGTTTCCACCGCTCCGACGGGGTCAAGCTCAGCGAGGAATTGGTCGTGGTAAGCTTGATATTCAGCCGGATCTTCGCCTTTTATCACCGCCTCAGCGGCAAAAAGGCCATGCTTAACCGCATTCTGCGAGACTGTTGCCTTACCCTCGTCCGTCTGCGGCCCGGTCGATTTTTGTGCGTTCTGCTGGTTTGCTTTGGTTTGTGCTTTCGTTGACATAAGGATACCCCTTTCTGAATTGATTATTTACTATTGTCTATTGACTATTGTAATAACGATCTAATATATTACGTTAAATAACAATCTTACAAGTAGGTACGTTGGCCGTCAAGTGAAAAAAATGAAAAAATTATAAATTTATTTAACCGCAGATTTCGCGGATTACGCGGATTTTGATTTACCACGAAGGGCACCGAGAACCACGAAGAAAAACAATATCGAAGATCCCGACCCCTCGGGAATCAATAGTATAGAAAATAATAAATGACAAAGCCTCCTGTTATTCTGTCAAAAACAGGCTTTTTCGCCTTTTCTTCACTTTTTTTCAATAATTATAGGTAACAATTTCCATCGACAAACGCTGTAATAAGTAGAAGGGCTGGATAGGCCATAAAAAAAGCCGGAATTCGGGATTTTTATTGAAAATCCCGACGGAGCAGTGTAGATTTGTGATCGGCAAGCGATGAAGCGGGACATCTTGGATCTGTAGTCGTTAGTAATGGTTTTGATAGAACACGGCGGCCGTACTCAATTATTGGTGAGTTTGGGGCGCATATATCAGTTGGAAATAGGTATGGTGTACCCGGAATTCCCAGTAAAAACGTAGAAATATAGAAATAAGTATAATTAACAATAAAATATAAAAAATATAGGAATTATAAGTATTGTGCCGATAAGCAATTAGAATTTAATAAAAATAAACTTGTAAAAAGAAGTATAAAATATTATTATGTAACTTAAAAGGTTGTTTGGATAGTAAGGATTGGGAATTATGAAGACACGTCTTTTATGTAGAATTTCTACAGGTCAATTCAGCGGAGAAGTAGCTGTTCAGGGCAAATTATATAACTCCGAAGAATTTTCTTTATTCGCACCTATAGAATCTGTGGAATATAGTTCTGAGCTTGCCGAAGATTCTTATATTGATGGTTCTATATCTGTTGATATTTTAGAAAATAAAGATGATTTAGTGTTAATATCTTTACCTCAACCAGCTTTTGAAAATGGACAGACTATTACCGTAAAAAAAGAACAATTAAGTTCTTATTGAAATGATTTTATCAAATAAAGAGTTGCATAAAGCAATAGATGAGAGACGTCTCTTAATTATACCAGAACCATTACCAAGAATCCCTTCTTTAGGCGTGGATTGCCCTTATGATACACATTCTGTAAATCTGCGATTAGGAGATGAAATTCTTGTACCTAAAGAAAGCAAATATTGTATTGATTTGAGCAAAGCCGGTTCATTACCAGAAGCATTAAAAGCTAATTCAGACACTTATACAATTACAGAAGAGCAACCATTCCATTTAGCTCCACACAAGTTGATTCTTGCAAGCACGTTAGAAAAAGTCAATTTACCTATAACTGAAGAGCGTCCGTATTTGGCCGCTCGAATAGAAGGCAAAAGCAGTCGTGCCAGATTAGGTTTAATTGTCCATTGTACTGCCCCTACTGTTCATCCGGGTTTTTCTGGTAAACTAACCTTAGAAATGGTTAATTTGGGCCCAACAGACATCATTCTAAAGCCTAAAATGTATATAGCTCAATTAATTGTTGAGCAAGTCTTTGGGGAAGTACATACAAATGTTAGCCAATTCCAAGATCAGACATCTCCAAGCGGTTTATAAATTTAAGACTTGTTTTTTGGCTTCTTCGGCCAGCCCTCTTTAGGCTTTTCCTTCTGAATCGCTGTTTTTAGAGCGTCTTCGCAGTTTTCACCCTCAATTTTCAAAATATCCGGCTTTGGGCCAGCTTTGCCTTTCGTCTTTCTCTTTTTAGGCATATATAGCATTCCATTATGTCTGAAAAAAATTATTGCATTTTGTTAAATTTAGTATTGCATTTATATGGATAGGGCTTATGATTGCAGCATAATCCGTTAAACGAAAGGACATGAAATGAAAGCATTAGATTATAAAAAGCTGAAAAAGGACGTAGAAGACCGCTACAATAAAGCACTTCAAAAGGCCGAAAATGAACGTGTTGAAGCTTTAGCGGCCATTGAAAAAGTCTGGAAAATGACAAAACCGAATTATGGAAAAAGCTCATCTGGTACGACTTCATCAACTTCAACTGGTTATGGTTTGCTTGCCAAAACAGTACGCGAATCCCTTAAATTAGTGCCTCAAACATTTACTAAAACCAACATATTAACAGCAATGCAAAAAATATCAAGCGATGTGGCTAATAAATGTAATTCTAATTCTTTGTCTGGCTGCTTGCATCGTCTTAAAAACGAAGGTGTCATTATTGTAGTCAAAGAAGGTAAGGGAAGCGCTCCTGCTGAATATCAATTAGCTAATAAAACTATAGATGCAAATGAAGAACAAATAATGGATTTCTAAAAAACTGAGCCGGAGGTGTTTGCCCACCATCCGGCTCGAAAGGACAACCGAATGTTTTGCGATTTTCCTGAGTACGGATACTCTTGGGATTGCCCTATATATGCAATTCTACCGAGACCTCCACCATTCGTCAAGAGAAATCTGAGAAATCCAGTGTGGGTTCTGCGCTCACGCTGGATTCTCTCATGTGCCCCGGTGATGAAACTGGCATACATGCTACGCATGGGACGTAGTGGCACACGTTGCCTTCCCGGTTCGAGTCCGGGCCGGGGCATTGTAACCTAATTACCAGTTAAACGGAGCATTCTGGTAACTTAGGCAAATAATAAGGTCTCCGATTCTTTTAAGGAGCAAATTATGAAACGCTCTAATAAAGAAGGCCACTGGATATATACGGCTTATATTACTCTCCGAAATGGTAGAGTAATATATGCTTCCAGCTATGGCCTTCGGGCTTTCAGGATTTGGGTTAAGAACTAAATCCTAAGCCTTTTGTCCCCCATGCTGAGGCTTACACCCTCAGTATGGGGCTTTTTATATATCGGCCTGATATGTAATTGTCAAATAACAAATCTTATGCGGTTTTCTTCGTTGGCTTATTTGTACATAAGACGTTTACCTTCTGCACCTTTAATGACTGCTACGATCCGCTTGCCATCGTTTATTTTACGAGTATTCCAGCGAAATTCAAATTCATTAACATAGCGGTGCAGGTGCTTTTTACTAACAGCATGAAATGTACCATAAAGGCCACGCTTCAATAAAGCAAAATAACTTTCTGCCGTATTACTATATACATCCCCACGAGCATATTCTCCGCAATCATGGCGAACGGATTTAAATGGGATTTAAATAGTGATATCTGGGGACCATACATATTAATTTTGGTTTATTCGCGGGTAATTAAAGTTGTTCGCCTGCCCCATTCGACAAGGCTCAGGACAGGCTCTGAGCCAAGCCGAACGGGCAAGATATATTTAATAATCAAATCTTTTCAAAACTTCGTGTTTCTTTGTAAATAGGCAGACGTTCTTATTTGCCCCTAATCACCAAAATTGACAAGCTGCTTATTTTACTCAATTTTTTTCATGATTTAATGAAACGTTTTTGGCATTTCGGAGTTTATAATAGTGATGACAGCAGAGGCTAATAAGAACTTGTTAATGAGACGCGTTGATTTGGTAAATAGCGAAACAGATCAGGATATCCTGATAAAACAGGCGTGTAGTGACCGTGCTGCCTTTGCCAGGCTGTACCGGATGCACTACGAGAGAGTGTTTCGCTACTGCTGCCGGAAATCCGGGGACACCATACTTATTATACTGGTGAATCAAAGAAGTACGCCTGCCCCATAGGGGGCATATTTTTCAATGAGTTGTGCTTGATCATGCTGCGGGATAAAATGCTCTTTCGTGTTGATTTGCAAGAAAACCTGCCGAGTGAATCGGCGGGCTAAATATTTTGAATTCTTGAGATTTGTATGCATCGAATAAACCGCGGGGGGAATTATAAGGTGTCCGCCTGCCCTTGCAAACTTTTACCCAACAATGAATATATTCGTCCGGGGTGGATATAAAACTGCGAAGCAAGACCTTTGCTTATATAAGAAGTTTCCGCTGCTGGTTCAGTACGCCGTACAGCGTCCTTCGCAGAGATTTTGCTGCCGGGGGAATTAAAGGTGTCCGGTACATTTTTCGATGAGTTTTGGTTGCTAATTAATTCGTATATCGTATTGCGTATATCGTATCGCGTGAAGGATTGAGATTGCCGCAGTCGCTGCGCTCCTTCGCAATGACATAGGGGAGAACGAATTTATATAATTCAAATGTGAGCTTGGCCATCCCCTATGGGAGTGCGTTTCAACGCACCCTACATGCGGTTCGGATCACGTTATATTGACAGTATGGCCTGCGGGATAAAAAGCTCTAACGTGTTGATTTTAAAGAAAATCTGCCGAGAGAATCGGCAGGCTAAATATTTTGAATTCTTGAGATTTGTATGCATCGAATAAACCGCGGGGGGAATTATAAGGTGTCCGCCTGCCCTTGCAAACTTTTACCCAATAATGAATATATTCGTCCACAGAGGATATAAAACTCTGAAGCAAGACCTTTGTTTATATAAGAAGTTTCCGCTGCTGGTTCAGTACGCCGTACAGCGTCCTTCGCAGAGATTTTGCTGCCGGGCCTGTCAGGTTGGCATAGCAGGGGGTGTTCAGATGAGATTTTGGCAGATGAGGTAAAAGGGCTGTAAAAACATAACATCATTATAGTCAAATACTTATGTTCGGATGGGCCGGATAACAGATATCTGGCACGATATTTGCACTTCTTTGGAAAGGAACGAACGGATATGGTATCTAATCTGTCAAAATTTGAAGAAGTTAATGTTCTGGCCAGTGAGGCGAACTGGGCCTGGCCGGAGGCTGTACGCTCTATATTTCGGCCGAGAGGCGTTAATCTGCTGGTGGCTGATAACGCAACAGAATTCGTCCATGTCATCAAAAGCAAGCGTATTCACACAACAATCGTGGATATGGACTCGGAAACGTCCAACGGGCTTGCGACCATTAAAATAATCCGAATGAATTATCCTTTGCTGCCGTGCATCCTTCTGACAAGTACCGCGGGTCAATCTTTGCTGGATAAGGCGCTGCGGCTCGATGTTTTCAGCGTGATTGACAAGCCGGTCGATATGTCTCTTCTCCGGCAGCAGCTTAACAGATTATTCATAAAGAAATACAGCAGCAGCGTATTTGGGGAACAAATCAGGAGTTAGAAGTTAACGGGGACAAAAAAATCGGAACTGGAAATTTTGTGTGTCATTGCGAGCGAAGCGAAGCAATCTCATACGTTACGAGTGAGATTGCCGCGGCCTGCAAAGCAGGCCTCGCAATGACAAGCACGCGAATAAAAAGTGCAAGAGTAATAGTGGGTATGAAGTTGTTTTGTTTATGAATTGACTTTACCATGAATAATAAACAGATTTTTTCGAAAGGAGTAATCACAAAATGAAGATTCGACCATTGGCAGATAAGGTGCTTGTTCAGCGTCTCGAAGCGGAAACCACAACAGCGGGCGGGATAGTTTTACCGGACAGCGCCAAAGAAAAACCTCAAAGAGGTAAAATCGTAAGCGTCGGCGAGGGCAAAATGCTCGACGATGGAACGGTCAGAAAATTGCAGGTGAAAAAGGGTGATATGGTACTTTTCACAAGCTATGCCGGGACGGATGTGAAAATCGACGGCAAAGAATATCTGATTATGAGTGAGTCGGATATCATGGCTGTAATTGAAAAGTAAGCAGGGAAAAACAATTAGCCACAGAATAGGAGAAATAAAAATATGGCAGCTAAAAAAATAGCTTTTGGTACTGACGCACGTGCCGCTATACAGAAAGGTGTGAAGAAATTGGCTAAGGCAGTCAAGATCACACTCGGGCCGTGCGGCAGAAATGTAGTTTTGGAGAAATCTTACGGTTCACCGCTCGTAACGAAAGACGGCGTTACAGTGGCAAAAGAAATCGAGCTGGAAGACGCCTACGAGAATATGGGCGCACAGATGGTTAAAGAGGTTGCGTCCAAGACTTCGGACGTCGCCGGCGACGGGACAACAACCGCCACGATTATGGCCGAGAGTATTTTTGACGAGGGCCTCAAGAATATTACCGCCGGGGCAAATCCGATGCAGGTAAAGCGCGGCATCGATAAGGGTGTTGAGCAAATCGTCAACGAACTGCATAAGATGGCCACGCCGATCGAGTCGACCAAGCAGATCGAACAGGTGGCAACCTGCTCGGCGAACCAGGATGTCGAGATCGGCAAAAAGCTGGCTGAAGCGATGGAGAAGGTCGGCAAGGACGGCGTTATTACCGTCGAAGAAGGCCAGTCCCTCGAAACAACTGTCGAGTTGCTCGAAGGTATGCAGTTCGACAAGGGGTACCTTAGCCCGCACTTTATTAACAATCTGGAGAATATGTCGGTTGTGCTGGATAAGCCGTACATTCTCGTGCACGAAAAGAAAATCAGCTCGATCAAATCGCTCGTTCCTCTGCTCGAAAAGGTCGCCAAACAGGGCAAGCCCCTGTTACTGATCGCCGAAGACGTCGAGGGCGAAGCGCTGGCTACGCTGGTTGTCAATAAACTGCGGGGTATCCTGCAGGTGGCGGCTGTCAAAGCGCCCGGTTTTGGCGACAGGCGAAAAGCTCTGCTCAGTGACATTGCGACCCTGACCGGTGGCGATGCGATCTTCGAGGACCTGGGCTTGCAGTTGGAGAACATCGAACTGCGGCAGCTTGGAAGGGCGAAACGCATTACTATCGACAAAGACAGCACGACAATTATCGAAGGCGGCGGCAGCATTGAAGCGATAACAGGCCGGATCGAACAGATCAAGAACGAGATCGACAACTCCACCAGTGACTACGATATCGAGAAGCTGCAGGAAAGACTGGCGAAATTGGCCGGCGGCGTGGCTCAGATTAATGTCGGTGCCGCAACCGAGGCTGAGATGAAGGAAAAGAAAGCTCGCGTAGAGGATGCTCTTCATGCCTGCCGGGCGGCGGTGGAAGAAGGTATTCTGCCCGGCGGCGGCGTAGCGATGCTCAGAGCTTTAAAGGCACTTGACAAAGTCAAGGCCTCCGGCGATGAAAAAATCGGCGTCGATATCGTCCGCAGGGCGGTCGTGGCACCGATTAAGCAAATCGCGGAAAACGCAGGGCTTGACGGCTCAATCGTTGCTCAGAAGGTAATGGAAAGTAAAGACAAAAACTTCGGCTACGATGCTTTAGCCAAAAAATACGGCGATATGGTAAAGTTCGGTGTGATCGTGCCGACGAAGGTCGAAAGAGCCGCGCTGCAAAACGGGGCCTCGATTGCTTCGTTACTGCTGACTACCGATGCGGTTGTCAGCGAGATTCCTGAAAAGAAAGAGACGCCCCCAGCCGGACCTCCAGGTGGTGGGATGTATTAAAGTGAGCTAAAGTGAACTAAGGTGACTAAAGTGAACTAAAGTGTATAAGCGCCGCTTTCAACTTTAGGCACTTTAGTCACTCTTAATTTTAGGCACTTTTATTATGAGTTTTCGTTTTTATTCGAATGCGATTTCCCAGGCGTCGAGAAACTTCGCAGCCGGACTTTTCATCACAGGGCTGCTGCTTATCGGATTTGGATTCCTTGTCTACATCCTGCGGGATTTGTTCGCTGTGCTCGCCTCGATAGTATTCTTCGTTACCGGCGTCGGTTGTGGGATTACCGCCGTAAAGATCTTTTGGGCACAGAGAAAATTAGACAAAATCAACTCCGGCGATTCACAGGACTATAGAGAAAATGTCCAGATTCATATTGAAGAGCACCATGATTCGTAGTCCACAGCATAATCATAGTGTTTTTCCTGCGTTTTGTTTTTTCGCCCTCAAATGGAAGACCTGCTGGCTTGGTCCGTTCCTCCATACGCTCCTATATTGATTCTTCCCCCGTTTGGTTCTGATTCCTGACCGATAGGAAAATTCGGATCGCCTGCGTCAATACATGAGCTGGTGACCGGGGCCATTATCCAGCTTTGGGAAGCAGGACTCCAATATCCGGCCTCAGACTGGAGGTGATAATCACCATTGAACCAGATATCGTCGTCTGGATCAGCCGGTGTCCCGAGATCATCCCAGTAGCCCGAATCAACAAAACAAGGGTCTTCATTCATATTACCTTCACCGGCAAAGCCGTCCTGGATGTTGCTATAGCGAATGTCAAACACTGCACTCTCATCCTTACATAGCTCGTTGCCTTCGTCCCGGAAGATACAATTTGCGGCCTTCAGGACTGTAAGATCATCTTCATAAGCAAAACAGGCAGCCGCTCGGCCGTCCAGCGCTACATTTCCAACAAACGTACAGTTGGATAAATTTATTTGTCCCTGGTATTGATATAAGGCTCCGCCGTACTCGCCGCTTTTATTGCCGCTGAAGATACAATGTTGGATGGAGATATCATTACCTGAGGCTTGAATCGCACCACCATTACTCGAGTCCCTTCCTGTTGCGGTGTTGTCGACAAATTCACAGTGGGTAATCATTGCACTATTTGTGCTGATTCCAAGTGCTCCGGCTCCATAAAAAGCGGAGTTTTCACGGAAGATACATCGTGTTAATGTCGTCTGACTGTTCTGCCACCCGCTGAATAATCCACCGTAATAGGAACCGGCACTGTTATGGCTGAACATGCAATCCGTTGCGGTGAGGGTGCTTTCGTCGTTATTCACGCCGGCGCCGCGTTGCGCCGTATTGTCAACAAAGACGCAATTTATCAGGGTAAGGTCACTATTGTTGTAGCTGTGCAATCCCCCACCGTATGTGGCAGAGTTATTCTGAAAAACACAGTTTCTTATGGTCGGGCTGCTGGCATTGCATAGAATGCCGCCGCCCCTGCAAATCGTGCCGTTGCTGTAATCACCTTCTTGAAAACCCCCTGTGATGGTAAAACCATCCAGGACTGAATCCGGTGTTTCCCGGTGGTGGAAGTAAAAAGCTCGATGCAGGTCCTCTTGTGAAGCCTCACAGTCGATGATACATGCTTCCGGACCGCTTTCACTGCGCACGGTGATTGCCTTTCCTTTGAAATCGATGTCCCGGTTGCCCGGGCCTGTGTATGTACCATCGGCCACCCATACTGTCTCTGCATTCCAGCATTGGTCAATGGCCGCCTGAATGGTGTCATAGTCCGCCGGAACATATATCGTGCCCGGATTTGCTATGGTGGTGAATCCATAGAGCGCTCCGCCATTATCGTCCCGAGCGGTATTGCCGACCTGGTCCGCCACTTCGATAACAAATGTATAGTTTGTTTGGGCGGATACCTCATTTAGCACGATGGTATGATGTGTGTCATAAATAAGCGCACTCGGCGAGCTGAAAGTGGTCATCTGTGAACCAGCCACGCAGTATTGTATAGTTGCTATGGTCGGCTTGTCCGTTTCAAACGTAACGGATGGCTGCGGTGACGATGCGTACGTCACGACATGAGACACTATAGGCGCCTGCCCGTCGATAACCGCCGTGTCTGTATGTGTCTGTTCCCTGTTCTTACTACGTCCTGTTCTTATCTTGTTAATGTACGCTACGGTGACGACTTCGCCGTGGGAAACCTGTAAAACACCATCCTCTTGTGCCGGTGCATCTGCGCTTGTTGTGATGGAACCCTGAAATACCCCTATCGGCGGCGTATTTTCCATCAATGTTAGAGTTTCCACGTCATTGTTGTCCGTCGTGATTACAACGTCGCAGGTCATACTTGCCTTCAGATATGAATCGGCAACGGACACTGAGATGGTGCTGGCGCAACCATAGGTATCACTGTCGAAATGCACCGTTCCCGTTGGAGAGGCAACTGCACTGAGAGCATTGAAGAGATTGACACGTTTATTGGAACGGCAAATGCCCGAGGCAACAGGATCGCCGCTGCTCATGACGATCTCTCGCACCTGGCCCGGCGTCAGATAGGGATTGACCGACAGCATCAGGGCGCACGCACCCGAAACATGGGGACAGGCCATAGATGTTCCCTGCCAGGTTCGCGTCCCGCCATAATAATTGAGTGACAGTATATCGACGCCCGGAGCCATGAGATCGACCCAATCGCCATAATTTGAAAAGCTGGCCCTTTGATCGTTCTGACCGGTGGCGCCAACAGAAATCACGCTGGAATATCCGGCCGGATAAAAGACATTATTCGAACCGTCGTTCCCTGTCGCGGCAACAGCCACAACTCCCTGACTGTTGGCGTATTGGAATGCATCATATAGCAGGTTGCTGGGCGGATTCATACCCCAACTGTTGGAGAGTATATCGGCCCCGTTACTGACCGCGTAGTATATCGCTTTCGAAATACCGGAAACCGGCCCCAGCGTATCCGGATCCATTGCCTTGACGGGCATAATCGTGACGTTCCAGCAGATGCCGGAAACATTTGTATTGTTGTTTCCCCGTGCGGCAATGATCCCGGCGAGATGTGTCCCGTGAGAGAAGTCATCCAGCGGATCGCCGTCATCGTACGCAAAATCATATCCGTGAATATCGTCAATATAGCCGTTCTCATCATCATCCACACCTTTGTGTCCATTGAGTTCAGGTTCATTAATCCAAATGTTACCCTGCATATCAGGATGCGTATAGTCCACGCCGGTATCAATCACAGCCACTACAACATCACGGCTGCCGGTATGGATATCCCATGCCTGCGGTGCTTCGATTCTGTTCAATGCCCATTGTTGGGAGTAGTCTGGATCATTAGGTATTTGAAATAGCTGGACGTAGTAATCCGGCTCCGCATATTCGACATAGGGGCTGCTTTGGTATACCTTGAGAATCTCCTGAAGTGATTCGTCGGCCTCCAAATCGACTTTAATCCGGTATATCCGGCTCAGATCGGGTACAGCGGTGTTTTGCGTTGCTCGTTTGAGCCTCCGCAGGAGATGTTTCTTCTTGTGGCTCACCACAGACCTGTCACCGTTCAACAGTGCCTCTATTCGTTTTTGATTCCTTCTGAAATCCATGAAAAGCGGCTTAACATGCACAGCCCGATTCTTCGGATGCATCTTATTGAAAGGTGAGACACTATGCAAATCAAGGCCGGATGGGTCTGAATCTTTTTGATCCGCCATACCAATTGGGACTGTCTCCTTGAGTTTGACAATGATGGTATCAGGTGAAAAGTCCATCTGCCCTGGCTCATCAATACGGCTGGTGGCTGCTGTTGCTGATACCAGGTTGTATAATATGACAATCGAGCATATCGTGATATTGTATCTCATTTTCTTCTTCCTCCCACCTGTGTGGACAACACATTAGCAAAGCAAACAACCTTGGGTTAAAATCCATAGTGTTTTGGTTTCAGCCTTTTGCCTGTACGCTTTTGTCGGACAACTTAATCTTCTTGTATAAGTAAGACGGTCTTTTCGAAAAAGCGTTACATACAAAGTCACGATTTTTCCGATTTTTTTTGTTTTTTTTCTCCAATGACCGGCTTTTTGCCGGAATTATTGGGAAGGGAAAGCCAAAAGCAGGATTATCGAATTTTCAGCGTTGCCAGGGCAAGGGCGGCGAAGGCGGCGGACAATAGCCAGAAACGCACTACTACCTGCGGCTCGCTCCAGCCGATCAGGTGGAAATGGTGATGTATGGGAGCGCATCTGAAAAGGCGTTTACCGCCGGTATATTTAAAATAGCCGACCTGCAGTACGACACTCATCAGTTCGATAACGAAAACCCCGCCGATAACCAGCAGCAGAATTTCATTTCTCGTTACCAGTGCGCCGTATCCCATTGCGGCACCTAACGGAAGCGAGCCGACGTCACCCATAAAAGTCTGAGCGGGATGACAGTTGAACCACAAAAAGCCGAGCACTGCTCCTAAGATCGCCGCAAAGAAGATACTCAGTTCGCCGGCCTGGGGTATCGCGGGCAGCAGAAGATAGCTTGCCCAGGTCACGGGAGTTGCTCGGGCCATCGTTTCCGAGGAAACATAGCAGAGCAGCGCCAGAACCAGGGAAACCATTCCTACGCAGCCGGCAGCCAGGCCGTCCATACCGTCGGCAAGATTCACCGCGTTGCTGGTCGCCGACAAATAGAATATCGCTATCAATATGAACATCCAGTTGGCCAGCGGCAGGCCGTGCTTGTAAAACGGCAGCCAAAATAATTTGGCATCTTCAATATTGACAAAGTCAGCGTATAAAAACGATGCGATCAGTACGGCTCCGCCGATTTGAAATATGAGCTTTTCCCAGGGCTTTAGTCCGTTTCTGCTGCGCTGACGCGCGCCGGAGGTGAGTTTCAGCCAGTCATCGGCGGCCCCTAAAGCGGCGAACCATATGACTAAGACAATCGCTTTTTGAATGAAGGGATTATTGAGTTTCGCCCATAATAAGGTGGTCGTGACTGTCGCAAGAATGATAATCAGGCCTCCCATCGTGGGGGTATTGGCCTTTTCCTTGGTCAATTCGTTAAGGGTGGCGTGATGAAACTCCGGGCGGTCGCCGATTTTTTTGCGCATCAGCCAGCGAATAATCTTCGGCCCGATTACGAGGGCTATCATAAGACTGGTCAGAATTGCCGCTACCGAGCGAAAAGCCACGTTCTGGTACGCATAGAAACCGAGCCGGTGAGTAAAAATCTCTCGAAAATACCATAATAAATGATATATCATCTCGGCTCTCGCATTTCCTATCTCGCTTCACGAGATACACTTCGCGAAAAAAGCTCATTTAGTTTCTCGACGAGCATTTCTAATTTGGCTACCCGCGAACCCTTTACTAATATTATATCGTAATCTTTTATGAATTGGTTCAGATTATTATAAGCTGAAACCGTATCTTCGAAGTATTTTATTTCCAAATAGTTATCGGCGTTTTCTTGTGCGGCCTCGGCGGCGATTTTCGCGAACTTGCCGACGGCCAGCAAAAGTTGCACTCCGGCCTGCGCGATATTTCCGCCAAGCTCTACATGCAGGCGCTCGGTTTGCCCGCCCAGTTCGGCCATATCGCCGCAGATAAAAACCTCTCTGCGCTGCCCGGCAGGATTGAGGTTGGCCAGAATTTCCAGCGCATTTTTCATCGAAGCCGGGTTTGCATTGTAGCAGTCACTTAATACCGTCAGCGTCCCGATTTGCAGCAGTTCGGTGCGCATGGAAACGGGCGAGAGGGTCTCGATAGCCTGCGCAAAATCGTTGATCGTCAGACCGAATTGGCTGCAGACGGCCCATGCGGCGAGCGCATTTTCGACATTGCCCGGGCCGGCTAACGGCAGGTAAACTTCCGCACCGTCGATAGTAAAGCGGCTGGCTGGCCCGTCAAGGCGAATGTTACCGGCCCTGTAGTCGCAGCCGTCCGATTTGCCGAATGTTGTAAATTTGAGGCCTCCGGCTCGGCAAGCGTCCACCAACCGGTCGAAATCACCGTTGATTATAAAAACGCCGTCGGATCTTAGTCCTTCGGATATGGACAGCTTCTCCTGAATAATTGTTTGCAAGTCGCCGAATCCTTCCAGGTGGGCCGGGTAAACGTTCGTGACCACCGCGATATCCGGCTCAGCGATACGATTCAGATATGGTATTTCGCCGGGATGATTGCTGCCGAGTTCGGCGATAACGATCTGGTCGTCTGCCGCGGCACCGAGCAGCGTCAACGGCAGGCCGATCTGATTATTAAAACTCTTCGGTGATTGATAGACGCGAAACCGCCGGCTCAAAGCGTGGAAAATAATTTGCCTTGTGGTTGTTTTACCCGCCGAGCCGGTTATAGCAATAACTTTGTAACCGGCCCGCCGGCGATATTCTCTGGCCAGCTCACCGAGTGCTCTAATGGTATCCTCGACTTTAAGCAGGCACTTGCCGGCGGATTTTTCCTCGTCGATATCTTTGCTGACAACGGCACAAACGGCGCCTTTTGCGAAGGCGCCCGCCACGTAGTCGTGCCCGTCGAAATTCTCGCCGGGGATCGCGATAAAGCAGTCGCCGGCTTTCGTGCTACGCGAGTCCGTGCTTACACCTGTAAAAGAAGAAAAGCCGTACTTATCAAGCGGAGCCGGAAGCTTTGCTTTTGTTATTGTGACCAAATCTGCTATTGGAAATTCTTTCATCCGTTATCTTTCGACAATCTGCTTTCGTTATTACAGCAAGGAAAACGTTTATCGATGTAATGCAATGATTATGCTATAATTTTACAAATGGTCAAGGATATTGAAATCATCGCTACATAACCAATGTCAATGCGATAGCCGTTAATGCCTTGATCCGAGTTATTAGAGATTATTAAAATCAAACTGACCGATGCACGCTGTCATCCCTGCGAAAGCAGGGATCCATGAACGTAATGGATTTAGTGGATTCCCGCTTTCGCGGGAATGACAAACAGTGTATATTATTGTGATTGAATGACTTACCATGTAGTTCTACTCAAAAACGGTCAGTTTGAGAAATTTATCGAAAATATTTAAAATTTACGCTTGACATATAACGTTATGCGTTATATAATTTAATTGGTTTATGATTAAAACTTTCAAATGTAAAGAAACAGAAAAAATCTTCAGCCGCAATTATTCAAAGAAGCTGCCTCATGATATTCAAAGAGCGGCGTTCAGAAAACTGCGTATGATTGATCGGAGTAAAACATTAACTGATTTGAAAGTTCCACCGGCTAACAGGTTGGAAATGTTATCAGGCCGAAGAAAGGGACAATATAGCATTCGCATTAACGACCAATGGCGAATTTGCTTTAAGTGGGTCGATAACAATGCTTTAGAAGTAGAGATTACAGATTATCATTGAGGTTAAAAATATGCCGAAGAAAAAAATTCCCCCTCTACATCCGGGCGAAGTTCTTTTTGAAGAGTTCTTAAAGCCCATGAATATAAGCCAGAATCAGCTTGGCAGGTCTTTAGGTGTGTCTGCTCGAAGAATAAATGAAATCATTCATGGAAAAAGAAGCGTAACCGCAGATACTGCTCTTCGTTTAGCGCGGCATTTCGGCAATTCACCACAGTTCTGGCTGGGTCTTCAAATGGATTATGATCTGGATGTGGAGACGGACAGACTGTCTGCCCGCATAGAAAAAGAAGTGAAACAATTGGCCTCTGCGTAGACAAATGAGCGGGCTAATATAATATTTGGTTATAATTGAGGAAACAGGAACCGGTTATTCCGCTTTTTCTCCTGATTTGCCGGGCTGTGAGGTTGCCGGCTCCGGCAAGAAAGAAGTAGAGAAAAACATGAAAGAGGCCATCGCTTTCCATCTGGAGGGGATGGAGCGGGAGGGGCGAGAGGTCCCACAACCACACAGCTTTTCAACCTATTTAGAAGTGCCTATCTGAAATTGAATAGACTGCAAGATTTCCTGGTATTTTAATAACTTAAACTGACCGTTTTCAAGTCGAATGCTACAGCAAATCATTCATTGATAATAACATAACACAATCTGTCATTCCCGCGAAAGCGGGAATCCACTTAAGCCGTTACGTTCCTGGATCCCTGCTTTCGCAGGGATGACAGCGAGAATCGGTCAGTTTGAGTTAATAAATATGTATAGTTCCGTGATTAAATCTAACGAACTTTATATTGCATTAAATGCAAAAACGTGTTAAAATATAGATGTGAAAAAATCGATTTTATCCAAAGTTTTACAATACGATATTCCCGAACGGATTCTACTTGTGGAAGATATTTGGGACAGCATTGCACAGTGCCCCGAAGCGATACCTGTTACGGATTCCCAGCTCAAGGAATTAGATCGCAGGTTGGAAGCCTATCATCGCAATCCTAAATCGGGCAGCCCCTGGGATGTTGTTAAAAAACGCATAAAAGAATCAACCAAATGAATCCTGTTATTATTTCCACCGAAGCGGAGTCGGATTTAAACCAGGCATATTTGTGGTATGAGAAACAAGTCGAAGGTTTGGGCGGAGAGTTCTTGTTGTGCGTTGATGCCTGTATACAAAACATTGCACGAAGTCCTAAAATTTACCAAAAGGTTCATAAAAATATTCGATGAGCTTTGATACGCAGATTCCCGTATGGTATATTCTTCATTGAACAGCCGGATCATATCAGGATTATAGCTGTCTTTCACGCCAGCCGCAATCCTTCGAGATGGCAAAGCAGAAAGTTAAATTGAAAGACGAAAAAGCTGGTTGCGATAGAAAAAAATCTTTGACTTACTCTCCTGATATGTTCAATTTTGCTTGTTCAAACATTCTTGGGCGATTTCCTTGTCGCTGAAATGGGATTTTTGGGTTCCGATGATCTGATAATCCTCGTGGCCTTTACCGGCGATCAGCACGATATCGTCTTTATCGGCACTTTTTATAGCCAGCTCGATGGCTTTTTTTCTGTCCGGCTCGATTGCTATTGTTTGTTTTTCGCTGTTTTCAAAACCTGCTACAACATCATTTATAATGTCATTGGGCTCTTCAGTTCGCGGATTGTCGCTGGTTACTATAACAAAATCGGCCAACTCCTCGGCAACTTTTGCCATTCGCGGGCGTTTGGTTTTGTCCCTGTCCCCGCCGCAGCCGAAGACGACTCGCAACTTGCCTTTGCACAGCGGCTTTAGCGTCGTGAGGACATTTTTCAATGCGTCGTCGGTATGAGCGTAATCGATAATCACGGAAAAGTCGCCGGCGTCGATTTTTTCCAATCGGCCGGGTATAGTTTTCAAAGCCGATAAACCGGCGGCGACCGTCTCCGGTTCGAAACCGGCGGCAAGACACAGCCCCGCTGCGGCCAGGCAATTGCTGACATTATAAAGGCCCAGCAACGGAGTTCTCACGATAGAGGATTGGCCGGCATATTCCAGGGCGAAGACTGTGCCGGTAATATCCATCGACTCGATATGAGCGGTGACATCGGCTTTCTCATCAATGGCGTACCATAATAGCCCGGCGCTGGTTTGGGCGGCGATCAGTTCGGCTTCCGGGGATTGCTTGTTCAATACCGCCACAGCATCCGGCGCGAGAGCCGAAAAAAGTCTGGTCTTGGCGGCTAAATAATCTTCTTTTGTTTTGTGATAATCCAGATGATCGCCTGAAAGATTGGTGAAAGCGGCTGCTTTGAAGCTGATCTGCGCCAGCCGGTTTTGAGAAAGAGCGTGGCTGCTCGCCTCGATGACCATATATTTCGCGCCGTTTTCGACCATCTCCTGCTGCCTGGCGGCTATATTCAGACAATCGGGCGTAGTCAGAGGTGCTTCGTGAATACTGCCCGAACAAGTGTCGTACAAGATGGTGCCGATCAGGCCGCATTTTTGATTCGCCTGTTGGATGATTGATTGAACGAGGAATGCGACAGTGGTCTTTCCGTTTGTTCCGGTGACGGCCAGATTCGTTAACTTCGAAGCCGGATTGCCGCCGGCCGCCTGCGCCAGAATCGCCGCGGCTTCCGTAGTGTCATCGACGATGACCGATTCGTGCCGGCCATCGCGTACCGTGTATCGCCCATCCCGCTGACAGACGATGTACCCGGCGCCGTTTACAATGGCCTGGTTGATAAAGTCGTGGCCGTCGTAAGCCGTGCCTTTGACCGCGACAAAGATATCGCCTTCCTTTACAAGCCGCGAATCGGTACGGATACGCAGGCCATTTTCCGGCCGGACTAACGCCAATAGCTCATTGAAAGTCATAATTTCACTTTGCCTGCTCGTTAAGTAACCATATTTTATCAATCTATTTGAATCCGGGATATCTTAGGCTAAAAAGCCGGATAATGCAACCGGTGCACCCAAACTCAGACGAAAACAAAGAGTCGTGCGGAGTGAATTTATCGCCGCTCGAAAATATGATGGTGCAAGATTACGATTTTGGCCTATAATAACCGTTGATAATAATAACTCAGAAAGGAACTGGACGATGAAAATCAAATATGCTCTAAACGTTTGCTCGGTTTTTGCTGTAATTGCCTGCCTGATTTCCACGAGTTCGGCCGGCTCGAAGGCGGATTCGGATGATGCTGAATATCTTGCCTTGTTCATGGAAGGAAAAAAGGTCGGCTATGCCATCGAGACTCGGGCCGTGTCCGGCGACAAAGTAACCACCACCGAGCAAGTCAGTATAACGATAAGCCGGGGCGGCATTTCGATGACGATTGAAATGATGGAGACCAGTATCGAGAAGGCGAGCGGCGAGCCTTTGGGTTTTGAGACGACACAGAAATTGGGTGCTATGGTCATGAAGATGACGGGGCAGGTGGACAAACAGGGAAATGTATCTGTGACAACAACTTCAATGGGTACTGAGCAGAAGAGCACGCTTCAATGGCCGCAAGGTGCGGTGATGGCCGAAGGTCTACGTCTGCTGACATTAAAGAAGGGTCTGGAAGAAGGCACGGAATATTCGGTCAAGATTTTCAGTCCCGGAGTCATGCAGGCTTTGAATGCTCAAATCAAAATTGGGTCGGAGCAAAAAGTCGATTTGCTCGGACGCGTAGTTACTCTCAGAGAAGTCACGACAACTCTCGTTATGCCGGGGGCCGGTGAAATTGTCAGCACCAGTTATGTTGACCGGGACCTTCGGATGCAAAAGAACATCATGCCGATAGCTGGATTGCAGGTTGAAATGGTCGCCTGCGCGAAGGAATTCGCGCTGGGCCAGAATGATGTGCTGGAAATGATCGACAGGATGTTTCTTAAGAGCCCGGAGCCGTTGAATAATCTGGCCTCGGCAAAGTCCATAACATACGATTTGAGCCCGGTACAAGGAGCATCCGATTTCAAGATACCGTCCAATGATAACCAGAAAGCGCAACAGCTCGCTGGCGGCAAGATGATCCTGAAGGTCGAGCCCGTTATCGCGCCGGCGGGAGCGAAGTTTCCTTACAAGGGCACAGATGCGGCGATTCTGGAGGCTATGGAACCCACAAGATATCTCCAAAGTGACAACGAGCAGGTTATCGACCTTGCCCGTCGCGCGGTAGGCGGCACCAAAGATGCGGCCGAGGCGGCCCGGAAGATAGAGGCGTTTGTAGCCGGGTACATTGAGAACAGGAGCTTGTCGGTCGGTTACGCATCGGCGGCGGAAGTTGCAGCCAGCAGGCAGGGGGATTGCTCGGAATTTGCGGTCCTTACCGCTGCGATGTGTCGGGCCGTCGGGATACCGGCCCAGGTGGTTGCCGGGGTGGCTTATGTGGATGACTTTCTCGGCCAACGGGGCTTTGGCGGACATGCCTGGGCCCAGGCTTATATAGGCGGCAAATGGGTCGGGCTTGACGCGTCCTTCAGAGGTGGCGGGCGGGGCGGCTATGATGCCGGACATATCGCTTTAGCTGCCGGCAACGGCGAACCGGCGGACTTGTTGAACCTGGCCCCTACATTGGGGCAGTTCAAAATTGACAAGGTAGCGGTCGAAAAAAGATAAGGTCCAGCAGAAATATTTATTCGAACTGGATGTCGGTGAGAACGAATTGGACGTTGCTGTTTCCGTTGTATGTATTGATTTGCGGCTTATAGGCGACGTTGAAAAACTCGGTTTCCAGCAGCTTTTTCTCCAGTTTTCCGAATCTAAATCCGATACAGCGTATCGCCGCGGTGTTGTCGGTGATTGCAAGCTGCAGATGTTCGCGGCCTGCGCCGACTCTTCTGGGCGGCGATGCCAGACGCACCCCTTTCGTGGCGAACGTTGGTTCCGGGTTGCCCTGGCCGAAGGGGCCGAGTAACTGCAGCTCGGTGACCGTTTCTTTTCGAAACATCTCCAACGGAACCGCCGCGTCGATATGAAGTTTGGCGGCAACATCGTTTTCGTTCAGGTTTTGTTTTGCATAATCTTCGAAATCGGCTGCGAACCGGTCGATCTTCTCGGTTTCGATTGTGATACCGGCGGCCATTTTATGTCCCCCGAAGCTGCTTAAATGCTGCGAGCAGGCCCTGATGCCACTGAGCAGACAGAATCCGGGAATCGAACGGCCGGAGCCCTGGGCGATGCCGTTCTCGGCGTCGGCGGCGTTAATCATAATTGTCGGGCGATAGTATTTATCGACGATTCTCGATGCGACAATGCCGATTACGCCGGTGTGCCAGTTTTCGCTTGCCAGGACGATGCTCTTGCGGTCGGGGTGGTTCATATCCCGCTCGACGATCATTTCGCAGGCCTGCTTGAAAATCTTCCGCTCGCACTGCTGGCGCTGGGTGTTCTGCTCCTTGAGATATTCGGCTATCTGCGTCGAGCGGACGTGGGAGTCTGAAGTAAGCAGCTCGACGGCCAGCCGTGCATGTCCCATTCGGCCGGCGGCGTTGAGCATCGGCGCGAGCCGAAAGCCGATGTGAAAGCTGTCGAGCGAGTGACCTGTCAGTCCCGCCGTCTCGATTAAAGCTTCTATGCCGGATAGCTTGCAGCCCGGCAGTGCTTTGAGGCCGTAACTCGTCAGGACCCTGTTCTCGCCCCGCAGGTCTACAATGTCGGCAACGGTTCCCATCGCCGCCAGGCTCGTGGCACTTAGCATGAATTCCCGCAATCTCGGTTCGAGTCTTCGGCCCGGATTGAATTCGTTGGCTATGGCCCAAGCTAACTTAAAGGCGACCATCGCCCCGGCGGAATCCTGGTTCGGATACGATTCTTCCAGCCCCGGATGAACGATCGCAACCGCCTGGGGCAGCTTTGAGTCGAACTGGTGGTGGTCGGTAATTACCAGATCGAGGCCTAATTGTGTGGCCAGTTCGGCCGAGTGTAACGCCGTGACGCCGCAATCGACTGTCACGAGGAGCTTGGTGCCGGATTTTGCCAGCGTCCCAATGGCCTCGGTGTTCAGGCCGTAGCCTTCGTCGATCCGGTGGGGAATGTAATAGTCCACATCGGCGCCGAGCAGCGTCAATACCTGCCAGAGAATCGCTACGCCGGTAATGCCGTCCACATCATAGTCGCCGTAGACGGTGATTTTTTCCCTGTCCCTAATCGCCTGTTTTAATCGCTGCACCGCCGGTTCGATTCCCGGCATTCGGGCCGGATCGATAAGCTCTGTCAGTTTGGGCCTGAGAAAAATGGAAGCTTCTTCGATGTCGGTGATTCCGCGATTAATCAGAACCTGCGCCAACAGCGGTGAGACCTTGAGCGATTTGGCAAGCCGCTCACAGCGGTCGTCCGCAGGCTCGATAACCCATTGTCTTTTTTTCATCCGTGCAGAAAGAAGCATCTAAAATCCGTCCTCTTATCCCTTTCGCCATGCCAGCTTTGTCACACTGCCGTTGCTATCGAGATTGCCGCCGACGGCATGCAGCACAAAATCACCGCCCCGGCTTGTCAGCCGTGCTTCCACCCAGCCGACAGCATCACTGTCATTGAAATTGTATCCCACCGCCGGAAGATTGATCAGGTGAATCCCTTCGAACTCGGAAAATCCGTATGCGTGTGAATGACCGTAAACAATCGCCTTGACCTTCCGAATGGGTGCAATCATGCTAAACAGACGCGGCACATCCAGTAGATCACCGTCACCATCCGACAAAGTATGATGAAAGCAGAGAATCGTGGGTGTCTCGTCAGACTCTTTAAGATAATCTTCCAGCCACTGCCGCTGCGCTTTGCCCAATAAACCCGGCACTTTATTAACATAGAGAAGCGAATCCAGCATAATCACGCGGGTGGATGCTTTTTTGACTATGGTTACATGCTTGCCTTTCAGATCGGGTTTGTCGCCGGGAGTCTCGTCAAAAACCTTCAGAAAGTTCTGCCGGTCGTCATGGTTGCCGAGCGCCATAAAAACCGGCGTATTTTCGGCAACCGGATCGAGAAGTTTCCTGAGATTGGCATAGTCGCCCGGCTGGCCCGTCAGCCGCGCCAAATCGCCGGCGATGAGCACCCCATCGGGCGAATTAGAAACGAGTTCCGGCACGACTTTCTCCAGGTTCCGGTATGGATAGAATCCCCGGTAATTGTTCTGGATATCCTCCGGAATATGAGTATCGGCCAAAAGCGCCAATCGGGTTTCCTTTTCGTCGGACTTCATTAAGCCGGGGCTGCAGCCCGCATTGAGGGTAACCAGTGTTCCGAAAGCGGCTAAACCGGTTTGAATGAAGCTCCTTCTGTTCATCGACCTGAAGAAAATCTCTGCCATAATATCTTACCTTAACCAAATTCCTGATTCATTTCCTGAAGTACGTACCTCTATATATCAGAAAAGGACGGTAAATTGCAAGGAATGTTTTTAGTCGACCAGCTCGCGTTCGATATCTTCCAGCGATTTGCCCTTCGTTTCAGGGAGTTTCGTAAGGATCACAACGAATCCGATCACACAGATGACGCCGTAGAGCCAGAACGCGCCGTGGGCTCCGAGGCCCGCTTTCAGATATGGAAACGTCAGAGTCAGAACCATGCAGCCGATCCACAAACTGGATACGGCCACGGACATCGCGGCGCCGCGTATGCGATTCGGGAATATTTCTGAGATAACCACCCATGTAATCGGAGCCAGTGACATTGCGTAACAGGCGATGGCCGAAATTACCAGTATCAGCATAAGTATTGACGTGCTCTGGAAGTAATAACCGGCGCCCAGTATTGCATAGATGCCCGCCAGGCCTCCGGCGCCGATCAGCATGAGGATACGCCGGCCGAACCGGTCGACCGTATATATCGCCACGAACGTGAACAGCAGGTTCACAATTCCCGTGATGACGATGTTAAACATGATGCTGCTGACGCCGTATCCTGCTGCTGCGAAAACTTCCTGGGCGTAATTGAAAATCACGTTGATCCCGCACCATTGCTGCAGTACGGCCAGGAAAACGCCCAGCATGACAATCCTGCGAAGCTTCGGCTCGAACAGGTCCCGGAAGTTGACGTGTGCGATTTCTTCGCCGGCGAGGGTTTGCTTAATGTCCTCGATAGCAGGGCCGGCGTATTTGGCGCCGCCGAGCCGGCTGAGGATTCCTGCCGCTTGTTCGTCCCTGCCGTACTTGAGAAGCCAGCGCGGGCTCTCCGGCACAAAGAACATCAGCAGAAAGAACATGGACGCGGGAATCGTTTCGGCTCCGAACATCCACCGCCAGCCGTTTTGCCCGTTCCATGAGCTTAGGATGTATTCCGTAGCTGCTCCTTCCGGCACTGGCTGAGCAATAAGCCAGTTAACAATCTGGGCGGCGAGAATCCCAATCACAATCGTAAGCTGGTTTATGGAAACAAATTTTCCCCGCATACGTGCCGGAGAAATCTCCGCGATATACATCGGCGAGAGATTCGAGGCCAGCCCGATTCCTATGCCTCCGATAATGCGGAACACATTGAAGAAAAGAAAATTTCCCGCGAAAGCGGTGCCGACGGCCGAGACGGTAAAGAGCAGGCCGGATAAAATGAGCAGGCGCTTCCGGCCGGATTTGTCGCTGATGATTCCCGACAAAACGGCGCCAATAAGACACCCGAACAGGGCGCTGCTCTGAGCTAAACCTCGCAGAAAAGGTGTTGCATCGGTGATTCCGAAATAAGGCTCATAAAACGGCTTGGCCCCGCCGATCACTACCCAGTCGTAGCCGAACAGCAATCCTCCCATAGCCGCGACTATACAAATCAGCCAGATGAAGGTCATGTTGTAGTTTGCCTGTTCGATTGATGAATTCGCTTGTTGATTTGTCATAATGAACTTCGCCTACTTTGCAATAAGATCTATCTCTGCGGCGGAGGCGAATATCTGCCCGTCAAATCCTGAAAGTGCTACGAAGCGGAAAAACCGGCCTTCTCTGCTTTTGTCAAAAAGAATTTTCTTCTTATTGCGGTTTCTCTCGAAACTCCCCGTTGCGGCCGGCTCGCCGAAGTTTTGTCCGTCGGCGCTGACATATACCTGGTATTTGTCGATCCAGCCGTTCGACATATCCTGCCGGGGCAGATATGTGAATCCCTTGATTTCATGGCTCTCCGGCAGTTCGATTAGAAATTCGTGGGGATACGCCGGGGCGCCTTGTTCCCAGGGCGTGTGCCAGATAGTATCCGGGTTGCCGTCAATGACATTGCGAGCTTCGTGGCCCGGCGTCTCGCTGTCTGCCATTGTCACGCGGGCATTGCTCAACAAAGACGGCTTTCGCAGCAGGCCTTGCAAAAGTCCGGCGTCGATGCTGCGCCTGGGAGCAAAGGCGTTGCTGTCCATGTACTTCAGCAGGCTCTGAAGCATTTGCCTGGCGACGGGGCGCTCGTTGAGATTGTTTTTGAGATCGATGCCGGATACGAGCAGTTTGCCCTTGCCGATTCTTGCTTCGAAAACCAGCCCGAGCCTGCGATTGGTGTTCCAGTCGTCAATCACCTGCACGATGGGGCGCAGATCGGCGGGGAATTCGTCGAGAATCATGAATCCGGACTTGGTGACAAGGTCCCACCACTGCCAGTTGCTGTGAAACTCGGTGGGGAATTGCGCCAGTGCCGGATGCTTCGGGTCGCATAGAATCCCCAAAGTATGCGGCGGTTGCCCGCCCGTCCATTGCGTATTCCAGAAGATTGTCGTAAATGCCGGCGGCACGTCACTGTCGATGGAATTCGGCGGCGGCATTAGCAGCACTTTCCCGCCATTCTTGAGAGCCGCATTTGCCTGCTCATCGAACTGTTCGGCGATGAGCACGCTGGCCGGAGGCTGAGTATTGAGCCCGGCGGGATATACCCATATATCCCAACTGTTTGAGTAGGGCGTTCCTTCAATTAATACTGTCAACGTAAGTTTCGCCGGTGCGGCAATATTTGCAAGATTCACTTGGATCCCGCCCAGTTCGGTACCGTTGCCCAGCGGGATTGTGGTTCGAGGCAACCGTCCGGAAGTGACTTTCCGGCCGTCGGCGTAGGTGACAAACCAGACGGGAGCGGTATTTTGGATTGGAACCGGTCCGAAATGTGCGACCTCAACTTCGGCGGAAAATGTCTCATCGGTGGTCCATGTGCGTTTTTTCATCCTCGCGAGAGGAACGGTCTCGCTGCAGTAGCGGTGGTGTTCCTGCGGTTTTATGTAGCCTTTCGAGTCCCAGAAGGGATCCAGGATTCCGACGAGGGCCGTTCCCTGGCCGGGGAAGTCGTGAATGTCGAGCAGTTGAAAGCCGCCGAAGCCGGGCGTCCGAAGGGCAGATTCGATTTCCTCTTTGTACAGCAATGCCTGCAATTTGCCCGAAGCGAGCAGGAAATCTTCGGCCTGGTCGAGCATATTATTGGCAGTGAGCGAATCGCGGAAAATCTCGAAGTTCAGGGCGCGAAGCACGCCTTTATATTTGGGGATTTCCTTCAGGTTCGGATAGACACACCACTGGCCGATTTCATGGCTCACGATGGGGACATCGTACTCTTTAACGAAGCTGCTGTAGTCCGTCGCTGTCTCGGCTCCCTTGGCATTAAAGCGGCTGCTCAGACCGGCGCCCCACTGGTGGCCCCGGGGCCCCGGCGTGCTGTGATACTGGTTCTCGGGGATGATGGGCCAGCCGGCGGCGCTTGTGTAAAGCCTGCGGGAGTCTTTGTCTTTCCAGTAATTGACCAGATCCCCGAGAAATCTTTTTTGATTGCGGCCGCCCGGTTCATTGCCGTAGGCGAGCATGCAGAACGATGGATGATTGCCGTATGCTTTTAGAATACGGTTGCCCTCGGCGTAAATGAATTTGTCGATTGGCTTGCCGTTGCCTATCGTTGCCCATGCCGGACATTCGACGTGGAACATAACTCCCAGGCGGTCGGCGGCCTCGAATGCCGCTTCGGGCGGACACCATGAATGGAAGCGCATGTGGTTCAGGCCGTGGGCTTTGGCAACTCGCAGGATTCGCAGCCACTCTTCGACATCCGTTGGCGGATATCCGGTCAGCGGGAAAATGCAGCATTCCAGCGTCCCGCGCAGGAAAGTCAGACGGTTGTTAATAGTAAATTGCGTTCCTTTTTTGCCGAACTCGCGCATACCGAATGTGACGGTCTTTTCGTTGCTGAATATTTTGCCATCTGCTTCGACTGAAAGAGAAACTTTAAGATTGTACACTGTTGGGGAGAATTCATCCCACAACAACACGTTATCACCCATCGCATAATTGACTTCAATGAAGAATTCTGATTCTGATGCTTTGATTTTAAGCTTATCTTTTTCAGGGGTGTGGCTTTGGTTTGTGTTCCAGCTTTCTGCCGCTATTGTGAGTGTTCCGGTGACTTGCTTGTTTGTTGCGTTGTCGATAGTTATAAACAGCTTAGCCGATTTGTTTCGAATGTCAGGATAGACCTGGATGTCATCGATCCATACTCTGTCGGTTGCCTGCAGTTCCATTCGCCCGGTTATACCGTTCCAGTTTGACTGTGTGTGGTCGCTGACCGAGTGTGCGTTGACTCCGACGTCATACTTGACCGAGTTGTCCACGCGAACGGTCAGCGTATGCCTGCCGGGCGTCAATTGATCGCTCAGGTCGTGGAGCTGCGGCGTGCACAGGCTGTCCTGCATCCCGGCGGGATTCCCATCCACCCAGACCTTTGTCTCCCAGTGACAGCGTTCCAGCAGCAGTACGATTCGTTTGCCGCTCCATGTCTCGGGGACATCGACCTGCTTCTGATACCAGGTGGGCCCTACGTAATGTTTCACCGGAGTCAGCCAGAACGGAATCTTTATCGAACCGGGCTGCCTGTACTGCTCGTATTTGTCCTCGGTGAACCATGACTTATCGACAATCTGGCCGGTCCATTTCGTATCGACGGAAAGATCGTCGCCGTAGCCGTTCTCGGCGGTCGAGCCGGGCAGTTTTATGCTGTCGGGCAGTTTGCTGGCGTACCATTTTTCCTGCTGTCCGGCGTCCTTCGGATCGAGCCTGAAGGACCACTGTCCCGCCAGGGAGATTGCGCTAAGCCCTGCGGTCGTGGCGATTTTTGAATCCGTTGCATTTCTGCAGCCGGGACACATTGTTATCGCTGCGGCCGCTGCTATTGTCACTATTGATCTGATTACCTGGTCCTTCAATTTCGTTTACCTCCGTGAGCGAAATGGTGTGCGGTGCACACCCTACGGTATATTTACGTTCATGCGGGCGACGGAATTTATATCGCCCATCGCCGGCGTGTACGGGCGCAGCCGGAACTTGTAGCTGTAAGCTTTCGCCGGCAGTGTGTATTCCGGATGCGTTCTGGCGCCCCAGCTATCGTCGCCGCCAACGCCCATCTGCTTATAGTCGAGGTTGACGGTTATTGTTTCTCTTCGCGCCAGCTCGTTTATGTGCGTGGCCTTTTCCAGGTCGTCCATTGTGAAAGGCCATGCACTCGCGCTGAGCAGTGGCATACCGACAGCTAACAAACCGGCGCCTTCTTTGTTGGTCAACGCCAGCCAGCGGACATCTGTTTTATTGCCGGTCTCCTGCGGACGAACGTACGGGTGGAAATTCTCTTCGACCGGCCCGGAATAAAGACCGACGGCAGAACCGGTTTTGCGGTCCCAATAGCTCTCGTTCGGACCACGGCCAAACCAGCTCATCGTTCTGAACTCGCCGGGTATTGCCATTTGCATTCCGAAACGCGGCAGATCGCGTGAACGCTCGGCGCCCGGTTCGATACTGCCGCTGACGATTATTTCTCCGCTGCCGAAGACGGTATAAGTGGATGTATATTTCCAGTTGTCTCCGACGGGAAGCGCGGCTTCGGCAGTGACGCGCACGACCTGCGGCGAGACCTGCTCCGATGTCACCTTGCCGACCTTTCTGTCCCGGCCGGCCCGGCGCCAGATGCCCTGACGTTGAGGCATCCTGTTGCCGTTGTCATTATCTATCGGCGCCCGCCAGAAATTGGGAACCAGCGGCTCGGAGATTAATTCTTTGCCGGCGAACTTAAGCGATTCGATCGCTCCGCTTGATTTGCCGACGACGAGTTCGAAGTTCCTGCCTGTAATCTTCAGTGCGGCGTTCGAGTCCTGCAGCTTTAACGGCGGCATAGCGGCAATATCAGCCGATGGTGCCTTTGGAGTATCAAACGGAACCTCGAACTGCTCCCATGCTACCACGTGCCCTTTTGCGGCCCATGTCGCATCGTCGGCCAGGGCAAAGCTTATCTTCAGCAGGTATTCGGCGCCGGGCTTAAGGTTCGGTTTTTCGAACGGGATATTTATCTGTTTATCCTTGCCGGGAGCCAGGGATAGTTTTGGCAACTTACCTTTCTGGATTGTTTTTCCGTCCTCTGTCAATTCCCATAAGATGTTGACGAAATCGAGATCGGCAAAATCGTATTCGTTGCGAATGCGAACAGTTCCGGCCGGAAGCTCGACGGGCGTGACACTGATACGCTGGTAAACCTTCTTGACCTCATAGAGAGAAGGATTGGGCCTTCGGTCGGGCTGGACAAGGCCGTTGCAGCAGAAATTTCCGTCGTTGGGATTGTCGCCGTAGTCGCCGCCGTAGGCCCAGAATTCCCTGCCGTTGGCGTCAGTTTTACGCAGGCCCTGGTCGGCCCAGTCCCAGATAAACCCGCCGATGAGACGTTTGTGCGAGCGGATGGCGTCCCAGTATTCCTTCAGGTTGCCGACGGAGTTGCCCATAGCGTGGGCGTACTCGCAAAGGACCATTGGGCGATTATCGTCCGGATCGGTCGCCAGGCGGATGATTTGGGGGATGCGTGCGTACATGCGGCTGAGCATGTCGACATAATACGGATCGCGGCCTCTGGCTGCGGCTCCTTCGTAATGTACCGGCCGGGTCGGATCGTAGTAATGCATCCATGCGGCCATGGATGAATGGTTGGGTCCGCAGCCGCTTTCGTTGCCCAGCGACCAGAAGATTACGGATGGGTGATTCTTGTCCCGCTCGACCATTCGGATTGCGCGTTCCATGAAGGCGGTGTTCCATGCCGGGACGTTCGAGAAGTAGCCGCCTAAGCCGTGCGTTTCGAGGTTGGCTTCGTCAATCAGATAAATGCCGTACTCGTCGCACAGATCGTACCATGCGGGGTCGTCGGGATAATGAGACGTTCGGACGGCATTCAGGTTGTGAGTTTTGAGCAGCTTGATATCCTGGAGCATTCGGCTGACGGGGATGGCCCGGCCGTGGTCGGGATCGTGCTCGTGCCGGTTTACGCCGAAGAGCTTGATGGATTGGCCGTTCACAAAGAGCTGGCCGTCCTTGATTTCGACCTCACGGAAGCCGACCCGGCAGCTTTCGATTTCGACAACCTTGCCGCCGGAATCTTTGAGTGTTATTAAAAGGGTATAAAGGTACGGCGTTTCTGCAGACCACTTGTGGGGATTTTTGATTGTCGTCCGGAGCAGGCCGAACGGTACGTTTCCTCTTTGCGGGTATCTCTCGCGGATGATGGAAGAGGCACTTTTAGACAGAGCTTCGGACAGGACCGGTTCATTTTCGGCGTCGTAAAGCCGGGCCTCAACATTCCATCCCTTGAGGTCCTGGTTGGTATAATTAGTGATTCTTGGGCGGATCATGAGGCTCGCATCGGTGTAACTGTCGTCGAGGTCGGTGCGAACGGCAAAGTCACGGATATGAACCTGCGGCGTCGAGAACAGGTAAACGTTTCGATAGATGCCGGCCAGCCGCCACATGTCCTGGTCTTCGAGATAGCTGCCGTCGGACCAGCGATAAACCTCGACGGCCAGGGTATTTTTGCCGCCCTTGAGGTATTTGGTGACGTTAAATTCGGCGGGCAACATGCTGTCCTGACTGTATCCGACTTTTCGGCCGTTAATCCAGATGTATGAGGCACTTTTGATGCCGTCGAAGTGGAGAAAAACCTGGCGGTCCTTCCACGTCCCGGGAACCCTGAAATCTGTTCGGTAGGAGCCGACCGGATTATAATCGTGGGGGATATAAGGCGGATTAACGGGGAAGGGATACCTCATATTGAGATATATCGGCCGGCCGTAGCCGTGCATCTGCCAGTTCGAAGGAACGGGAATCTCGTCCCATTTGCTCACGTCATAGCGGGGCCGAAAGAAATCAACCGGCCGATCCGACGGCTTGTCGACCCAGTTGAATTTCCACTTGCCGTTGAGTGATTTGTAGAACTTCGAGGCCTCACGCTCGCATTTAAGTGCCGTCCTGGTGTTCGGGTAGGGCACTAACGTGTTATGTCCCGGTTCTTTGTTCCGGCCGATTACCTGCGGATTCTCCCAATCCGGAGCTTTTGCAGAAGTACCGCCGGATGCCGGCTTAGACCGCCCATAGGCTGCGGGCAGCAGGACAATCAATACGGCAATCGCACCGAGCATTTGAGATAATACACACCTTGGATTTCGCATCTTTTTTTCTCCTTCAAGTAGCATTGAGGGTTTCTCTTGTGTTTTACGCTCTCATATACAAGCCGCCGTTGACGGCGATATATTCACCCGTGATAAAGCTGGCCGCATCGCCTGCTAAAAAAAGTATCGCTTTCGCGACGTCCTCAGCGGTGCCGTTCCTGCCTAACGGGGTTTGGCCGGCGACTTCTTTTCTACGCTGGGCCGTACTGAACTGCTCGTGGAAGCGCGTCTCAATAAAGCCGGGCAGGACGCTGTTGACTCGAATTCCATATTTGGCAAATTCTTTCGCCATGGATATCGTCTCGGTAGCGACGGCAGCTTTTGCGCCGGAGTACATTCCGGAGCCTTCGGCCCCGCCGTTATGTCCGGCGACTGAGCCGATATTGACGATATTGCCTTTGCTGCGCTTGAGATACGGCAGGGCGGCCCTGGTTGTCAGGAAGATACTGCGGACGTTGGTGGCATAAATATCTTCGTGATAGTCTAACGTGGCGGTTTCGAAGGGTTGCCTGTCGATTAATGAGCCGGCGTTATTTATGAGGATATCGATGCCGCCGGCTTTCTCGGCGAATTGCTCGACCATCTTTTCGACTTGCTTTTCGTCGCGAACGTCCGCGCTAAGCAGGATTCCATCGCTGTTTTTCTTTACCTGCTCAAGGGTTTTCTCCGCCCCCCCGGGCGTGCGGAAGTAATGAACTCCGATATAACAATCCTGCTCGCTGAATAGAACAGCTGCCGCCGAGCCGATTCCGCTGCTGGCGCCCGTAACCAAAACCCTCCTGCCCTTGAGGTCTTCGCAGATCATTTTGGGTTTTCCTCTGCGCGTTGTTATTAATCCATAATCGGAACCTTCGGTAAAACCGCAGGTTATGCATTGAAGTTTATGGCCTAAAAGTCAGAGATGATGAGATACTTTGCCCTTTCAAAGTAACTCGTCGATTGCTTCGGCGAGGTCCTTCTTACTGGTCAAACCCACCCATTTTTTCTGAACCTGCCCATCCTTAAACAGGATAATCGTCGGTATCGCAGTTATACCGAACTCCATAGCACTATCACGAGCTTCATCGGTATCAAGCCTGCAGATTTTAGCTTTGTCCGTGTATTCTTCGGCAAGTTCATGGATGATAGGAGCTATCATCCTACAGGGTCCGCACCAGGGCGCCCAGAAATCAACGAGTACCGGAACATCGGAATTATGAACAGTGTTATCAAAAGTAGCATCTGTCAGCGCAATTTCACTACTAACCATTACTGTATCCTTTCAATCAAAATTTTGCGGTAAATTATTGCCCAGCCGTTTATGCCGGGTTATCCGGCCGTCATAATACCCGGTTTAATCGACCTCGTCAACCAGGAAGCTGAAAACCGAAAAATTCTTGTTCGAATTTCCGGTTCTTTTTTCGGATTTTACCATCCGCCCGGTTGAAGTATATCGGCGACCGGCTCGTTCCACCATTTCGGGTCCCGGAAGTACTGCTTGAGCATCATAGCGGCGACGACGCCGTCGCCGACGGCCGTGGCTAACTGCATGGCCGCTCCGATTCTGCAGTCGCCCGCCACAAACACGCCGGGTACGTTCGTGCGAAGGTAAGCGCAGTCGCACTTGATGAACTCTTTGTCGGTCAGCTCCACGAAACCTTTGAGAAATCCGGTGTTCGGCTCCATGCCGACGAAAACGAACACGCCGTCGCAGGCATAATCTTCTTCTTTGTTGCTCTTAACATCTTTGAGCTTGACCGACTGGACTTTGCCCTCTCCCCGGATGGCGGTGGCGATGGTGCTGTACTTGATTATCAGATTCGAGTTCGGTTCGTTGGCTTTTTGAAGCAGTTCCTCGACGAGAATCCTCGCGGCACGAAATTCGTCCCTGCGGTGTATCATCGTGACCTTCGCGGCGAATTTGGCCAGGTGCAGCGTTTCTTCGACCGCGGTATTGCCTCCCCCGACGGCGAGGACGTGCTTTCCCTTGAAGAATGGCGCATCGCAGGTTCCGCAATAGCTGACGCCCGAACCGCGAAACTCGTCTTCGCCCGGGATGCCGAGTTTGCGATAGTCGCTGCCCGGGGTCAAAATGACGGTCCTCGCGATGTATTTATCCTTGTCGCAATTGACAGCGATTTTGCTGTCTTTGAGTTTTTCCAGGCTGGTTACCTCGCCGCCGGTCTTTATATCAGCGCCGAACGTCTGGGCCTGCTTCTGCATCTGTTCGATCAGGCCCGGCCCGTCGATGCGCTCGATGCCGGGATAGTTTTCTATTCTGTCTGTATTGTTAATCTGTCCGCCCGGCATGAATTTTTCAAGGACCAGGGTTTTCAGCCTGTCGCGGGAGGTATAAAGAGCCGCCGCCAAACCCGCCGGCCCGGCGCCAACGATAATGCAATCGTAGTTTTCTGACATAATATGTATCCTTTATAAAGTACTGAGTATGTAACGTTTAGAACCCCCGGTGAAACCGGGGGCTAAATATTATTTGTTGTGCTCTTGAACGTATTTTATTCTTTGCTCCAGAGCTGTTCTGTCGAAACAAAACCTTTTGTCATATTCCTTTGTCCAAAGCTTGCCGTTGTGGCCCGCAGCTTTCATCGCGAGCCGGGCGGATTTTTTGTAATAAGCCACTATATAACTGATTGGTTGCCGGGTGTATTCGGCGACCATATGAACATGATTCGATTGGACGGACAATGCATAAAGATGTTGGTCCTGCGATTTAGCTTCCTCGGTAATGGCTTTTCGCACTACTTGTTGCTGGTTTCTCGATAGTTTGATCATATCCTGTGCTTGTAATTTTATGTTTCTTTGCATCAGGGCCTTGTTTCCGTCGTAAGTTTGTCCATTTTTCACATATCCGCGTCCATCGCCCTGCAGCCACGTGCCATAAGTCGTCCAGGTAATCATATATCCCAGCGTCTTTGCCACAAACATACCCCTATTTAGCCCCCGGTTCCACCGGGGGTTCTTTTTCTTCCCCTTCGGAAGTTATATCGTTTGATCCATCGTCGGTTTCTGGCGACTGAATCATCCTTGTCGCCTTGTCTACAGGTTCCAACGTATCGATGTCCTGACCTGAAATGGAGCCCAATTCCTTGAATTTCCTTGCAGGAACCAAAACGCTTCGCTCCATAGATCCCACAGCTTTGTTGTAACTCTCTACGGCACGATCCAAGCCCTTTTTAAGATTGCCGAAATGTTCCACGAAGGTGCAAAGTCTACTGTAGAGTACTTTTCCTAAGTCACTGATTTTCTGAGCATTCTTGGCAATTTGTTCCTGTTGCCAGCCGTAGGCCACGGCGTGCAAGAGCGCTATCAAAGTAGTCGGAGTAGCCAGTATTACTCTATTGTCTACACCGAGTTCAATTAAGCTTGGATCTTGTTCGAGAGCGGCGCTGAAAAACATCTCGCCCGGCAGGAACATAACAACGAATTCCGGAGTCGGCTGGAATTGCTCCCAGTAGCCCTTGGCCGCCAGGTTTTTAATGTGCGTACGAACCAGGCCGGCATGTTTTCTCAGTCTCTCGATCCGTATTTGCTCATCCGTGGTCTCCAGCGATTCCAGATAACTCTGCAGAGGCGCCTTTGAATCGACCACTACCATTCTATTACTTGGCAGCCTGATAATCATGTCCGGCCGGGTGCGTCCAGCATCCGAATTGGTACTTTGCTGCTCTAAAAAGTCGCAATGTTTGATCATACCGGCGATTTCAACCACACGACGCAACTGCATTTCACCCCACCGGCCCCGCACGGTAGGCTTTTTCAGGGCGGTTACCAGATTGGCGGTTTCTCTTTTCAGTTGTGCTTCCGAGGTAAGAAGCGATTCGATCTTCTCCCTAACTCCTGAGTGGTCCTTTCCGATTTGCTTTAGGGCGCCATCCACGTTTTTGAGAGATTCTTTAAGAGGCTTGATCAGTTCATCCACAGCCTGCTTACGTTTTTCAAGGTCTCCCCTCGCACCTTCCTGGAATTTTCCCAGATTTTCCTCCGCCAATTTTAAGAATTGTGTATTGCTGTTCTTCAAAGCCTCGGCAGAAAGGGCCTTGAATGCGTCAGAAAGCTTTTCCTTAGCTTCGTTGAGCAAATTCTGTTTCTCTTCCCATGCTTTTTGTTGCTCATCAAGTCTTGTTCTCAATGAAGTGCGTTCCTCACGTATTTGAGAATTCTCATTCTCCTTTTGTTCTATGGCCAATTCTAATTCGGGAATACGAGAACTCTTTTCCTCTGCGACAATCCGTCTTTCGGATTCTGCTCTGATTTCATCTTCAAGCTGTTTAGTTTTCCTGTGACTTAAAAGGTAAGCAAGAGCACCTGTACATATTGCCCCAATTACAAAAGCTAAAAGATATTCCATAGCACGACCTCCGACGTTAATATTTCGGTAAATCGTTTTGATTATAGAATGCAATGGGCCGTTCGTCAAAGACCAAAGGCAATTGCTTGAATGTGTAATGTAGAAAAATATTGCTATGTCGGTTGAACCGTTGTATTGTCCCTTCGACGGGCTCTGACGGGAAATAATTAGATGGGCTATAGCTGGATTGTTTAAAATGGAAAAAATAGAATCGGTCATATTCGATTGGGGAGGGGTGCTTATAGACGACCCGAGGCCGGGGCTCTTACGGTACTGCTCCGAGGCTTTCGGCGTGCCGCTCGAAGATTACACGCCGGTAAACGATTTATTTCTGGATGAGTTCCACAAGGGTAAGATCAGCGAAGAGAAATTTTGGCAGCAGATATCCAGTAAGTTGGGCAAATCGATGCCGACAGCGCGATCGCAGTGGTATGAAGCCTTCCGGTCCGCTTATGTTCCGAAACAGGAGATGTTCCGCCTTGCTTCTTCACTGCACGATAAGGGTTATAAAACAGCGTTTTTGTCCAATACGGAACTGCCGGCGGTAGAGTTTTTTTACGAGCGGGACTACCATATGTTCGACGTGCTCGTTTTTTCGTGTGTCGAGGGCGTTATGAAACCTGAGCGAAGGATCTATGAGATTACGTTAGAGAGGCTCGGTTCGAAGGCCGGACAGGCAGTCTTCATCGACGACAGGCAGGATTACATACGAGGAGCCAAAGACGTTGGATTAAATACCATTCTTTTTAAGACTATCGATCAGGTTAAGGATGAGTTGATCGGGCTCGGTGTGGAATGAATTACTAATGCAGTTTTCAAAGGTATTAGAAAATGACGGGATAATTTTGCTCGACGGTGCCATCGGTACGGAATTGGACAAACGCGGCTTGATGGGCCGGGCGGGCAATAATCTCGATGCTCCGGAAACGGTGCTCGAGATCCAGCGTCAATATGCCGCCTGCGGATGTGATGCCCTGACGACAAATACTCTGACGATGAACCGTATTTTTATCGAGACGCACGACCTCGGCGTTTCCGTGCGAGATGTGAACAAGGCCGGTGCCGAATTGGCACGAAAGGCCGTCGGCAAAGAACGATATGTCCTTGGCGATATTAGCTCTACCGGTCAACTGCTCGAACCTTACGGTACTTATAAGGAGTCACAATTCTACGATGCTTTCAGGGAGCAGGCCGGCATCCTGGCGGAATCGGGAGTTGACGGATTTATCATCGAGACGGTGTTTGATTTGCGCGAGGCGCTTTGCGCCCTTCGCGCGTGCAAAGAAAACTTCTCGTTACCTGTAATTGTCTCGATGGCGTTCAAAACCGAAGAAAAAGGCGGCAGGACGATGATGGGTGACTCCGCGGAGCAATGCGCCAAGAGTCTGACCGACGCCGGGGCGGATGTCATTGGTGCCAACTGCGGCGATCTCGATCCGGCCCAGATGGCGGTTGTTGTCTCTTTCCTCAAGTCGGCAACAACGCTGCCCGTTCTGGCGCAGCCCAATGCGGGCAGGCCAAAATTAATCGGCGACAAGACAGTGTTCGAAATGGCCCCGGCGTCTTTTGCGGCGGGGATTGCCGAGTGCCTCGGTGCCGGAGCGAGACTTGTGGGCGGATGTTGTGGAACATCGCCCGAACACATTCGTGCCGTGACTGACGTTCTGAAACAGAAATAGAAAATGTTGATAACCACCGGCAGAACAATGGCGAATTATCATCTGGTCATCCTGAAAAAACCTTATTTGGATATGATTCTGGAAGGTCGAAAGCGAATCGAATTGCGTCTTTATAAAACCAGGCATCCTGCTTTCGGGCGTGTTTTTGCCGGCGATAAGTTATTTTTGAAAATCAGCTCCGGACCTGTCTGTGCAACAGCAACTGTTGAGGCGGTTAAGAATTTTGAGGATCTGACGCCGGGAAGGATTCTGGAATTGAAGCAGCGATATGACCACGATATCGGTGGAGGCGACGAGCACTGGCAGAGTAAGATGGACTGCAAATATTGCATCCTCGTTTGGCTCAAAGACGTAAAGACCATCGAACCCGTGCGAATCAGCAAAAAAGACTGGCGGGCGTGGGTGGTTCTTACTGAGAAAAAAGACTTTGGTCTATTGAAAAACGCCGCTATAAGAAATCTTAACGACTGAGCGCCGGTGAGTGTTTTTGTGAAGTATTCTCGAAAGCTGCAATAAATCCTGCACTCGCATCCGTCTATATCCCCTAACAGAGGCAGTCCATACATTAAGAAGACAAATGAAATCTGATTTCGAAAGGAGTACAAGATGGTAAAGAAGATTATGCTGGTGGTTCTGGCGGCGGCGTTGTTGTTGGCGGTAGTTGAGAGTTTAAAGGCCCAGCCGCCCGGCAGGAGTCCCGGCGGCAGGCGAGGCGGCGGGAGGGCGGCTCCTCAGGGGCAAGCGCCTTTGCCGGCTAACGAACAAGAGAAAAAGATTTTGAGCGTCCTTGAGGATATGGACCAGAACCAGAGGAGAGGGATGATGAATGTGCCGCAGGAAGACGGCAGAATCCTGCGAATGCTCACCGAGGCCATCGGAGCAAAGCACGTTGTCGAAATCGGAACGTCCAACGGGTACTCCGGCATCTGGTTCTGTCTTGCCATGCGGACCACGGGTGGAAAGCTAACCACTCATGATATTGATGAAGGCCGGGCTTCACTGGCCCGCGAGAACTTCAAACGGGCCGGCGTCGATAATATGGTTACACTTGTCATGGGTGACGCCCATGAGAACGTTATGAAGCTCAAAGGGCCCATTGACGTTGTTTTCATCGATGCGGATAAAGAGGGTTACCTGGACTATCTTACAAAGCTGCTGCCGCTGGTGCGACCGGGCGGTCTGATTCTGTCACACAATATCGACATGATAGGGCAGGACTACATCGATGCTATCACCAAGAATCCCAACCTGGATACGATTCAGGCTCAAGGTGTTACTGTGACCCTCAAGAAACGCCAGAGTCAATAATCAGATTGTGGTTCTTGATATAGGCGGGGCTGAAATAGCTCTGAGAACGTTTTCTTAATATTTTTGTGGAAATTTCCGACGAACCGCAATAAAGTTCGCTCTTGGATTTATTCGAATTAATCTATGTCAGGCGTGGCAGAACGATAAGTAATCGCGATTTATAAGGGAGCGGCAAATGTCAGACAAGACCATCTCGGCGATTGCGGCGGTGGTCGTCTTAGCGGTGGCCGGGTGCCTGATCGCCCAGAAGACAGAGAGCGAACCCGGCGTAGCGCAAATGCAGGAAAAGAGAATCCTCAAGGTGCTTGAGGAAATGCTCCATGACCAGTACAGTGCGATGCTGAGCGTGCCGCCTGAAGACGGCAGGGTGTTGCGGCTGCTCGCCGAGGCGACCGGCGCCAGGCACGTCGTCGAGATCGGCACCTCCAACGGGTACGCGTCAATCTGGTTCTGCCTGGCCCTGCGAACCACCGGCGGCAAGCTGACCACGTTCGAAATCGACCCCATGCGGGCTTCGCTGGCCCGTGAGAACTTCAAGCGGGCCGGCGTCGATAAGCTCGTGACCATTATCGAGGGCGATGCGCACGAGAAAGTGACAACGCTCAAAGAACCTATCGACATTGTTTTCATCGATGCGGACAAGGACGGTTACCTCGACTATCTCAACAAGCTGCTGCCGCTGGTGCGGCCGGGGGGGCTGATTCTGGCCCACAATACGACCGATGTAGGCTCGCAGATGCAGGACTATCTGGAAGCGATTACGACAAACCCGGAACTGGAAACCGTCTTCCTGCACAAGCAGACTACAGGTATCGGCGTGACGCTTAAGAAACGACAGTGAAAATAACTGAATAGATATTAATTTGAGATGAGCTTTTAAAAATGATTTCTTCGAACCGAAAAGAACTTTCACGCCGAGATTTTCTTAGTCGCGGACTATGCGTTACAGCCGGTGTCACTGCGGCGGCCGTTTTGACCTCGTGCGATTCTATGAAAACCGCAGAGACTGAAAAACTTCCCGCCCGGACGCGTTTCGGATTCACGACCTACCAGTGGGGCCAGGACTGGGATGTGCCGACCTTGATTAAAAATTGCTCCAAAGCCGAGGTGTTCGGCGTTGAGCTGCGAACCAGCCAGTCCTACGCTCACGGGATCGAGCTGGACCTGGACGCCCGGCAGCGCAGCGAAGTTAAGAAACGTTTCGAAGATAGCCCTGTTTGTCTCGTAGGAATTGCCAGCGGTGAACGGTATGATTCGCCCGAGAAGGCGGAGCTTGACTCAGCGATAGAAAATACCAGGGCTTATATCAAGCTCAGCCGGGACGTCGGAGGCAGCGGTGTGCGAGTTTTTCCGAACAGCTTTCATGACGGCGTCCCGCGGAAAAAAACCGTCGAGCAGATTGCCAAAGCGTTGAACGTCATAGGTGCGTTCGCCGCCGACTATGGGCAGGAGATTCGCCTGGAAGCACACGGCGATGCGGGCGAGCTGCCGACCATCAGGGCGATTATGGATAAGGTTGTTCAGCCGAGTGTCCGGGTGAAGCTTAACAGCGACAAGAGGGATACTAAGGGCGAGGGTTTCGAGTCTAACTTTAACCTTGTGAAGGATTTGCTGGGCGATACGCTCCATCTGCATAATCTCGAAGATACGGAATTTCCATACCAGCTTCAAATGGACCTGCTGGTGAAAATGGGCTGGAGCGGCTGGCAGTTATTAGAAGCCAGCGACAAGGTCCCGGACCGCGTCCAGGCGCTGATTGAGCAGCGCCGGATCTGGGATCGGATGCTGGCCAACTCGCTGAAAGCATAAATGGAATTTACTAACTGATATTAGTGAAACGGAGGTGCTGGCTTTGGCGAAACAAGCTATGGGCGTAACGTCCAATGAAGAGCTGCAAAGAGGGTTTGGCCTGTCAACCGCAACCTACGTAGTAATAGCCAGCATGGTGGGGACTGGAATTCTGGTCTCGCCCGGATACATGATGGCTTCGCTCCAGAACTACTATGTCATATTCGGGCTCTGGGCCCTCGGGGGCCTGCTCGCCTTGTGCGGTGCCCTTTGCGTTGCGGAGTTAGCCGCTGCTCTGCCCCGGGCGGGCGGTGAATATGTTTACCTTCGTGAAGCGTACGGCCCGATGCCCGCCTTTCTTTCCGGCTGGACATCGTTTTTTGTAGGCTTTTCGGCCCCGCTGGCTGTTGCCGGCTATATCGCAGCCTTATACCTGTTGACGCCGTTCGGATTGGCCGAGGATAAGACTGGTCCTATAATCAAAATCACGGCCGCGGCCATGATCCTTCTTATCACATTGCCTAATCTCGTTGGTCACCGTCAGTCCGCCTGGACACAGAATCTAACGACGCTTCTCAAGTTAGGTCTGTTTGTAGTTCTGGTCGTGTTGGCGTTTCTGTTCGGCGAAGGGCGGCTGGCACACATCGCCCAGGGGCAGCCGATAGGGCAGATTAAGCTTGGTACCGCAGCTACGCAGTTGTTCTACGTTATGTTTGCCTACAGCGGTTGGAACGCCGCCAGCTACCTGGCCGGCGAGATCAAGAACCCGGCCCGGATTCTCCCGCGGTCCCTGCTGCTCGGCGCCGGATTGGTGGTCGTGTTGTACCTGGCTCTCAATCTTGTTTTCGCCTACGCGGTGCCTTTGGCAGATGTAGGATTTGACAATGCAGAGCAGGTTCCCCAACTCGCGGTCCAAAATCTGTTTGGGCCGAAGGTTTCCAGTGTTTTCTCCGTTCTGCTCGGATTGACGTTTCTGGCTACAGTGAGCGCTTTTGTTATTACCGGCCCGCGGGTCTACTACGCCATGGCTAAGGATGGTCTGTTCCCCTCGGCGGCGGCATACGTCAGTCCGAAGGGGCGGGTTCCCATCTACGCGATGCTCGCGCAGAGCATATGCGCGATCATTATTCTGTTCGTGACGGACTTCCAGAACCTGTACAAGTATGCCTCAGTGGGATTATCGGTCTTTGCGATGCTTTTTATCGGTGCAGTATATGTTCTTCGATGGCGCAGACCTGAGATGGAACGGCCGTTTCGCGTTCCCGGATACCCGGTTGTTCCGGCGATTTTCATGGCTGTGATCCTCTTTATGACTGTGTTCGCGTTCATGCAGTGGCCCAAACCTTCGATATACAGCCTCGGGAGCATTCTCGTGGGCATCCCGGTTTATTACGTGTGGTCGTTGCTCCGGCGGCGAGGAAACTGAAATATCCAAAGTTGAAAAATCCGAGCCTGGCACAGGAGTTCTGAAGGCAGGGACTGGACATACCTGGAAATGGATTAATCCGACATCTGATACAACAATCCGACTCTCACGGAGAAAAAAAAACTTAAACCTGCTAAAATAAACGGCTTAAACAGCCTGAAAACAAGGTTTTTACTTTTTTTAGAATATTTTTCCGAAAACTGAAATAAAATTCCGTTCTAACCACGTCTTTATATATAGGAAGATGGTACAGGAAGATAAAAGCAGGGCCCATTAAGGGAGCGTTAGAAGTGAAAAAGAAAATCAATACTGATATTAAAGCAGCGGTTATGTTGATAATCGCTGAAGATATCATTGCCCTGCGGAATGTTATTAGAACTATCATAAAATCGGCCTCCAAGTCGCTGGGCGTAAATGGAGGATCGGTATTTCAAGGCAAGAAGAAAGCGTAATTCTGCAAAGCGTCGAAAAATGTCAAAAAAAGCTGAGCTTGGGAGATTTTGGATAGCAATAGTTCGCACTGAATTACTGTGAAGATAGTCATGGTGCTGTTTGCATATAACAGCCCTCCTTAAACGGCTGGATGTGGGTATGTCCGATACACATCCAGTCTTTTTTATGAAAACGAACGCTCAGATGGCTGACTATTAGGTGTGATTTTTAAGCGTTTTTAACTCCACTCGCTTGGGTAGTCGATGGATCTGAACTGGATGCGAAACTTTTTGCATAGTGCATCGATAAGCACTTGTATCCGTTTTAGCTGACAATCGGTTGGGTGTTTGGTCTTTCCGTCGGCTATAATACAAATCCGGATGGTCTTATTGCTGCCTGCAGAGGTAGCCGGCGACTGTTTTTGCCATCTTTTAGTTGTCTGTATCTGGCCGTCGGTGCCACCGAAGCCATTATATATACAGAAGTGACAGTTTATATCATCGGGATTTGCCAGACCGTTGAGCGAGGCTAACTGCTCGATGTTACCGGTCGAAGTATTGCTGTAGTAAATCTGGATACTATTCCAATTGTCAGGAGATTGGGTGGCTTGTGTAGAAATGGCTTTTTTGACAGGATCGAGGCTGTAATAGGTCCAAAGGGAGAATGGGCCTGCCGATGGAGGATTATGTCCCAGCGCCAGTAAAACAATCGCCCCGATTGTCATTGATGCCAACAGTGTTGCTAAAACTTTTGCTACTCTTGCCTGATTTGGCATAACCTCATCCTTGAGTATTTCCACTTCGCAATCTTTTGGCAAAATATCATCCCTGAACGCGAAGAACTCACAGGTGATTAAAATCCCAAACCACACTTATCGAGCTTTGATTTACGCTTCGATACCCATTTTGCGACTTGCGGCAATACAGGTGCTGCTCATAGGCGCGGTATAGAGCCCTTGTCTAATAGTATAATCCCTTATACAATAATCATCGGCACCTGCCAATGGATTACTCCAAATTTTGCTGAAAATATTGTAGAGACTATAATAAAAATGCTTGTGTCATTGGGCCTGTCCACTATGTGATTCTTTGCATAGGCTTTGTCAAACATCATTACGTAACAGTTAGCTTGTTAAAATGTATTGATTTAATGGATTCGGGTATGTAATATTTGCTTTGTCGAATACAAGGTGAAAATTTGTAATGAAAGCGCTGGTTAAATAATAGAGTTATACGCCGCGCTCATTAGAACGAGCTTTATAGTAACAGGAAAAGAATAATATGACATCAGAATCTAATTGCTATCAGGGGGACTTTCATTCGCTATCCGCCGAGCAAATTGACCAATTAGCTCGTCAGGGATGTAGCAGCGAAGACTGGTCGAAGGTTCAGGTTGCCGAGGGCTTCAACGCAGAGTCTGTGAAATCGACACATTTTTCCGGACACGTGAAACTGGGAGTATTTGAAAAACGGGTATCTTTTTTCGGCGGTGTTTCAAAACCGACGGGAATTAGTGACGCGACGATTCATAACTGCACGATCGGCAATAATGTTTATATAAGCCGGGTAAGAAACTACATCGCGAACTACGTCATCGAAAATGACGCTGTGATAGACCATATTGAGCTGCTTGCCGTGGAGGGTGAGAGCAGCTTTGGCAATGGAGTTCAAGTTGCCGTTGTTAACGAAGCCGGGGGCAGGGAAATACCGATTTACGACAATCTGTCTGCTCAGACGGCCTATATTTTGGCATTCTACCGTCACCGGCCGCAGCTAATTGAAAAACTGCGAAAAATGATAGTTGGCTATACGGCTTCTGCTACCTCTTCGATGGGCCTGGTCGGCCAAGGGGCCAGGCTGATTAACTGCCGGGTAATAAAGAATGTCAAGATTGGTCCGGCGAGTTTAATTGAGGGAGTCAACAAATTAGAAAACGGTTCCATCAATAGTTGTATCGAGGACGCGGTTCATATCGGACCAGGCGTTTTTGCAGAGGATTTTATCGTCTGCAGCGGCTCGGAGATTACGGACGGCGTAATAATTTATAAATGTTTCGTAGGCCAGGGCACTGTTTTATCCAGGCAGTATTCAGCGGAAAACTCCGTATTCTTTGCCAACTGTGGCGGTTTCCACGGTGAGGCATGCGCAATATTCGCCGGGCCCTACACCGTTACGCATCACAAATCCACGCTGCTGATTTCCGGTTTGTTTTCCTTTCTGAATGCGGGCAGCGGGACCAACCAAAGCAATCACATGTACAAGTTCGGGCCCGTTCATCAAGGCGTCGTCGAACGAGGTTCCAAGACAGCGAGCGATTCGTATATCCTCTGGCCGGCAAAAGTCGGGGCGTTCACTGTTGTAATGGGCCGGCATTACAGAAATTCCGATACCTCGGACCTGCCTTTCTCGTACCTTATTGAGCATGAGGATGAGAGTATTCTTGCTCCCGGCGTGAATCTTCGCAGCTTAGGAACGGTTCGAGACGCCCGGAAATGGCCGAAACGAGACAGAAGAAAAGACCCCCACAAACTCGATCATATCAACTTCAAGCTCCTTAGTCCGTATACGATACAAAAGATGATCAATGGCCGTAACTTGCTATGCAAGCTCAAAGCGACATCCGGGGAATCATCCGAGTACTTCACCTACCACAGCGTCAAAATTAGTAATTCATCTTTAGATCGCGGCGTCAAATTATACCAGATGGGTATCGATAAGTTCCTGGGCAATTGTTTAATCAAGCGATTGGAAGGTAAGCAGTTCGAAAATTCTGACCAGCTTAGAGCGGCGCTGAAGCCGCAAAACAGTATCGGGCCGGGCAGATGGGTGGATATGGCCGGCATGTTTGCTCCGGAAGAGGCCGTGGAAAAATTGCTTTCTGATATCGAAAACGGTTCTATTAGCTCACTGGAACAGGTAGCAGACGTTTTTCAGTCGATGCACGAAAATTATCCTGAATACGAGTGGGCCTGGGCGGCAAAAGTCCTGCTGGAAAATCTGGGTAAGGCAATGGATGAAATGACAGCCGATAATATAATCGAACTGACTAAAAAATGGAAAAAGGCTGTTGTCGAGCTTGACAATATGCTTTATTCCGATGCCAGGAAGGAATTTACCGCTACTGCTCAAACCGGATACGGACTCGATGGCTCACAGGAAACAAAACAGGCCGATTTCGAGCAGGTCAGGGGAACATTCGAAGAAAACAGCTTTGTCCTGGAAATCGAAAAACATATCGTCCGCAAAACATCGCTTGGAGATGAGCTGGTCGGCCGAATGGAAGAGCTGTGCCGGAATCAACCGAATTGAAGGTTTTGTAGTCCGTTCGGTTCTAAAAATGCTTTGCAAAAATAACGACCGGTAATATATCATCCGGCGAACTGCGTTTTATGGTTACTATATTCAGGAGAAGATAACTTATGAGATTGATTATTGAACCGGATTATGCGTTAGCGTCCAAATGGGTTGCAAATTACGTCGCCAGGAGCATAAATGAATTTGGCCCAACCAAGGCCAAACCTTTTGTTTTGGGTCTTCCCACGGGCTCTTCACCGCTGGGAGTGTACAAAGAGTTGATAAAACTCAACAAGAAAGGGACGGTTTCCTTCGCAAATGTTATCACCTTCAATATGGATGAGTATGTGAACCTTCCGAAGGATCATCCCGAAAGCTACTATTCATTTATGTGGAACAACCTGTTCAGCCATGTGGATATTGAAAAAGAAAATGTAAATATTCTCAATGGAAACGCGCCGGATTTAGAGGCCGAGTGTGCGAACTATGAAGCAAAGATGAAGAAAGTTGGCGGCATAAACCTCTTCCTCGGGGGCATCGGCCCCGACGGTCATATCGCGTTTAATGAGCCCGGCTCATCTTTGGCATCCAGAACACGCGTCAAGACGCTCACCTACGATACGATTGTGGCCAATTCGCGATTCTTCGGCAATGACATCAATAAAGTCCCCAAAACGGCTCTGACCGTGGGTGTCGGTACGGTTATGGATTCCGAGGAAGTGCTCATTATAGTAAACGGTCATAACAAGGCTCGTGCATTACAACACGCCATCGAAGGGAGCGTAAATCATATCTGGACAATTAGCGCTCTGCAAATGCACCCTAAAGGGATTATCGTCTGTGACGACGAGGCCACAATTGAACTGAAGGTCGGGACGACAAAGTACTTCAAAGACATCGAAGCAGCCAACCTCGATCCGACTACGCTATTGAATAGTGCCTCATAACTCGAACGAATCGTCACGGATTATTTGTTTGAGAAGACGGTTCTTTGCCCGCCGGATAGACTATTTTCGCGCCGGCCTTTAGTGATTCAATATACTCCTCAGCGATTTCGGATTGCTTCGTCTGCGTTAGTTGTTTTATGATATCGTCTTTGGCCTGCTCGAGCGAAGTCGTACTGGCGTTTTTATGATTGGTAGCTTTTATGATGTGGTATCCGTACTCGGCTTCCACGATCTCGCTGATCTGTCCAATTTCCAGTTCGAAAGCTACGTTTTCAAAAGCAGGGACCATCTCACCTCTGGGGAAGAATCCCAGGTCGCCGCCACTCTGGGCCGAAAGACAGTTAGAATGGGTTTTGGCTAATTCGGCAAAATCTGCTCCGTCTTTGATTTGTTTGAGCAGATCCTCAGCTTTTTCTCTGGCCTTTGCTCTGGCCTTTGCTTTGTCCTCGTATGGATCGACGTTTGGATCGACGTTAGGATCGGTGAGCACAGGTTTGATGAGAATGTGGCTTACTCTGACTTGTTCCGGCTGTTCGAACTGCTTGAGATTCTCGTCATAATATTTCCTGGCATCTTCTTCCGTCACATCAATTTTCCCGGCCCAATGTGCTTCCATGAACTGATTGCGTGCCAATCCATTTCGAACATCCTCTTTTACATTATCAAAACTCTGTCCGTATTCCTCCAATTTCTTCTTGAATTCTTCTACTGACAAGGGTTCTTTCTGGGCCGCGGCAATTTCTTGAATCGTACTCATCACCTGTTCGTCTGTGATTACTATATTGGCTTGCTTTACCTTTTCATCCAGCAAATTCCTGCGGATCGTTTGTTCGATGAATTGTTCTCTGAGCTGTTTGGCATACTGCTCGGCAAACGAAGGCGGCATTTGAGCGGACTGTTTGGCGATCATCTCGAGCCGGGATTTGACGTGTTTTTCTATCTCGCTTTCGAGAATGTCGACGCCGTTAATAGTGACAGCGATATCGGGACCGGAATCGGCAGGCACAGTCGATGATTTATCAGCGTCCGTGTCCTTGGGGGTTTTGGGCTTACAGCTTAGAGGAATAACGGCAAGAAATATCACAAAGCAGGTCAAAATTCTCAAATTAAGAGAGCAACTTCTCATAATATATCCTTTCTCAGGTTCAAAAAATAAAAAAAGACCCTTCACCGAGGGTAGCGAAGCAAATTATTCCAAAAAAGAGCCAGATTGTCAAGCTTTTCTATTTTTCATCGTCAATGCCGGTTTGCCACTTAATTGCATGTTGAGGTTATTTTCGAATAAGTTGCAAAAACACAACCTTTGTAATGTGGGTGATTAAGTGATAGAATACCTGCTTCGAGGCGGTTCACGGACCGTTTCTAATAGCAATTGTCATATTTTGTCGTTCCCGCGAAAGCGGGAATCCAGTGTTGAGTTTCTGGATTCGGGCTCAAAGCCGGAATGACAGAAAAGCTAAAGTTGTATTAATTTATAAGGTGGTTTCTATGAAAAACAACTCTGATCACAAGTCGGTGATGACAGGCAGAGAGCGGATACTTAAGGCAATTAGCTACGAGCAGGTCGATCGGGTTCCTGTTGATTTGGGCGGTACGGTGACCAGTGGGGCTCAAGTGAGTGTCGTGGCGAATCTGCGCCAAGCGCTGGGTTTGGATAAGCCGGGCGAACCGGTAAAAGTTAACGAACCGTATCAAATGCTTGGTGAGATGGCGATGGATCTGCTGAATGCGCTGGAGATCGATGTCGTGGGCATACCGGGCCCGAAGAATCATTTCGGCTTTTCGAATTCGCACTTCAAGCCTTGGAGAACGTTCGACGGCACCAACGTACTGGTTCCCGGCGATTTTAATATCGAGCCGGAACCTAATGGCAGTATTTTACAATATCCGCAAGGAGATACTTCCGTACCGGCTTCGACTCGGATGCCAAAGGGCGGGTTCTACTTTGATGCCATTATACGCCAGCATCCCATCGACGAAGCGAAGTTAAATCCGGCGGATAACCTCGAAGAATTTACCTTATTAACCGATGAAGACTTGACATTCTATGAACAACAGGCCGATGCGTTATTTCATAAGACCGACCTTGCGATTGCGATGGGCCTTCCAGGCGCCGGACTGGGTGACATTGCGCACGTCCCGGCCCCGGGCCTCAAGGACCCGAAGGGGATTCGAGACATCGAAGAATGGTATATCAGCACGGTAACACGAAGGGATTATATCAAAGAGGTTTTTGCCGGCCAGGTGGAGATCGCGATCCAGAATTTCGAGATGCTTTATCAGGCTGTGGGTAACAAAGTCCATGTCGTCTTCGTCGATGGGACAGATTTGGCGGCCCAGAATACGCTGTTTTGCAGCCTCGATGGATATAGGGACCTTTATCTACCGTTTAGTAAAAAATTGAATGACTGGATTCACGCCCACACCCAATGGAAGACAATGAAACACTGCTGCGGGGGCTGCGAACCGCTGATTGAAGGATTTATCGAGGCCGGCTTCGACATCCTTAATCCCATCCAAACCTCGGCTATGGGTATGGATCCGGAACGCCTGGTCGAAAAATATGGAGGACGAATCGTTTTTTGGGGAGGAGGAGTAGATACACAAAAAACGCTTCCGTTTGGTACGCCGGAAGATGTGCGCCGAGAAGTGACCGAGCGGCTTAGGGTGTTCGGCGCTAAGAACGGCTTTGTATTCAACCCGGTGCATAACATTCAATGCAACACACCGACGGAAAATGTGCTGGCTATGTTCGATGCATTGGGGCGGAGTGTCTCGTAAAGTAAAACCAAGTTTCCTATGCAAGTAGAAGATAATAGTCGGACTTAGAAAGGAATCATAAAATGCTGAAACGAGCGTTGCTTATTATTTTAGTGGCGTTGCTGTTTGCACTTGCCGGCTGTGGCCAGGACGCGTTTGAACAGGTCAGGCGGCAGGAAACGCCGGAACCCAGCGGAAGGCTCGTCATTGACTTAAACGGGACGTGGGAAGTTGCCCAGGGCGGCATGGATTTGGTCCCGGCCGTTTTCGAGCGGAAGGTCCCGGTGCCGGGGCTTGTCGATATGGCAAAGCCCGCGTTTGAAGAAATCGGCAAAAAAAGCCCGAAGCGACAGGCATTCTGGTATCGCCGAACCTTTACCCTGGATAAAGACGTTACGGATGTAGCAATATTGAAGATTCACAAGGCAAAGTACGGCACGAAAGTATTGCTTAACGGCAGCCTCGTCGGCGAGCACCTGCCGTGTTTTACACCGGCACTGCTCGATGTCAGGCCGTTTCTAAAAACTGCCGGACAGCGGAACGAATTGATTGTCCGTCTCGGCGCCGACCGCGAGTCGCTCCCGGAGGGCATGCCGGCCGGCTGGGACTTCGAAAAATATCTCTACATCCCCGGCATATACGACTCGGTCGAATTGATCCTGACAGGTGCTCCGTATATCGAACGAATCCAGACCGTCCCGGACATCGAGCAATTCAGGGTGAAAGTCGTCGCGGAAATTGAAAACGTCGACGCGCGTGAATCCTTCGATCTGTACTTTCGTTTGCGTGAGGCGCGCACCGGCATAAACGTCGAAAGCGGTGCCGTGGGAATCGCCGACGCAGCCGGCAAACAAAAGCTTACCGTGAGCTTCGATATCCCCATCAAGGATTGTAATCTGTGGACTCCGGAAGATCCGTTTCTGTACGAGCTGAAACTGGCTACCAAAGGCGACGATACGAGCGTTCGTTTCGGCATGAGGTCGTTTAGGTTCGACAAAGAAACCGGAAGGGCAGTCCTGAACGGAAAAACGTATTTCATGAGGGGAACTAACGTCTGTATCTACCGCTTTTTCGAGGACGCCGATCGCGGCGACAAACCCTGGCGGGCCGAGTGGGTGCGAAACCTGCATCGCAAATTCAAGGGCATGAATTGGAACTCGATCCGCTACTGCATCGGTTTTCCGCCGGATATCTGGTACGACATCGCCGACGAGGAAGGCTTTTTGATTCAGGATGAGTTTCCCATCTGGCTGCTGAGCGAGGCGCCGGAAAAACCCGTGGCCGAGAGGATCATCCCGGAATATACCGAATGGATGCGGGAGCGATGGAACCACCCGTGCGTTGTCATCTGGGATGCGCAGAACGAAAGTGTCACCGAAGAGACCGGCAAGGCCCTCGCCGCCGTGCGGCATCTGGATTTGTCGAACCGGCCGTGGGACAACGGCTGGGCGCCGCCGCAGTCACAGGAAGATTGCATTGAAACGCATCCTTATTTCTTCTCGAAATTATGGAACGAGTACTGGGCGGATGACAAAAAATTTGCCCTGTCGGATATGGCGAATATTTCCGGCCGGCCGTCAGTCAGAAAGGAGCAGGAAAATGACCGCCTGCCGATTATTATCAACGAATACGGCTGGCTGTGGCTGAATCGAGATGGAACCACTACCTGCCTGACCGGGAGCGTTTACGAGAAACTGCTTGGTCCCGATTCGACCGTTGCTGCCCGGCGAGAGCTTTACGCACGTTATTTGGCAGCCCTTACCGAATTCTGGAGAGCACATCGCGAATGTGCCGGCGTGCTGCACTTTTGCGGACTCGGTTATTCCCGGGCCGGCGACAAACCTCGCCCCGAAGGCGGTGCCACGAGCGACCATTTCATCGACCTGGAAAAGCTCACGTTTGAACCGAACTTCAAGCGATATGTTCGAGATGCCTTTTCGCCCGTCGGGTTGATGATTGATTTCTGGGCCGAGCAGCTTGACGCCGGCTCGCAGCGGAAGTTCGAGATCGTACTGATTAACGACCTGCCTGTGTTATTTAAAGGGCCCGTCCGCCTCGCCATCGAGCGGGACAGAAGGACTGTGGCCGAAAAATCGAAGAACTGCCAAATCGACGGCCTCGGAAGAATGGTCCTGGCCTTCGAAATGGAAATTCCAAAAGAAGAAGGCCAATACCAGCTCGTTGCGGAATTAACAGGCTCCGATGGCACTAAGGTCCGCAGTCTGCGGGATTTCTTAGTGTCGAGGGCGTCCCGCCCTCGAATCGCGGGCTGGAAGCCCGCGACACGTAAAAGGAGAAAATCATCATGAATAATTCATCTCACTCGCGTCGTGACTTCCTGAAAAAGGCCGGCCTGTACGCCTCGGCCCTCGCCCTGACGGGATGTCGGGCCGGTTCGCGAAGCGCTCCTGCCAAAACACCTCGGGAAAAACCCAATATCCTCTGGATTACATGTGAAGACGTCAGTCCCCGCCTGGGCTGTTACGGCGATGAACTTGCCATCACGCCGAACCTCGACAAGCTGGCCGGCCAGGGCGTGCGATATACCAAAGCGTTTGCGACCGCTCCGGTCTGCGCGCCGTCCCGCTCGTGCCTGATAACGGGTGTATATGCGACGTCACTTGGGACCCAGCACCTGCGCTCCGAGGTCAAACTGCCTGAAAAGATAAAGTGCTTCCCCGAATATCTCCGGGCGGCGGGATATTACTGCTCGAACAATTATAAGAAGGACTACAACTTCATTGATGTCAATGTCTGGGACGAATCGAGCCACGAGGCCCACTGGCGCAAACGCCGGCCCGGACAGCCTTTCTTCAGCGTGTTTAACTTTGTCTCCACACACCAGGGACAGATCAACGGTTCCGACGAAGAATTTGAAACGAATTACGGCTCGAAACTCGAACCCGACGAACGTCACGATCCGGTCGACATCTCGCTGCCGCCGTACTATCCCGACACGGAATTTGTGCGGAAAATCTGGGCACGCTATTACGATTTGATAACGTTTATGGACAAACAGGTGGGCGAGCTGCTCGGCCAGCTCGAAGCGGACGGCCTGACCGGCAATACAATCGTTTTCTTTTTCGCGGACCACGGTCTGGGAATTCCTCGATTCAAAAGAACGCTTTATGATTCGGGCCTTCATGTCCCGCTCATGGTTCGCTTCGGCGAGCGGTATCAACACCTGTCACCATGTCAGGCGGGAGAGAAAATCGACAGTCTGGCCAGCTTCATCGATTTTGCGCCCACCGTGCTAAGCCTGGCAGGCCAGCCGGTCCCGGCTTATATGCAGGGCCGGGCGCTGCTCGGTAGCCAGGCCCAGCCGCCGCGGAAATATGTTTTCGGAGCTTCAAGCCGGGTGGACGAGGCGTATGAATTTTCACGCTGCGTGCGCGATGAGCGTTACAAGTACATTCGCAATTATCTGCCGCAACTGCCTTACATCCAGCCGAGCGAATATCCCGACAGGGCCGAGATTATGCAGGAACTCCGGCGAGCCGTCGCTGAAGACGAGCTTTCGCCGGCGCAGAAAATGCTCTGGTTGGCGACTAAACCGGTCGAGGAACTCTATGATACGGCGGCCGACCCGCATGAAATAGATAACCTCGTCGGTCATCCCGAAAAAAAGGCCGTTCTTGAAAGGCTGCGTAAGACACTTCACGCCTGGATGCTTCAAACGCGTGACATGGGTTTGTTGCCGGAGGCTGAAATGCACATCCGTGCCGAAGGTTCGACTCCTTACACGATAGCTCGGAATGCACGCAAATATCCTCAAAGGCGTATTCTTGCCGCCGCCGACCTGGTGGGCAAAGGGCCGGAAAATATTCCAAAGCTCATCAAGTTGCTCAGCGATTCGGACGGCGTTGTGCGTTATTGGGCCGTGATAGCGCTGGATGCGTTGGGCTCGCAGGCGGCTCCGGCGACCGAGGCGCTCGAGGGTGTGCTGGAAGATGCCAGCCCGAACGTGCGATTTGCGGCCGCGGGAGTTTTGTGCCGGGCCGGTTTATGCGCCGAGGCGCTGCCCGTCCTGGCCGATGGACTCAAAGAGGACAGGGAAGAAACCGTTCTGTACGCCGCCAGAGAAATTCAGCGCATCGGCGCCGAGGCGATTCCAATCGTCGAGCAGATCCGCGAGGCCCGCGCCAGGTGCAAAACGCCCGACGGCAGCTATAAAAACAACAATCATGCGACGTTCATCGACTGGGCGCTGAAATACGCTCTGGAGAACTGTTCGCGTAGGGGCAATCCCGCGTGGTTGCCCTCATTCATTATCGGCGATCGGGCGGCCACATGGGGCCGCCCCTACGATGGGATGAGGAGTGGCAATGCCGAATGACGAAAAGGCAAGTGGTTTGTATGTGGCACGAGTTTGTGTTGTGGCGGCCCTGGGCGGGCTCTTGTTTGGCTACGATACGGGCGTGATCGCAGGGGCAATCGGTTTTCTGGAGACCCATTTCAACCTTGATCCCAGCTTTCAGAAGGGCTGGGTGGCGGCCAGCGCTTTGATCGGCTGCACGATCGGGGTTTCAATCGCCGGGTTGCTGAGCGACTGGCTGGGCAGGAAAAGGACGCTCATCGTCGCGGCGATTCTGTTCTTTATCTCGGCGGTCGGTACGGCGCTGCCTAAGAACGTCACCATGTTCGTGATTTTCAGAATCATCGGCGGCGTCGGAGTTGGGGCCGCGTCGATAACCTCACCGATGTATATCGCGGAGATATCACCGGCCCGAATCCGGGGACGGATGGTATCGGTCAACCAATTCGCGATTGTGACGGGCTTTCTCGTTGTGTATCTTGTGAATTATTTTATTGCTTTGCAGGGCACCGAGGCCTGGAATGTTGGCTACGGCTGGCGATGGATGTTCGGCTCGGAGGCGCTGCCGGCACTGCTGCTGCTGTCGTTGCTTTTCCTTGTACCCGAAAGTCCGCGCTGGCTGACAAAGTACGGCAGGCACGAAAAGGCATTAGCGGTGCTTTCACGAGTGGGCGGCCCGGCCCACGCAGAGCGTGAATTGAAGTCCATCAAGGACGCTATTGCCCACGAGAGCGGCTCGCTGGCCCAGTTGCTTAAGCCGGGGATGAGAATCGTGCTCGTGATTGGGATTGTGCTGGCCGTCCTGCAGCAGGTGACGGGCATCAATGTCTTTTTGTATTTCGGAGCGGAGATTTTCAAGAAAATGGGCTCGGGCACGAACGCCGCCCTGCTCAAGGAGGTGATCGTCGGGGCGGTGAATATGACTTTTACGGTAATTGCCATCTGGATGGTCGACCGTCTCGGGCGAAAACCTCTGATGCTGATCGGCTCGGCGGGGATGGGAATCTGTCTGGCGGCGATGGGCTTTGCCGGCTACCTGCAGCAGACGACGGGTATGTGGCTGTTGATTTTTATTCTCGGTTATATCGCCTGCTTCGCCCTTTCGGTGGGGCCGGTGACATGGGTGATTCTGTCGGAGATATTCCCGACGCGGATTCGCGGGCGTGCAATGGGAGTCGCTACGGTGTTTCTGTGGATGTCGAACTACATCGTTACGCAGACTTTCACGATGATGGATGAGAATTCCTGGCTGATCGAAAAGTTTCATCGCGGCTTTCCGTTTTGGATTTACGGCATTTTTTGCGTTTGCCTGCTGGTCTTCGTCTGGCGATTTGTGCCGGAGACAAAGGGCAAGACACTCGAAGAAATTGAAAAATACTGGTATAAGGAAAATTAAAGGTTAAAAATCAAAGAGCAAAAATAAAGGAAGGGCACCCGCTTTGCAGGAACTAAGTCATCCTTAACAGATTCAATTATCTTACTCAAACTGACCGATTCGTACTGTCATCCCTGCGAAAGCAGGGATCCAGGAATGTAACGAATGTAGTGGATTCCCGCTTTCGCGGGAATGACAAGTCGTGTTATGTTGTTGTTATTGAACAACTTACCATATTATTCGGCTCAAAATCGGTCAGTTTGAGTATCTTAATATTTAATATTTTATTTGCTTATGGATTTTCCACGACGAATGACAATTTCGAGCCATACGATAAATATCGCGGCCCGTTATGCCGAGACGGATAAGGGCGGTGTGGTTCATCATAGCGTTTACCCGGTATGGTTCGAGATGGGCCGGACGGAGCTTTTGCGAGCTAACGGTGTTGCGTATAAAGACCTTGAAGCGGTCGGCGTGTTCTTTGTCGTTGCCCAGTTGAATATGAAGTTTCGCCGGCCGGCGCAATATGACGAGCAACTCCTTCTGAAGACTACGTGCTCGGCGGTTTCGGCCGCCAAGGTCGAGCATGTATATAAGCTGACTCGCTGCAGCGATGGTGTAATCCTGGCCGAGGGCGACAGCGTTCTGGCCTGCGTAAATGAGAAGGGCAAGGTTCGGCGTGTGCCTGAATTTATGTATCCGGAGCATGGATAACGTGGTTTAATTTTCAGATTTCAGTTTTCAAATTGACAAACTGCCTTCGATAAACGACAATCACTTTATGACTTCCGAGAAAAAAGAATATTGCGGTTTGTTTGGCATATTTGGCGACGCCGAGGCGGTGCAAAAGACGTATTTCGGACTGCACAGTCTTCAGCACCGTGGCCAGGAATCGGCCGGTATAGCATCGAGCGACGGTAAGACTTTGCAGTGCTATGCGGGTATGGGCACGGTCAGACGTGTATTCCGTGCCGGCCAGAACGTTTTTAAGAAATTGCCCGGGCGGACCGCAATCGGGCACGTTCGCTATTCGACATCCGGGGCCAGCAGGGCGGTAAACTGTCAGCCGCTTATGGCCGAATATTCCCAGGGTCAGGTGGCGGTGGCACATAACGGCAACCTGATTAACGCCGGGAGGCTGCGGGACGAATACGAGGCGTACGGCAGCATCTTCAAGTCCACCGCCGACACCGAGGTTATAACGCATTTACTTGCAAAGCCTACACACGTCAGGCATCCGGATCCTCTGGCACACGTGCTGAACCACCTGCAGGGGGCGTACAGTTTGCTGTTTCTTTTTGCCGACCGTATCGAGGCGGCGCGGGATCCTTTCGGGATCAGGCCTTTGTGCATTGGACAGACTGACGAGGGCTGCTATGTTGTTGCGAGCGAGACGTGTGCACTGGATGCCGTCGGGGCGAAGTTCGTTCGTGAAGTCGAGCCGGGCGAGATAGTCCGGCTGGATGAAAAAGGCATCTCCAGCAGATTTTTCGTCACGCAGGGCACCGTCACGCCGGCCCATTGTATCTTCGAGCATATTTATTTCGCCAAACAGAACAGCACGTTTTTCGGCGAGAATGTGCACGAGTACAGAAAGAAGGTCGGCAGGCAGCTTGCGTCCGAGCATCCTGTTGACGCCGACGTGGTGATTCCCGTGCCGGACTCCGGCACCTCGGCGGCGATAGGATACGCTGAACAGAGCGGGATTCCGTTCGATATGGGTCTGGTCAGAAGTCACTACGTGGGGCGGACTTTTATCTCGCCGGATCAGAAACTCAGAGAGCTTGAGGTCAAACTCAAGCTGTCGATTGTTAACGAAGTTGTCGCCGGCAAACGCATCGTCGTGGTGGACGATTCGATAGTTCGCGGTACGACGACGCGCGGCAAGATCATGGCGTTGCGGCTGGCCGGGGCTAAAGAAATACACATGCGGATTAGCTGTCCGCCGATCAGGTTCCCGTGCTTCTACGGCGTAGATTTCCCGACCAAAGAAGAGCTGCTTGCGAACAATCGCGATCTGGAGCAGATAAGGGAATTCCTCGGAGTTGACAGCGTTGGCTATACATCACTGGAGGGGATGCTGTCCTGTGCGGTGTTGCCGCCCGACCACTACTGTACCGCATGCTGGAGCGGCAAATATCGAATACCGGTCGATGTGGCTGTCAATAAGTTCACGATGGAACGGCATCAGATGAGTATGTTTGACGAAATAGATGGGGGCTAAATTTATCTTCCGATTGAAAAAACGGAAATTGACGGTTTTCCACCGATGAGCAAATATATCAGCTACGAAGAATCCGGGGTGAATATTGATGCCAACGACGAGATGGTTCGGCAGATCCAGTCGGCCGTTGCCAGCACATTCGGGCCTCGGGTAATTCAATCGCATAATGCCTTCGCGGGGATGTTCCGGCTGGACTACGACGAGAGACTCTTCAAGAGAAATTACAAGAATCCGGTCTTGGTAGCATGCACCGATGGCGTGGGCAGCAAGGTCCAGTTGGCCGGCCAGATGAAGAAATTCGATACTGTCGGCATCGATTTGGTGGCGATGAGCGTCAATGATATGCTCGTACAGGGGGCCGAGCCATTGTTCTTCCTGGACTATCTGGCGGTTCACAAGCTTCAGCCGGAAATTGTTGCCGAGCTTGTCAAAGGTATCGCGGCCGGCTGTAAGGCAGCGGATTGTGCACTGATCGGCGGAGAAACCGCTGAGATGCCCGATACTTATGCCCAGGATGATTTCGATATGGCTGGCTTCGCGGTCGGGGTGATTGAGCGAAAGAAAATCATCACGGGTCAAACCATCAGAAGTGGCGACGTGATTCTCGGCCTTGCTTCCAGCGGACTGCACAGCAACGGTTATACGCTCGCTCGTAATATCTGTTTCAAGCAGGCGAAGCTCAAGATGACCGATGTGCCGGATGAACTCGGCGGCGCTGTGCTGGGCGATGTTTTGCTTACACCCACGCGGATTTATGTTCGGCCGATTGTGAAATTGCTCTCGCAGTACAAAGTCAAACGAATCGTCCACGGCATGGCACACATTACCGGCGGCGGTCTGTCGGGCAATGTTCCGCGGGTGCTGCCGAAAGACTGCAACGCGGTAATAAAAAAATTGAGCTGGCCGAAGCATAAGATTTTTACGTTTCTGCAAAACACAGGCCCCGTCGAAGAAGAGGAAATGTACCGGGTTTTTAATATGGGGATAGGTTTTGTGCTGATCGTGGCTGAGGATTTCGCCGATTCGATCGCCCGGAAGCTGACGCGATCCGGCGAGCAGGTTTACAGGATAGGCAGGATAACCACCGGGACCGGCAGAGTAATTCTGAAATGACAAAAAAGTATACCATGTTCGCCCTGGCAGCGGTGGTTTATGCGGTTTTTGCCGTTTATTTGTATCGGCCGTATTTCAATGGCTTCGGTTCACTGCGTTTGCAGGACCTGTTCGTCGCAAATATCTGTCTGGCATCCTTGGGCGCTTATGTTCTCAGCCGACGCTGGGTGGCCGGGTTCCCCGAGTCGTTTTTTGCCGGAGCCATTTACGGCTTTGGGCCGTTCGCGATCGGATTAGCAAAATTTCACCCAACCGCGGGCTTTTTATTCGCTGCTATACCGTGGTTGTTTTGCCCGGCGGTATTTGGCCCTCAAGGCAAATTCAAACCGCTGCGAATACCGTTGTCGCTTCTACCGTTTCTGGCAATCGTGCTGTTCTTCCAGATCTCCACCCGCTATGGCTTAGACCCGATTCCAATCACACTCAAACTCCATGGCGCCGAGATGGCCGGCCTGCTGGCTCCGCTGGTTGCCGCTAAACGCAACATGACTTTAGTCGGCTTTTATCATATTCCGGTTGCGTCACTGATTATGGGCATTGCTATGCTCCTTGTACCGCTGGAAGGTCTGAGCAGGGGCGGGATTTCGCAGAGGGGAAGAATTCTCAAGGGTCTGGCGGCTCGGCGATTCGGCATTGTGGCGATTTTCGCCGGTGCCACGATATTGGCCTTCTGTGATTCTTTCTTCGATATCAGCCCGATTATCTTCCTCGCAATCAGCACGCTTTGCTGCTCGGTACTTATCGGTGCCGGGATGCAGGGGCTAATCAGTGCCGGCCCGGCCGATAGGAGGTGGGTTCTGTTAACTGCGATCCTGTTGGGCGTTCTTGCCATCGTCACACTGCTTTTCGCAACAAAGTATTTTCAGACCGCAGCAGGACTCGGGGCCGGATACGCTCGGCTGCTGACCGAGACGGCGAAGATGTACATCCTCGGAGCTCTCGCCATTGGGATGCTTTTCGTTATCGCGCGTGCGAAATTGCGGATTCACCCGGTTCGGCAGATCCTGCTCTATGCAACAATGGCCCTCGATATCTTTCTCGGCGCAAGATTTATAGTCGATACGATTCTGTAAGGAAAAAAGTGCCTAAAATGCCTAAAGTTAAAAGTGCCTAAAGTGGTAAGCGACGCTTATACACTTTAGCTCACTTTAGTTCACTTTAGGCACTTTAATTTGTTTAGAAGGTTTCGCGTTCGACCTGGCCGAGAAAGAAACGCCCGTCATTCCGCATGAAACTGATGATTGCGTCAAACTGGCGGTCTATGAACTGGGCCTCGTTGCTGACTATTGTAATGCCGATAACCGCGATGCTCTTGCTGTCCTGATGATCTACTTCCGAGATCGAGATATTGAATCTGCTCTTGAGCCGGCCGATAAGGCTCTTGACAATACTACGCTTGCCCTTGAGCGAAGTTACACCAATCAAAGATAAATGTGCTGTCATAACGCCGACAATCATTCTCGTATTTTAAGAAATAACCATAGCAATTCAAATAGAATCGAAGCCGGAGTAGTTAGACATTCCTGTTACGTGATATTTCAAATTGCAGAAGCGGCTGTTCTACGCGTACTCTTTCTGGAAATCTTTGATAGAATCCGGCGGTTGTGGTTTTTAATAATACCTGCGAGGCCGGGATAATGTCTTACATTGTTGAAGACCGGATTCCGGAACAGAGGGCAATGGCCACGGTGTGCTAAAATATTAGGAAAAAGCGGCTTCTTAACATATGTGTTCGCTTTTTCGTGTTTTTGCGAGACAACTTGCTTGGGTTTACCGGATATTTGTTGCAATCTCAATGAGATTGTGATATCATCAGACTTTATGTGTGAAGGAGCCTCGCTTATGAAGTCAAATGGGAAATCTCGACCTGCCGAAAGGAAAGGCTAAAATGATGCGCGAAAGAGATGGATTTACGCTAATCGAGCTGCTGGTAGTCATCGCGATTATCGCATTGCTGATGGCGATTTTGATGCCCGCACTGCAACGAGTGAAGAAGCAGGCAAAAACAGTGATCTGCCAGTCGAATCTCAAACAGTGGGGAACAATCTTTGCGATGTACACGGACGATAACAATGGTTTCTTCCCCAAGCGCACAGGCGGTACAGGGCGTTGGATCAATGTGTTGTACGACTACTATTATCGCGATGCCAAGATACGCTGCTGTCCAATGGCGACTAAGATTAAGAATCCGATTTATCCGCCCGGGGGCACCGGCACACTTGGCGTAGGCGGTGACGCATTTACGGCCTGGGGCAAGATCGGTGTGACCGGCTCGCGGCCGGACGGTGTGGAAGAACCCGCCGGTACGTGGGGCAGCTATGGGATTAACCACTGGGTCTATAGGGCTGCCGAGGATCCGCTTTACAACCAGTCGGCCAAGGACTACTGGGGTACAGTCAACGTAAAAAATAACGCTTCCATTCCCCTGTTTCTGGATTGCTGGTTCTGGTGTGGCGGGCCGGAAAATGACGATACCCCACCCAGCTATGACGGCGAGCGGTTCGATCCACACGTGAATTCCATGAACCGGTTCTGCATCAATCGGCACGATCAAGGTATTAACGGCGTCTTTTTGGACTATTCGGCCAGAAAAATCTGGCTCAAAGAATTATGGCGTTTGCGATGGGCCAGGAATTTCAGCCTGTCGGCACAGTTGCCCAACTGGGAGACCGAAGCACCCTGGATGGCACACTTCAAGGGACCTTAACGGTCAATTGTGGCCAAATGTTTGAAGAGTATAGGAACGACGAACAAGTGGTTGGTGTCGTAGAGGATGCACTTTATGAAGTAGCCCTCATGTGTCTCTCTTCGAATGTTTAGTCGGAAAATACAACTCAAGATTAATCAATTTGCACCGGATAAATCGTCACCTTGTTCTGATATATTACCGGCGGCAGCATGTACGGTTCCGGATTGGTTAATCTTTCCTCAATTTCCTTTACTTGTTTTTCAGCGCTTTCAAGGTTGGCTTTTAATTTATACACTTGCTCCTCCAAATTATTCCATTCGTTAAACATATCAATAAAAGTTTTGTCCCGGTCGCGAATCTTAGTAGCAGCCTGTTGTCGGGCCTCTGCACTTTTTAGCTCAATCGTCTGTTCAACGAACATTTGTTCCAGCTTCACGAGCATTCCTTCGGGCAATTGCCTGCGCCGCTCGATAGCCTGCATGTCTTGAGGAGTTTTGCGATATTCATTGATTATCGACATCTTTCCCCGTATTCCTGCAAGGTCTATTTCGAGTATGTCCAGCATCTTGTCCATCTCAAGCATATTTTCTTCGGCCTTTTCATACGCTCCCACGTCGGAGAGCGAAAAGTAGCGGGAGTTCTTTATTTCGTTGTATTTTGGCTTTATCTGGTCGGCCTGTTTCTGTTTTTCGGGCAGGATTTTTGTTATTTCGATTATCTTTTGCTTTTTGTCTTTAATATATTGTTCGTACTCCTGTATTCTTGCATTAGTTTCGTTCGCATGAATCTCGAAATAGGCTTGAACCATCTTTTTCGCATCTTCCTGGCTTACTGCATAAAGAAAGACTGTATCGTGGTTCTTAATTGCATCGATACCCCACCAGGTAATGGCGTCCGAAGCGGTCATGAATTTTTGCTGCTGCTGGGATAAGGATTTTCCTGCTGAGGTCTTTAGGATTTCCAATATACCCTCGTGACTGTTTGGCATATCTTCGTGTGGGCGTCTTATATGGAGTACAGCCACATGTGTGGGCTTAACAAGACCTTGCCCGGAGTTAAACGGACGGCTGCCCAACCAGAGCTGCGACCTCTTGTTATCGATTTCGAACTTCAGTTTAGTCTCGTACTCGCCGGACCTGGCAACCAGTAAAGGTGTAAAAATGCAGACTGAAACTAAGACCATTACGAATTGGCGTTTTATTGAGCGGTTCATTTTTCAAATCTCCTTTCTATGGATCATTTTATTCGCAATTTGGCTTCGGCTGCTGCGGCCGTTTTCGGATAAGTCTCAACAATATATTGGTATTGCTGTTTTACTATAGTCTCGGCCTCAGGATTTTCACTGAGCAGTTCCGCTGCGGCTAACAATCGAGCGGCACTGCCCGATTCGGTTATCTTACGTTCGATCTCCGCAAACGTTAGCTTGCTTTCTTTTGGCCTTACGACCGTATGCCATACAACAGAGGCTGTTGCCAAAACCAAAATACTCGCTGCTATTGCGGCATATTGGGGCCAGCGTATTTTTCTGGTTTTAGCTGCTGGGATACGAATGCTTGCGGTTTCCGCCAGACCATCGGCCCAGATGACGCCGGCAAGCTCAAGCGATTTTTGCAGAGTATCCAGTACCTTTCGACATTCCTCACATTTGGTCAAATGCTCACCCACTTTGCTCGAATCACTCGGTGATAACTGGCCGTCAGCATAATCTACGAGCATCTGTTCAATATCTTTACAAGACTCTTCCATTATGGTTCGACACCTCGTTCTAATAATCGCTTAGCAAGAATCATCCTCGCCTCTCGCAGACGGCTTCGTACTGCCGATGGGCTCAGAGCTAATATTTCGCCGACCTCTTTTGAATTCAGATCGCAAAAATATCGCAATACCATCGGCGCCAGCAAAGAATCATCCAGTTTTTGCAAATTCTCTCGCACAATCTCAAGCTCCTCGGCGACAATTACATTTTCGACTGCCGGTTTTGAGGCTTTTTTGGTTTCCAGCCTTCGTTTCAGTATTTCGCTCACATGCCTTCGGAAAGTTCGCCGGCGCCGGTGTTCCATCAGACATCTATTTACAGTGACTTTTATCAGCCACTTGACGTCGTCCTCTCGGCTCAGAAGGGCGGTTCGCGAACCACCCCTACACTGCTTCAGCGCCCGGATGGACACGTCCTGCAGAACATCATCGCCATCCGAAGCGCTCAATCCCATGCCGGCGATAATCCGCTTGAGACGCCAAAGCTCGGCAGAAAAGACTTCCATCAAGTTTGATTCTGGTAACCATTCGTTGGTTGCATGGTCCATCTCTACCACAAAATCCGCGATTATCTGATTCACTTGTTTACATCCGATCCGTTTCGGCGCTGGCCCATCTATCAGTATAATGCTTGAGAGTACTGAAGTGTTGGTGAAAAAATGAAATTCTTCGGTTCATCCGGTCAACTGGCTTCCAACCCCTGCTCTACCTCCTTTGGGGTAGGTAAAATTGGCTTTGTTTGGCTTTGTTTTTTCGCTGTCTCCACTCGATAAAATCTCCATAAACCATTATTATCACTGACTTAATGCCATTTTGTCCTTTCAAAAATTGGGTTTGTTTTTTCAAATCGCACCCATTCATCTTGTTTAGGATTCAGAGCTTAGTGGTTAGAGTTTCCGGACAAAGGCCGGCATATTGGCTCCATTCGACTACGCTCAGGACAAGCTTGAATTGGGTTTGTTTTTTCGCCGCACAAAATCGCTAAAATCTTCATAACACCTTTTCATATAGATATATACGTCCATTTTGGCCTTTCATAAATTGGCTTTGTTTTGCATAAAAACCTCTGAAAATTGGGCTTGTTTTGTATAAAAAGTCCAAATATCCTTCGCTTTCTTCTATTTTTGGCTTCTGTTTTCTTCTCAATTCGTAATTCTCAATTCAATATTCTCCAACCTAAATTCTAAACTCACCATTCCACATACTACATACGACAGCTTATAATATTTGTTTGATAAATATTATATGAAATGAATAATTGCCCGTCAAGTGAATATCTGAAATAATGCCAATGCCGATTAATAAATACACTGATCATATTTGGTAAAGCAAACTGATCTGACTATTTCCTTATCAAGAGCAGCCTTTTGCCAAGCATCAACTGCGGCAAGGCGAAGGGCATCATAGTCGGCGTAAATTCTGTTGGCCAAATAATGCCTTAGCAGGTAATACCAAAGGTTCTCAACAGGATTTATACCAATTGGAATTGGTTTTTGTCCTGCACTTTCTCTGCTCTCAGGACAAACTGCACCAACAACTTAAAGCCGCTCAATTTTGTCTGCCTGACTGCTCAGGGACGCGAGCCTGTTTTCGCCCACACGCAGATTACCATACCTTGCCAGCCAAAGCGTGCTTCATCCTGAAACCATACCTCTACAAGCGTGATGCTTCATGTGGATATCTCGTAGCCGATGCTAATTACACCGCGGTTCGTCGTAGTCATCTGACTACGCGCCTAATACCGTTGCCGGAGCATACTGCACACGGCAGAAGGTCGCCCTGTTTTTTCAAATCACTCGGAGATAACGATATGAACGCTGTCGTTCGTCGTAGTCATCTGACTACGCGCCTGATACCGTTGCTGAGGTATACTGCACACGTCAGAAGGATTCTCTGTTTATGAAATCATTCGGAGATAACGATATGTACACTGTCGTTCGTCGTAGTCATCTGACTACGCGCCTAATACCGTTGCCGGGGTATACTAAACGCGGCAGAAGGATTCCCTTTTTTGAAATCACATGGAGATAACGATATGAACGCTGCCGTTCGTTGTAGTCATCTGACTACGCGCCTGATACTGTTGCGGGGCATACTACACGCATCAGAAGGATTCTCTTTTTTTGAAATCACCTGGAAATAACGATATGAACGCAGCTGTTCGTCGTAGTCATCTGACTACGCGCCTGATACTGTTGCCAGGGTATACTAAACGCGACAGGAGGACAACTCAATCCTCTGGCAGCCAGATATATCGCGTGCATTCTCCGAGCAAGCCTCGCGTCCTTTTCTGTGCGATACATTGTTTGCAGATATTGGATTGTGTGATGATCTTTGATATTCACAATAGCCTCTATGCATAAAGATACTTTCAATTGACTACTATGAACAATTGCGGCTTTTATATGCTCAGCGCATTATATATTCGTAATTCGTATAATTTAAGAATTGTACGACAGATTAACCTGACAAAATTGGTGCTTTGAGGTTGTTTGGAATAGTTCTATAGAGGCCCATATTCGAATCCCGTCGAGCGGCTAAGAGCATATTTGTGCCTATGAATTGCCGATTTCCGATTTCCGATTTACGATTGGAAAATCGGCATTCGACAATCGAAAATCTTTTAGGCGGTTCTTCGATGCCTCAGTCTGTCGAGGGCCACGGCGATAACGATAATCGCGCCGGTGATAATTTCCTGGACCCAGTTTGAGTAGCCTATCTGCGTACAGCCCGAAGCGATAATGGTCATAATCAGCGCGCCGACGAGAGTTCCGAGGATCGAGCCTTCGCCGCCGCTGAGGCTGCCGCCGCCGATGACTACCGCGGCGATTACGTTTAGCTCCAATCCCACGGCCACAGTCGGGTCGCCGACCGTCAGCCGGGAGAACTGCATCAGTCCGGCCAGCCCGGCGAAAGCCCCGCACAAAGTGTAGACGAGCACTTTAACGCGCTCGACGGCTACGCCGCACAGCCGGGCCGTCTGCTCGTTCGAGCCGATCGCGAACGTGTGCCGGCCCAGGCGGGTATATCGCAGCAGGGCGGCCATTCCTATTGCCAGAAAGATCATCATCCATACGCCGGGCGGCAGGAGCATCCAGCTTCGGTCCTTCGGCACCGAGGCCAGCAGCTCATCAAGCCACCTGAGTTGTTCCGGGTCCACATCGATTTTCTGCTCGCGACCGATTCCCTTGGCCGCTCCGCGAACGACCAGCATCATCCCCAAGGTGACGATAAAAGGTACGACCCGCAGCCGGGTAATTAAAACACCGCTTAGAAGTCCGAACAATGCCGCCGCGGCTACGCCTCCTATGGCCGCGATCAAGGGACCGGCTCCGGCGCTCTGCAGAAGCCAGGCGATTACAACCGTGCTCAAAGCGACAATCGAACCTACGGACAGATCGATCCCCCCGGAGATTATCACAAGCGTCATTCCGAGAGCCGCTATGCCGACGATTGCGGTCTGCCGGGCGATCATTTCCATATTCCGCGCAGTGGCGAAACTGGAAGGCGCAATCAGCACAAATAACTCGAACACCACGAACAAAGCTATGACGGGGCTGAGCGTATTGAGCCAGCTGCGCCAGTTGCTGAAGAATTGAGAATTTGGAATTGAGAATTGAGAATTCTGTCTTCCACTTTCTTTTTTCTTCATTCTAAATTCTCCATTCTAAATTCTAACTTCCAATTTCCTGACCGGTTGCTTCTAACATAAGATCATGCTCGTTTACTTCGTCGATGCGGTATGTCGGTCCGAGCCTTCCTCGGCACATAACCGCCACTCGGTCGCACACGCCCATCAGCTCGGGCAGATAGCTGCTGACCATAAGCACCGCCTTGGGCTGTCGGCCTTCGGCGGGCGAACCCGTCGCCAGTGCGTTAATCAGCTTGTAAACCAGCGCCTTGGCCGCCACATCGATTCCTCGCGTGGGCTCATCCAGCAGCAGCACATCCACATCGTGCTGGAGCAATCGAGCCATCGCCACTTTCTGCTGGTTGCCGCCCGAGAGGGACGAGACGGATTGTCGCGGCCCCCGGCAGCGAATATCCAGCCGCTCAAGCCATCGCCGGGTCGCTTTATCCTGCCTGCCCGGCAAGACCAGGCCCAGCGGGCCGAAGCCCTTGAGCTTGGAGAGCGTGACATTGTCGGCAACGCTCAGAGACAGCGCCAGGCCCTCTTCCTTGCGGTCCTCGCTCAGAAGACCCGCTCCCTGCATCCAGCGCCGGTGCGGTGAGGCCGGGCCCGTATAGAAGCCCAGTTTAATCCGGCCCTTCCTGACCGGCTCCAAGCCGAAGAGGCTCCGCAGCAGCTCGGTTCGCCCTGCGCCCACCAGCCCGGCGATGCCGAGGACTTCGCCTCGCCTTAAACTCAGGCTCGCCGACTTCGGCTTATCCGCCCCGGCGAGATCTTCGATATCCAGCACAACTTCGCCCGCGTGACGTTTAGAGCGAGGGTAAAGCTCCTCGACCTGCCTGCCTACCATCAGCGAGACAATCTCGTCGGGCGAAATCGACGCCACGTCTTTGCTGCCGACCACTCTTCCATCCCGCAGAACTGTCACCCTGTCGGCGATGCGTTTGACCTCTTCGATAAAATGCGAGATATAAACGATGGCTTTGCCCTGTGTTTGAAGCCGCCTTATGATTTCGAATAACCGCTCGACATCCTGCCGCGTCAGGCTGCTTGTCGGCTCGTCCAGCACCAGAACCCGGCAGCCGATCGCCAGGGCGCGTGCAATTTCTACTAACTGCTGCGAACCTACGGACAATCTGCTGACGCGTGCGTCCGGCGTGAGTTCCGGATTGTCGAATTCTTTAATCGCTTCGATAGCTCGCTGCCGGACCTGTTTCCAGAGTATCACGCCCAACTTCGACGGCTCCATCCCGAGCATGATATTTTCCTGAACGCTCATGTGGGGCGTCAGCGAAAGTTCCTGGTAGATCATGGCTACGCCGGCCCGGCGGGCTTCGAGGGGATTGCCCGGCCGATACGGCTCGCCGTCCAGCCGCATCTGGCCCGCATCCGGTTTGATCGCTCCCGAGCAGACCTTCATCAGCGTGCTTTTGCCCGCCCCATTCTCACCCACCAGCGCGAGCACCTCGCCTGCGGCAACCTTGATGCTCACATCTTCCAGCGCAATTGTTGCCCCGAAGCGCTTGGAAACTCCCTGCATCTGGAGCCGGATCGCTCCGGCCGGATCGCCGGACTGTGAGTTTATTCGTTCAGCCATTTCTTGAAATCCGGCTCCAACAGATTCTTCATCTTCGGATCGTCCATGTTTTCCGGAGTGGCTACCGCCGAACCGGTGTCAATTCGTTTTTCCACCTTCTGGCCTTCCAGATGCGCCACGAGCGTTTTGACGCCTAAGTAGCCCATATTAATCGGATCCTGGAGCACCAGCCCGTGGATTTTGCCGCTCCGCAGTCCCATGACCAGCCTGTCGGAGCTGTCGAAGCCGACGTATGTGACTTTGCCCGCCAGGTCGCTGTCTTCGAGTGCCCGCAGCATGGCAAAGGCCGTTGATTCGTTCGGGCAGAAGATGCCGTCGATTGTAAGCCCGCCGTCGGCAGTCCGCAGCGGCGCCAGCAGATTCTCGCTGGCCTCGTAGGCGCTCTCGGTGGTTGCCCCGCCGTACTGGTTCGCGCTGACTACCTCAATGTCAGGATATTTCTCTTTCAGGACGTCCAGAAAACCCTGCTCGCGGTTCATCGTGCTGGCCGAGCCTTCCTGGTATCGCAGCATGATGATCCTGCCTTTGCCTTTCAGGATTTTCGCCAGTTGCTCGCCGCCTTTTGTGCCGCCGATATAATTATCCGTAGCGACAAAACTGGTGTAATCGTCGCTTTTGAGCCCGCTGTCGATAATCACGACGGGGATGCCGTTGTCGACGGCGTCTTTTACCGGCATTCGCAGCGCGGCATCATCCAGCGGTGCCAGCACGATTCCGGATACGCCGCGTGTTACAAGATCCTCTACGACCCGGATTTGCGATTCCCTGTCATCCTCCTTGAGCGGCCCTTTCCAGATAATTTCCACGTTTACGCCGGCGGCTTTCAATTCCTCCGCGGCCTTGACCGCGCCGGCGTGAATCGATTTCCAGAAAATATGGGTTGTGCCCTTGGGAATCACCGCAATACGGTACGTATTGGCGCTTTCCGCCTTCTTCTGCTTGCAGCCGACTGATGCGAAAACAACGACCAGGGCGACAATAACGATTACTGCTATAACCTTTTTCATAATTATGGCTCCTGAAAATTTATTTTGACGATAATGATAAAGGTTTAACACCGGATAGTCAATAAAGTATATCCGTTTTGGTGTTGTTGTGGAAATTTATACCGTTGCCAAAACGACTTTTTCGATGTGCTACGTGCGAATTTCGTAAAAGCCTCGTGTAAAAACGAAAATTTCTGATGACCTTTGTTGACAGACTTTTGTTTTCCCGTTACGATAAGAGCCCAGTTGGAATTTCGAAGCTGCACAGGCATCGTGGCGATTGGGATCCCTGAATGCGTATAACTTGCCCGGCAAAGAGACTTTGTAAAATAAAGGCTGAATGAAAATGAAGGTTGTTGCTGTTATACCGGCACGTTTTAGTTCCACCAGGTTCGCCGGTAAAGTTCTCGCCAAAGATACCGGAAAATTCCTCATCCAGCACACTTATGAGCGGGCCTGCCTGGCGAAACTGCCCGAGAAGGTCATTATTGCAGCCGACGACGAAAAAGTCGTTACCGCCGCTGAAACTTTTGGCGCCGAATGTGTTTTGACTTCGCCCGACCACCAAAGCGGCACCGACCGCATCGCAGAGGCCGTTGCCGATATGGATGTTGAAATTATCGTGAACCTCCAGGGCGACGAGCCGGAGATCGATCCGGACAACATCGACTACCTTGCAAAGATGCTCATGGACAATCCCGACTGCCCGATGGCTACGCTCGCTGCGGAATTTCAGACCGCCGAGCAGGTCTCCGATCCGAACATCGTAAAAGCAATAATTGGTTGTAATAACAAAGCGATTTATTTTTCGCGTTCGCCGATTCCTTATGACCGGGAGAAATCCGGCGTAGGAGATGTAAAACAATACCTGCGGCACATCGGAATTTATGCCTATCGCAAAAAATTCTTGCTGGAAATAACCGCTCTGCCGCAAACACCCTTGGAAAAGATAGAAAAACTCGAGCAGCTAAGAGCCATCGAAAACGGCTTTAGTATTCTGGTAGGCAAAGTAAAACACACCTGCGACGGTATCGACACCCCCGAGCAGTACGCAGAGTTCGTGAGAAGAATAAAAATGCAAAAAATGAATCTTGAGGATTAAGAGATGATCATCTCATATGTAAGACTTAAGAATTGGAAGAATTTCAGGTCTGTTAAAGTTTCATTGAAAAACAGAATTTTTCTGGCTGGACCGAACGCTTGTGGAAAATCAAATTTCTTAGATGTTTTCAGGTTTTTAAGAGACATTACTAAGAGAGGAGGTGGATTACAGCAGGCGGTTCAGAATAGAGGTGGACTATCGAAAATTCGCTGTCTTGCAGCTCGCAAGGAGCCGGATGTAGAGATAGAAGTTCATCTGTCAAACGCAACAAGTGAGAAACCGCTGTGGAAGTACAGCATTGGCATGAAGCAACAACCAAGAGGTAGCAGATTGCCCTACTTGGCATATGAAAATATTTGGGAAGGTGAAGAACAAATACTAAGACGTCCAGATGATTCTGACAAAAAAGATGAACTGCGACTTACGCAAACTCATCTTGAGCAAATAAGCGCAAACGAAAGATTTCGAAATGTGGCAAAGTTCTTTGATTCAGTTCTCTATTTGCACTTGGTACCACAACTAGTTCGGAATCCAAGGGCTTTTACAGGGCCTGGAATTCCCGGAGATCCCTTCGGGCGCAATTTTCTTGAGAGAGTTGCTCGGACACAAGTAAGAACAAGCCGTTCCCGCTTGCGAAAAATTGAACAGGTACTTGTTAAAGCAGTTCCCCAGTTGAAACATTTAAGTCAAATAAAAGATGAAGCCGGTATACCCCACTTAGAAGCTGTATATGAACACTGGAGACCACAAGGAGCAAAGCAACGGGAAGATCAATTTTCAGATGGCACTCTAAGGCTTATAGCCTTGCTATGGTCTCTTCTGGAAAGCCAGGCCTTATTGCTACTTGAGGAACCTGAACTTTCACTCAATACAGCAATAATTAGGACCTTGCCGTCTATCATACATCGACTCCAGAGTAAAGAAAAACGCCAAGTCATCATCAGTACTCATAATGCAGACCTATTATCTGATAAAGGTATTGGTGGTGAAGAAGTCCTAGTTCTTACTCCGGGGGCTGAAGGTACTGAGGTACAGCTTGCCTCCACAATAAAAGAGGTCAGGGATCTTCTCGAAAATGGTTTTACGGCGGCTGAAGCTGTCATCCCACGAACAGAACCAAAAACAGATCGTCAAGGGTGGCTATTTGATGTCTGATATCGCAATAAACCTTATATTCGAAGACAGTCTAAGCGGATCAGTTCTGCAGAAACTTCTTAAAAACTCGCGACATAACTATCTTGTTGGGTCTCGTTACAATAGCGGGGGCTGCGGATGGATAAAGAAGAAAATAAATGGATTCAATAAGGCAGCCAAGGGAATGCCATATTTTGTTCTGACAGATCTTGATCAGTACGAGTGCCCTCCGATTCTTATAAGCGATTGGCTAATTGGAGATAAACATCACAATCTACTTTTCAGAGTGGCTGTGAGACAAATCGAATCTTGGCTACTTGGTTGTCGGCTTCTATTCGCGAGGTTCCTTGGTGTGCCGGAAAATATGATTCCGAGGTCCGTAGATGAAATTACGAATGCAAAGGTTTTTGTCATAGATTTGGCGAGGAGATCGCGAAGAAAGCAACTGCGGTTGGATATTGTTCCCCAGGAAGGAAGTACGGCAAAGGTCGGACCCGATTACAATGGTAGGCTGATCTATTTTGTGGAAAATATCTGGGATCCTAATATTGCAAAAGAGATTTCGCCAAGTTTACAAAGGGCCATAGAGATTTTAGATACGTTTGAACCTACACTTGAAAACGTGTCGTAGAGTACCAGTATAACGCGATAGATAAAATAATGAAGAGATTCCAGCAATGTCAAAAGAAAAAGACTTATTAGCTTCTGTTAGTGATGTTTCGGACGAGAGCGAGTATTTCTCGCCGGTACCGAAGGGGTATAAGAAGGGCAAGTGCCGCTACGTGTTTGTTGTGGGCACGGTGATGAGCGGGCTGGGCAAGGGGATATTCTCTTCGTGTCTGGCAAAGCTGATGCAGGACAAGGGCATCAAAGTCGCGCCGATCAAACTCGAAGGCTATTTGAATATCGACTCGGGCACGCTGAATCCATTCCGGCACGGCGAGGTTTTCGTGCTCGATGACGGAATGGAATGCGATATGGACCTGGGCACCTACGAGAGGCTCCTCGACCAGGATTTGAGCAAGGCGAATTTCGCCACGAGCGGCCAGATATTCAGCTCGATTCTCAACAAGGAACGCCACGGTGACTATCTCGGCAGGGACGTCCAGATGATTCCCCACGTCACCGGCGAGGTCAAGCTGAAGTTGCGCCAGTTGGCCATGGAAACCGACGCCGACATTATTTTCGTCGAGATCGGCGGCACGGTCGGCGACCTGGAAAATGCCTACTACATCGAGGCGATGCGCGAGCTGGCCTACGAAGAAGGGCCGAACAGCAGTTGCTTCGTGGCGCTGACCTATATCCTGGAGCCGAAAACTCTGGGCGAGCAGAAATCGAAAGCCGCCCAGTTGGGCATCAAGCAGCTAATGCAGTGCGGCATTCAGCCGTCAATTATCGCCTGCCGGGCGACCAGCCCCGCGACGGAAAAGATCCGGCAGAAAATCAGTGTGTACAGCAACGTTCCGTTCGAGAGAGTTATCAGCCTGCCAGACTCGGCGAGCATCTATCTGATCCCGTCGATGCTTCGAGAGGTTGGCCTGGATTTCGAGGTCGCCAGGCTGCTGAAAATCGAGGACCGTATCAATCTGCGAAACGAACGCAAGGCCTGGGCCAGGTGGTGCGATTTCGCCGACAAGATGGGCAAGATCGATCGCAAGGTAACCATCGGCATCACGGGCAAGTACACATCGGTGCGTGACAGCTATGCCTCGATCATCAACGCCCTGGAGCACGCCGGTATCGCCTTGGGCTGCGAGGTTAAAATAAAATGGATCGACACAACCAATGTTACCGATGAAAACGCAGCGGGGCATCTTAATGATGTCGATGGCATAATCGTGCCGGGCGGTTTCGGCACCCGCGGCGCCGAGGGAAAGATCGCCTGTGTCAAATACGTACGTGAGAACAACCTGCCGTATCTGGGGATCTGCTTTGGTTTTCAAATGGCGGTTATCGAGTTTGCGCGCAACGTTTGCGGCCTGACCCAGGCCAACAGCACCGAGATCGAGCCGGATTGTCCCGAGCCGGTAATCGACATCCTGCCGGAGCAGAAAAAGATAGAAGGCCTCGGTGGAAACATGCGCCTCGGCGGACGTGACATAGAAATAAAGTCAAAGACGCTGGCGTGGAAACTTTTCGGTAAAAGCAATTCGGTCCGGATGCGTTTCCGACATCGTTATGAAGTTGACCCTCGCTATATCGAGCAGTTGGAAGAAGCCGGCATGATATTTTCCGGAAAAGCCCCCAACCTGCCGATTATGCAAATACTGGAACTGCCGAGCCACCCGTATTTCTTCAGCACCCAGGCCCATCCCTGCCTGACCAGCCGGCCGCTAAAGCCCCAGCCGATGTTCCTGGGACTCGTCGCCGCGGCGATGAAAAAACGCTACCCGAAGGAAAACTTGCCGGAGCGCACAGAAGCCGTCCGCAAAGCGTAAAATTTTTCTATTGCTGTTTTTGTAGTTCCTCGATTTGCGCCTTGAGCCTGGTGTTTTCGTCGCGAAGTTTTTTGTTCTCTTCCAGAACGGTGTCGAGGACCCCCTTGACCTGGCTTCGGACGTTTTGCCGGGACTTATTTTGCCATTCTTTTTTTTCCTGCAGGCATGTTTGAAGCAGTTTTATTTGCTCGTCGATTTCCCTGCTGTGCTGGACTTTGAGCTTTTCGACTTCTTTGCTGCTTTGTGCTAATTGTTTTCTCAGCTCTATATTCTCAGCGGCGATTGCTCTGCTCTTTTTAACGCTCGGCGGCTCGTTCTGCCCGCCGCAGCCTCCAATCAGCACCACGGCAACAATAACGACTAAGACAAATGCTTTACTGACCGGTCTTTTCATTTTTATTATCCCTTCGAATTTAGGCTTAATTTGTGGCCTGATTCTCACTATAACAACATTAATATCCGCGTAACTTTGTGCTCTCTCGCCGGGGCAGTCCTTGCCGGGGCAGCCGTTTAAGTACTACATATTCAATGCCGTTTTCTTCGCAGTACTGACGTTTGACAGGCTGGTCTCCGTCTTCATTCACGGCGTATATGTCCGGCCGGATGCGTTGGATTTCGGGTTCGGCGTCGAGCCAGCCACTGCCGGTTGAGATCATAGCCTGCCTGACATAGCGTATGGATTGAACCATATACAAGCGCTGCCGCTCATTGAACATAGGATGGCCCGGTCCTTTCAGTGCCCGGATGTTTGCATCGTGCCCTACGACAACATAGAGGTTGCCGAGTTCGGATACCTCCTCGAAAAATCGCACGTGCCCGGTGTGAAACCAATCGTAGCATCCGGTGACCAAGACCTTCTTGTTGCCGGTGTTGGTGTCAACGTCAATTGCCGGCAAATCGTCCAACTCCGAATCGGGAAAGACCTTGTACCTCAAGCCATGTTTCCGGCAGCAGGCCTGCCTGGCAGGCGTATCGTCGCTTGCGTACATGACCCAGGTACCAGCCGTAGCGAGTGCTTGCTCAGGCAACGCGTTCGCATCGTTTACACAGACAACCGTGACCTTGCTTACATAACGTACTGATTCCAGGTGGTAACGCCGTTCGGCCAAAGGAAATTTGGGAGCCTTGCCGGTTAAAGAATTAATCGCGGCATCGTCCCATAGGTAGATGTGGACCTGGCCCAATCGGCTCGCCTCGTGCAGCAGGCGTATATGCCTGATATTTATGTTATCAAATGGCGCACAGAGAACTATTTCGGATTGTCCCCTGGAGTTCATGCGTTTTGCGTCCTTACTTTTACCTGGAAGCCGCCGGGGACCGGTGTTTGTGATACGACATACATGTAGCCGCCGCCGCAACCGGAGAACATGGCACCCGGATAGTTTTCCTGATAGAATCTCAGCAGGGCCTTGAGATCCAGCTTTAGAGTCGGATGCTCGACCACGTCCGGCAAAATCGTCTCCCAGCAAAGCATGCAATCGTTAAAGGACGCCCCGAGACCGGCCAGGTCCATGCTGATAATCGCATCGAAGCAGTCCCGGCCCGATTTACCGAGCAGGGCCACCCACTGCGGATCGAAATTACTGCGCCCAAGGGGATTGTATCCGTCCGGGCGCTGGTTCATGGGTACCAGATAGAGGACCGAGCTGAGCCAGGCGGCAATGTCCGGATCGTTGTTGGATTCGATATGCCGGGGGAAGTAGCCGCCCTCATAATTAATGTCGTAATCCAGCCGGTTGATGCCGGGATAAATCAGGCCGATCATGTCCTGGGAACCCGAGAGTTCTTTTTTGTCTTCGTTTTCGAGACGATAGAGTTCCCTGACCAGTTCGGCTTTGTCGCGATCCGGTATTTCTCCGTTCCATATTTTCATAGCTATCTTGCGCGTGCTGGAACAGATGCCGCTGCGGTCCATAAAACGGAACTGGGCCGCGACCTGCACCGTGACCATAGACCCGGGGGCGGAGGGATTGTGCTTCGAGACGTAGGGCTGGTCAATCCATCCGCCGGCCAGGGCCAGACGGTAGGGTATGTTTCCCACAATGTCCGTTATTTGAGTTTTGGATTGCCGAGTCATGGAACATCTATCACTTAGCTGACAGTTCGCTTGCCCGCCTTACGGTCTTCGTATTGTTGTTCGATCCAGGCATACGTCTTTTTCATGCCTTCTTCCAGCGGCGTGCTTGGGGCCCACCCAAGAACCTGTTGGATGAAGGTGTTGTCGCTGTTTCGCCCGGCGACGCCCCGCGGCGCATCCGGGTCATATTGCCGCTGCAATTTTATGCCGCCGATCTTTTCAGTTATGGAAACAAGGTCGTTAATCGAGATCAGGAAATCGGAGCCAAGATTTATAGGTGTGGCGATTAATTCGGCGCAGTGCATAATCATGTCGATTCCCTTTGTGCAGTCGTCGATATACATGAAGCTTCGAGTCTGGTGGCCGTCGCCCCAAATTACGATATCTTGATTGCCGGTATCTTTTGCCTCGATTACCTTACGGCAGAGTGCCGCCGGGGCTTTTTCTCGCCCGCCGTCCCAGGTTCCGTAAGGGCCGTAAACGTTATGGAAACGGGCGATGGCGGTGTGCATGCCGCGTTCGGCCCAGTATTCCTGGCAGAACATCTCAGACATGAGTTTTTCCCAGCCGTACCCGCGTTCGGCCATGGCGGGGTAAGCGTCCGATTCCTTTAAGGCCCGCACGTTCGGATCCTTTTGCAGCTCGACATTGTAAGCGCAGGCAGAAGATGAGTAGAAATACCGCTGGGCCCCGGCACGATACGCCGCTTCGATCATGTGGGTGTTGATCAGGATGCTCCGCAGGCACTCGATACGGAAGCGTTCGATAAAGCCCATACCTCCCATATCCGCAGCGAGATTGTATACTTCGACCGCGCCCTGACAGGCCTTTCGGCAGTTATAATCATCGCTCAAGTCCAGGCACAGGGATTCGACCCCCTCGGTAACCTGATACCATTCGGGAAGGGGTTTCTTATCGATCGCACGAATACGCGTGAAACCCTGATCATGGAAATAACGGGCCAGTGACCCGGCGATAAAACCGCCGGCTCCGGCGATAACGATCAGATCGTCTTTTTTCAGCATTGAATTTGCCGTAGGATTATTTTTTACTTTCATAAACGTCCTTTCTTCAGGTTTTTCTATTGCAGATGGATTTGACTATTCGAAAAGCACTTTCAGCTTTTCTTTGTCATCCGCTTTTATTTGCCCCTGGTCGGTCCAGACAGCCAGGTCGAGACTCTTCCGACAGTGACAATACTCGTCGGCAAGCTTATGTTCGCTGCTCAGGACGGCCTCTATAAGTTCCAGGCAGTTGTTCGTCGCTGCCTGCAGGTTTCCTATGATTTCCTTAAGCAATGTCTGTTTGTCTTTCCCGCCTGCATGTGGCTTCCAGCAGTCGTAATCGCTCGCCAGCGCGATAAGAGCATAGCAGATTTGAGCTTCCCTGGCCAGTTTTGCTTCCGGCATGGCGGTCATTCCGATCAAATCGCCGCCCCAAGCCTTGTGCATAAGCGATTCGGCCCGCGTGGAAAACTGAGGCCCTTCCATGCACACGTACGTGCCCTTTGAGTGCGTCGTTACGTCGATGTCTTTTGCCGTATGGATGAGCATCTCTCGAAGCCGCCCGCAGGCGGGATCTGCCATCTCGCAGTGCACGGCCCCATAGCCGCCGAAGAAGCTGCTTGTCCGCCTGAACGTTTTGTCGATGAACTGATCGACGATAACCAGGTCCCCCGGCGCGATTTGCTCGACAAGCGAACCTACGGCCGCGCTGCTTATCACGGTATGGACGCCGAGCTTTTTCAGGGCGAAGATATTGGCCGCGAACGGCACCTCGCTGGGCGAGAGCTTGTGTCCCTGGCCGTGCCGGCTCAGAAATGCGATGTTTCTTTTGCCGAAGCTGCCGACCAAAATCGCCGCGCTCGGCTTGCCGAACGGCGTATCGATATCGTGAAGCTCCGCGTCAACAATACGCTCGGCCAGCGCATCGCCGAGACCCGTGCCGCCTATTATACCAATCAACTGTTCTGTCATAATTCTTTGCCTCGTTTGTGCTAATTACCGGCCATAATAATTCCTTTCCCGCCCGAATACAATGGTTTTGTCAGGCCTGCTATAAAATCGCGACACAAACGTAATATGTCTTGAACAAATTGTTATCAGCCGGATAATAATCTTATGCGAAATTCTGCGAGTAATTCGAAGTTATGGTTGTTGATATTATTGCTTCCCCTGCTCGGAATAATCTTTATCCCCTCAAAAGCAAATGTGTACGAGTGGGTATTCGTTTACTATATGTCCTATGATAACGATCTCAGTTCTTACGGCGAAGTGATACTGCGCGACTTAAGAAACGGAATTTCGAACTCGGAGGTTGCGGTTGTCGTTCAGGCGGATTTTATAGACAGTAGAGGAATGAAACGAATTGGCTTGTACTACGCAGACGGGAAAACACATAGAAAAGAAACTACTCTGAGAAGCGAGGACAGCGCAGATGAAGCGGAATTAAGAAAGTATCTAAAGTGGGTGAGCAAGAAGTGGGTCGCAAAAAACTACTGCATAACTTTCCTGAATCATGGCAGCAGCTTAAATCAAATGTGTCTGGACCGGAAACCATCCGCGAATCGTAAAAAGAACAAGCAGTTTGGTACGGGTAAATGGCTTCGCGCTTCAGAAGCTGCTAAAATTGTCGCGATCTTTAATCAGAAAACGGATCGCAAAGTAAGACTCCTTTTCCTGCAGCAGTGCGGTCGTGCGACAATTCAGAACCTTTATAACTTTGCCGATGCCGCCGAATATATCATGGCCTCGCCGCTAATAGTAGGTGCGCCGAATACCTACTACACAAAAACAATTGCGGCAGTCTCTCAGTACCCGAATATCACCGGCGAGATCCTTGCCGCAACCATCATGCGGGAAGATGAGCATTACACGCTGTACACTCTGATTAGTAATGAGCAGCTAAAAAGACTTCCTGAAAAACTCGCCCCCGTTCTGAAATCTTTTAGGCGTGCGGCTGCTCTCCGTAAGGAGTCCCCAGGACTGTATCGGCCCAAATCATGTTCACCTCTTTTCGAATATGAGAGCGAGAAGTTTTATGACCTGAAGTCTTATTTTTACGCTCTTAACTTGGCTAATAATAATATTGCCGGTGAAGAACTTGACAGTTTTTTTGAATGGTGCCAGGGCTCTCTTATTGTGAGCAAAGCGGTTCGAGAACCCGAGTCAACTGTTGAGCCTTCTTACTGCGGGCTCTCGATATATGTGCCGTCGAGCCCTAATGCCGACACAACCTATAGCTTTTTGCCGTTATACCGGCAAACAGACCTTGATGATACGATGAAGCTCATATCGAAGTGAGCAAACGAGTTCTTTATTTGATTTGGATTACTGATTTTCCCTCGAGTGCTATTATCAGAATCTTTTGCTCGCGATGATATTGCGTTTTGGCCGATCGAACGACGCGTGATTTGTCGGGATTAACTAAAACCTCGCTCGGTTCGGTTTCAATGCCCGAAATCAGGACGTAGTATTGCTTGGGGCCCCAGCCGTCTGCCGTTAATGTGACGCTTTCCTGGTCTTCGCGAATATCGCTTATCGCGCATGGGGCGTGAACGAACCAGCCGCGGCGGGGCAGTTTTTTTACATCGTATATTTTGCCCTTGCCGTAGAGTTCCGCCAGGTGTGCCTGCACGGTCCCTGGATTGATGGCCGGGCCGGCGGCAACCTGTGCTCTCAAGTCGAAGAAATCCGGCAGCAGGCCCTGGCGATGCTCATCAGTTTGAGGCCAGGACATTTGCAAACCCGTTACCGTGATGCCTCTGGCGATTTTCTTCCATGGGCCGTCCGGGTCGCATTCACTCAGTAAATGCAGGGCCGAGCAGTAAACCAGTCCGCACCACTGGACCGGTCGGCCAAGCCAAAGCGGGGCCTTCCAGTTGGTCGCGCCCAACACTGCGATTGTCGAATAAGCGCCCACCCGGCCGGACGTCGGCGGATGTAAGTAGATAAACGGAACTCCCGTCCACGCCCAGTACCGCGCCTGGTCAAGATATTCCTGCCTGCCTGAAATCATATAGCCCAGCGTATAGGCCTTTACCATGTGCGCCGAGGCAAGAATGTCGGGGGTATGGAGCGGCACTTCCCATGTTTGCGCCCCGCGCGGCACGGTGTCGGCGTAAAGGGCGGTCTGTTTGTCGAGCAAGTCAAGCGCTTCACCGATCAGCTCTTTATCCGCCGACAGGGTCGCTCCTTCGAGAATCCCGGCCATGTCCCTCCCGGAAATGCCGTTAGCGTGTTTTGCGAAATGCGTTTTCGAATAATCCGTTTCGCCCGGCCTGTAGAGTTTAACGCCGTCTGCGTCGAAGCCTGTGAGCAGGCCGATTGCCTGGTTGCGTCTTTGCTGAACGAATTCAAACGTGCGCCCGAAAACAAGGGGGGTATTGGGCAGATGGGCGTGCGAGACGCCGCTTGAAAAAGGCTGCCCGGATGGAATCCTGCTCAGCGCGTGATTTTTTTCATTGCTGAGTCTTTCGCGGAGGCTTTCGTTTTCGGTGTTATTTGCGAGCCAGTCGATGTACATCGCGGTATCGGCCGCCGGGCCGGCGGGGAAATTGTCGCCCCAGACCGCGTGTCTGAAGAGGCCGTCCTCATTGATCTGCGAATCCAGCCAGCCATGAGCGAGCAGATCGACCGCGGCATCAAAGCCGCCTTCGAGTTCCGGCACGTCGGGCAGCCCCTTCAAAGCGACATAGTGCCGGACCGCGGGGACAACGCTTTCTCCTTTGCCGCCGATGATCATCATGGTGACTTTCAGCGGCTGATTCGCCCGGAGTCTCAGTGGCGCCTGGCCGCAGAATGCATTCTCGAACCGGCGGTCACCGACTCCGGGGCCGGATAGCGCCATAACATGAGCGCCGGAATTGTAAATCCTGTCGGGCGAATCGAACGTCGCCGCAATCGTCTCGGATGGCTCCCAGATGACGCCGATATAGTTACCGCCGTTTGCAATCGTCATGAGCGGAAAGGTTATCTTAACCGGGTCGGGCACTCGGCGAATATGGTCCGGCGTCGCGATGTCCGCCTCGCTGCTGCTGGGCTCGTCGCACAGATATTCCAGTCCGGCAAACAGGCCCTGGTCTTTACGCTCGCCGAATATGCCCAGGCCGGGGAAAATCGTCAGCCACGGAATGTGGATAATGTCCCTGTCTTTGTCCGCTTTCAGATCGATTTCGACGATCAGCGTCCCTTTCTGTCCGGCGGCTTTTACGCTCCTTCGTATTTCCCAGGTGCCGCCGCTGCTGTCCTTGAAATTTGCTTTACTCGTGGATGAATTATCGAATGTCACGTTTGCGTTTTTAAGATTCAGCCATTCTGGCTGCTCGTCGAAAACCAGGCCGAGAAGTTCGCCCTGATAGCCGGCTGCCATTTCCACGCCGTTGACTTTAAGAGCGAAGTTGCCCCATGTGCCTCCATAATGCTCGAATTCCAGCCAGCCCGATTTAACCGAAGCCCGGCGTTCTGCTGTTCTGTTTGGTACTCCGGGTTTCTCTAACAAGGGGACAATGATTTCGCTGATTGTTTCGATTGTGATTCGCCCGACAGTTACGGCACCGGCCCCGATGCAGGGATCGAGACGAAAACGTGTGCCGGGGCCTAATTTGTCCCGAATCACGAGTGAGTAATCGTGCCATTTTCCATCGGTTCGCGCGGTGAACGGAAGCGAATCTCCCGCCTGGAATACCCTGCCGTAGAACAGCTCGGCGCCGGCGTCGGCGGTCGATTTCATGCGTATTTTTGCTCTGATTATTTTATCGCCGGGCAAGTCCACGGCAGGGCCTTCGATCCACGGATCTTCTCCCGTGGATTTGACGAGCAGTCCTTCCGGCGAGAATGAGAGATTCTCCACCTGCCTGTTGCCCGTCCAGCCATGCAGACCTTTGCTAAAGTCCCATTCGACTGCCGTCCTGCCAAATGCCGGAACCGGCGTCGCGAAAAACAATGTCACTGCTATAAATATTGCTGCTGCTCTAAACTTATTAACGGGCATACACACCTCCAATATTTCTTACGCCGGTATGGTTCTGTTTCTGTTCGTCAGGGCGAAGATGCCGGCGGCCGCCATCAGTGCGGCTGTCCCCACCGCGCCGACGATAATCGAGTCCAGGTTGCACTGCGCCCACTGCCATGATTCGGGCAAATTGCGGGCGAATGTCCCCCAACTGATCACGATGACGCTCACGCCTATCGATACGATTCCCTGCCACAAGCGAAGCCGAACTTTCATAAATGCCAGAAGGAACAGGCCCAGCAGCGCTCCGCCGAAGATTCCCGAAATCTGCCACCAGACGTCCAGGATACTCTTTGCCCGGATCATCAAAAGGGCGGCACCGGTCCCGAGCATGCCCCACACGATCGTCGCGGCGCGCAGAAACCGAACGCTGGCTACTTCTGTAATATTCGGATTGAGATATCGCTTGTAGAAATCCAGCAGCAGAACCGTCGCCGAGCAATTCAGCGCCGAATCAACGGTGCTCATTGCCGCGGCTATAATCGCAGCGATAATCAATCCCTTCAAACCCGCCGGTACTTGTGTCGCAATATAGTAAGGGAATATCTGCTCGCCTTTTGTGATTCCCTCTCCAAGCTCGTGACCGCCCGGCGAATAAAACGCGAAGAGCGTTGTTCCGATATAAAGAAAAATAGCAGTCAGCGGAATATAAATCAGCATCGCAATCCAGACCGAGCGTTTCGCATCCCGCTCGGTGGGGACGGAGCAGTATTTCTGCACGTAGTTCTGATCGGCCAGCAGGCTCCGCAGGGCCTCGGTGACCCCGTAGATAATCATCACCCATACCGTTCGGTCGAACAAATGCTCCTGGGAGGCCAGCGTAAATTTCAGGCTGCCGAAGCTGAATTTATGATTGTCTATCGCCGCCTGTATCAGGGGTTCCGGCCCGGAGAAAACAGCAATCGACAAACTGACGGCGCAGAATAGGATGCCGGCAATCATGATTATCGATTGCATAACATCAGTCCATATCACCGCCTCCATTCCGCCGAGAAGCGTATAGACGATAGTAATAAGGCCGATGACGATAATCACGACTGCGATGTTCCACGGCACGAAAGTATCCAGCAAGAGGCTGGCTAAGTAAAGGATTACCGCCACGCGTCCGATCATATACAGTACGAAAGCAAATGCGGCGTAAATTCGTCCCCAGGCGCCCAGCCTTTCTTCGAGGAAAGCGTAAACGGAAATCAGCTTTGTTTTTCGATAGTAGGGCACGACGTATTTGCAGGCCAGCCAGGCAACCGGAAAGATGCAGAGCGCGAAAATAATCGGATGCCAGTTGGAATCGAACGCCTTGCCCGGCGTGGCGATGTAGGAAATGCTGCTGGTATAGGCGCTCATTACAGCCAGGCCGGCCGCCCAGGCGGGAATCGTGCGGTCGGCCACCATGAACTGCTCGGCCGTTCGACACTTGCGTGAATAGTAAACGCCCATGCCGACCAGGACACAGGAATAAAGAAGCAAAATAGCGATATCGATTGTTCCGAGACTTCCCTGCATACGCTTTGACCTTATCGAAAAATGTTCTTATTGTTTTTGTACGATCCCAAGCTCTTCCAGATGCCGGCGAATAACATTGTGCTCTGCACTGCGGAAACGGTGAAACGGCTCAGCCAAAAAGTCGCTGCATATGCCCATGCACGAAAGGGAGCACTTCAGGCCCTTGAGATAACTTGACTGAAATCGCCCGACGCCATAGATGGATGTGCTGATCTGCATGACTTTGTTGTGCAGGGCTTCCATGGTTTCCAAGTCTTGCGAGCGTGCGGCGTCGTAAAGGTCGACGTAGAGTTTTGGGATGATGTTCGCTCCCCCGCATACACCGCCGTATGCTCCGAGCAAAACCGCCTCGGCGAGCAGCTCTTCATGGCCCATCAGGAGCGAGAAATCCGGGTGCTCTTGCAGCAGAAACTGGAGCTGGTGGAAATATCCCATGTTGCCGGAGCTGTCCTTCAGGCCGACAATGCCGCTTATCTCGGCTGCCGCCCGCACAGTCTGGGGCTCGAAAACCGCCTTGGTAAGGCTCGGCATGTTGTACAGGAATAAAGGCAGCGGCAGCTCGGGTGTTAGATGCCTGATATATTCCAATAGCTCCGGCTGGCCTGCCGGGAAGTAATAGGGCGGCGCCAGCACGACAGCCTGGGCGCCGGCGTCATTCGCCTTGACGGCCATGTTGACCGACTCGGCAAAGGATGTGTCGGTGATTCCGACCAGCACGGGCACGCGACCCTTGACCAGCGAGCAAGTGCGCTCGATCAGCTCGTATCGCAGCCGGTAGCTGAGGCTTGGCGCCTCGCCGGTAGTTCCTAAAATGAACAAACCGTGAACGCCGCCGGAAAGGATGTGCTCGATCAGCCGCTCCAGGCCGGCAATGTCGAGGGTATCTCGATCCAGAAGCGGCGTGACCACCGGCGGAATGATGCCCCGAAGCGGATGCGGTAATAAGTTTGAATTCGATTCCATGTTTATCGGTTCTCCATTTCTTCACCACTAATGCAGACTTAAAAATCGTGCCGGTATTTAGTATAATCGTTTTTATGAGTTTATCTCAAGACATAAAGCATAAAACAATCGAACTTGGCTTCGACCTTGTCGGCGTGACGGACGCTTCGCCGGTTGATGCAGAGCAGGCGGAAATTTTCGCTAAGTGGCTGGATTCCGGATTCGCCGGCCAGATGGACTACATGCACAGGAATCTGCAGAAGCGGCTCGACCCGGCCAGGCTCTTTAAAAATGCGCAGTCGGTTATCGTCGTCGGCCTGAATTATACGCCGCCGAAGCATAAACCGAAACTGCCTAATGCGGACGCCCCGACAGGTAGAATCGCCGACTATGCCCAATATGAAGATTATCATTCATTTATCAAAGAGCGATTGTACAAGCTAACCGATTTTATCAAGTCACTTGCCGGGCCCGGCGTTAAGTCCAAAATTTGCGTGGACTCGGTGCCCCTTGCCGAGCGGGCGCTGGCGGTCAGGGCGGGCCTGGGCTTTATCGGGAAAAACCACATGCTCATCAATCCCGAACTCGGCTGCCGGGTATTTCTCGGCGAGATTATCACCGACCTGAAACTGCCGACCGACGAGCCGGTTGCCGGCGACTGTGCTGGTTGCCGCAAGTGTCTCGATGCCTGTCCGACGGGCGCTTTGAGGCCGGATGGGCAATTCGACGCCGGGATGTGCATCAATTATCTGACAATAGAATACAAAGGCCGGATCCCGCCGGGGCCGGCCGAGAAAATCGGCGACCGGCTCTTCGGCTGCGACGAATGTGTCGCTGCCTGTCCTTACCAGAAGAACGCCCCAGCCTGCGGGAACAGGCAGTTCAAATTCTATCGCGACAGGGCACAGATTGACTTGCAGGAGATTCTTAGTTTGAGCGACGAATCGTTCGAAGCGAAATTTGCCGAATCTCCGATCAAACGTCTCGGCCTTGAAGGCCTCAAGAGAAACGCCCGAATCTGCCTTGCCAATATAAAGCGTTCGTCTTAACCATCCGCGTATTGTTCGCGGATTTTCTCCAGTAGCTTTTTGGTGGCCACGATGCCGTCGGTTTCGCTGAGCCTCTCGCCTTCGTATTCGATGCCGACATAGCTTTTGTATCCGGCGTCCAGCACAATTTTCATCATCCGGTAGTAGTCGATCTTCGTCTCATCGCCTTTGTCGTCGAAGTCGTAGCTCTTGGCGCTGACGGATTTTGCGTACGGCATCAACATCTCGACGGCGTCATAAATATCGGTTTCGGGCGGGAAGTTGCCGAAGTCGGGCAGTGTCCCGCAGTTTGGCAGGTCCACCTTTTTTATTACGCCGGTAAGCCACAGTCCGTCGGATGAAAGGCCGCCATGGTTCTCGACGATTACGTTGATATCGTGCCCGGCGGCGTATTCGCTGAGCCTTCGCAGGCCGTCGGCGGCAAGTTCTTGCTGCTCATCATCCGTACCTTTCGAATAGGCGTTAACCCGGATCGAATGGCAGCCTAAGTATTTTGCCGCCCGAACCCACTTATGATGATTGTTGACAGCCCGGCTGCGGAGACTTGGCACCGGGTCACCGAGGGCACCTTCGTCGTCGCACATAATCAGCACAGATTTGACGCCGAGGTCCCCGGCGCGCTTCTTCATCTCAGCCAGATACTTCGTATCGTTCGCCTTGTCCATAAAGAAAATATTGACGTACTCGACGGCCTTAATGCCGAGGGCGTGGGCTTCTTTTACAAAGTCGAGATTATCCAATTTAGGTTCGGCCTGGCCAAAAAGCCGTTTGTGCCAGGACCATTGTGCTAAGGAAATTTTTAAAGGGGATTTTTTGCCGGGCATGTATTTTTCCTTTTTCTCTGTCTTTTCCGCCGGATTGCCATGGACTGGCGGCGATTTCACACAAAACCCGCCCACCGCGGTGGCGGTTAACGCAAGAAATTCTCGCCGATCCATATTAGCCTTCTTTTCGCAGTTCGTATTCATTTTCGTTTCCAGCATAGGATATCAAGCCCACATCCAACCGTCAAGAGCGGCAAAATTGGCTTTGTTTGGCTTTGAATTGGGTTTGTTTTTTCGCTGCCTCGGCCCTTTAAAATGGGTGCTCGCTTAACATAGTGTGCATCCATGTCTCATTACATAGTTCCAGAACTGTTGCCAACGGCCCGTAGTGAGCTTCAATGTTCGCAAGGCCA
>Ga0307434_1000052_pt1 | contig 103781 bp, 93 predicted proteins | sample SalMarWE160220MG_FD_202156 | JGI IMG/M metagenome (GOLD analysis project Ga0307434, IMG submission 202156) | Salt marsh sediment microbial communities from the Plum Island Ecosystem LTER, Massachusetts, United States - WE1603-220 | ecosystem: Environmental > Aquatic > Marine > Intertidal zone >... | reverse complement strand
AGTGGATTTAAATGGTTAAGATCTATAAATTCATTGAAATGAGGAGTTTATTGCTGTAGAATTTTTAACATCCGCAAGGTGTCCGGATAAATCCGGAATTGGTGTCCGGATAAGCCGGAATTCGCACCTGAAAGCACGGAATTTCTAATCAAGTATCATTAAGATAGTATCCTAGTGGATCAATCCAATTTTGAGTAGTTCAAAATTCTCATGGATTCATCGTATATCCTCTAGCACTTTTCATGAGTTTTAGATGAATTTCCCTAATTGACTTTTGACTTATAGGAAGTTCCTTATATATTATTATCAAAAAAAAGACAATTAAATTTTGATAAGAAAAAAAATATATAAATTAACTTTGATAAGATTTTCTTAAAACCCTATGTAATATTTCGGAATATCTGATTTTGGTTCAAATAATACAGTTTAGCTCCGTAGTCTGGATTTTCCTCAAACCATTTTAATAATATTATCCACTACAATGCATCCCCATAAGTAGAAAAACTTATGAGCCTTTCTATTTTAAAATATTTCTGATTAGACCAGGATTTCTTTGCAATAAACAGTGCCGACGGACAAAATCCTTCCCCAGAATCCCTTCCTTTTTGTTTACCAATATTCTTATCGGCAGTAGATTAAATTAATGTATCCCACTCTTTTAGGGTCCGACAGATTTAATAAATCTTCGCCATAAATAGCGTGCAAGTTGATCCTTGTTTAATAAATCAATATTTTTAAATTCTGTGTCAACATACCATATATTAGAAAGTTTAAATCCTATTTTATATTCATTAGTTTCAATACTAAAAAAATCATTCATTGAATTGTCGTAATTAATATCAAAATTTCCATCCACGTAGGCAATTGAATCTGAAGAACCAAGTCCGCCTATCCAGATCTTGCATTGATTTTCAAGCTCTCCATTTATATATATTTTGCATAAAAACTTGAATTTATGGATTTCTGTAAAATCAGTTTCTATTTCATTATACTTTTTATCCATTTCTTTCAATGCATTTTGAAAGTACTCTTTTAATTTTTTAAAAGCCTCTTTTAAAAAGATATCCTTATCATGGGTACTAAATTTCTTTTTTATCTTTGGTAGATCAAAATCTAATGATTTTTTATTTTGTTGCTCTGACCTAGAGCCACTTTTCCCTAATCTAATTAATAATTCACTTACAATATTATTGATACTTGAACCCCATGATAAGTATTTTTTATCATTTATTAATGGATATCTCTCCAATATTTCTTTTTTTTCTTTTTCTGATCCAACAAGCAAAGGTAGCACCTTGACCTCTCCTGACGATATTTCCATATTCAAAGCTGCATTAAACTCTTTTTCTGGCCAGGGTTTTGATATAAAGTTAGGACTCAATACAACAATAACATATCTCGAAATCCTCAAACCCTCACTCACTTTACTTGTTAAACTGTCACCCCATTTAATTTCTGCTTCATCAAACCAATATGATATCTTTTGATTATTAAATGCTTCAATGAGAGGGTGTATTATATCAATTTTATCTTCACTTGCATGGCATATAAATACATTTTTTTTCATATTGCTTATGAATTTAATTGTTATAAATTAATCATAAAACTTAACATTATAACTTCCACATTTATCGCATCTAGGCCTTGCCAATCGAATTTTTCTTTTTTCAGCTTCTTCTTTACTACAAAACTTTACCTTTTTTTTATATCCACAATCTTGGCAGACAAGTGTTTTATACTCCATGATTAAACCTCCTCTTATTTATTCTTTTTAAAAGATTTCTTACTGCATACTTATCCAATATTATCGTATCTTTTCCTAATAATTTTAGAAGCATTAATGTCTTTAATAATTTACGAAGTTATAATTATTACCAATAAAGTCTGCTAAATCTTTTTCCGAGAGCCTCGGAAACTTCTAAGAAACTTTTTAAAGAACCATTAAACATACCAACTTTTAGAGGTGGCCACTCCTCTTTCACTTCTTTAGCCTCTTCTACTATTCGATTAAATGGATTATCCAATCCATCACGATTATATTTCCACCCAAATCTCCCTATCGGTCCCCAATCTTTTTTCATAACATAGGCATAAACAAGCGCAGAATAAACTTCAAAATCGTCAAACAATCTCTCATAACTTTTACCAATAAAAAGTAATTCTTCAATAGTGGGTGCCAGAATTTCAAAGAGGTGCTCACTACGTGGAACATGTTTATCTTCCTTATCTGGTATCCATTTAAATGCGTCGTGTATGTCGGTAATGTTTGAAGTTACCGTAACTATTATAGGAAGACGCTTTCTATCCACTGAAGAGTTCTGCACAAGCGTTTTTAATATTACTTTTAATGTGTCATATTTTCTTGCAGATAGTGCTGCAATTCCTGCTGAATACATAAGAATTTGAACTGGATACCAACGAAAGTGAACCCAAAGACTTGTGCCAGATAAACTTTCATTTGTTTCTGTCATACGGCTAAATACTTTTTCCAGTATATTTTTCTGCTCTCCTTCACCCCACCTTGCAAGAAGTATAACAATCTTCTGTAGATCTTTCACAATCTCTTCATACTTCTGCATTCGTTCTAAAAAATTTTCTTTTTGTGTATCGAAACCTTGAATAGGGAAATGTCCTACGTTGGTTGCTTCTAGGAATAATCTTAGATATTTTGTAACAAAATCATCAAGTTTAATCTTATTTTTAGAATCTGACAATAACTCCTTTATTTCTTCGACTACAGTATTTTTAGGTCTGTTCATAAATTACCTTTATCTTTTTCCTTTTTTATTAAATTTATTACTGAATTATAACCAGATACCATTCCTATGAATCTCCCATAACAATGTTTTTATCTAAAATAAATATACTTTGATTTTATTAATATTAAATCTTTATTTTAATATCTAGAGTTATTTGCAAATCACATATTATTTGTTGAAGTTCACTAGAATAGTCAAACAACATATCATAGATGCATTTATCTACATTTTTAAATTCTTTAGCTTTAGCATCTATCTTTTCTGCAACTTCCCATAATTTATCGCAATAATCTTTTAAAGTTTCATTCTTGCTATTTCTGATTTCCCCTATTTTTATTTCTTTCATTTATTCCCTTTTTACTAAATTTTCTGATATGTCATAGAGTTTAATAACTATTGAGTCAATTGAAGTTTGAAGTTCTTGAATTTCATTCCTTAAAGTCATTACCTTTCTCAGAATTTCTTGTTTTTTGTTGTCATAATCTTCTGCGGTTTCAGAGATTAACGGTATCTCCTTAATAGTAATCCACAATTTTCCTTTATGATTCTTAAGATTTGAAGAGATAACTTGAAGAAGTTCCTCTTTACCTTTAAGCATGATTATTTTTCGGTCTTTACCAACAAGTTTGAGTTCTGGACCATTCAGGGTTGATTCAATCTGCTCAACTTTATCTAAGATAAATGTATCTTGCTCAAAATCATGACCGTAAATGATTCTAATATTCGGGTAAGTTCGTAGAGAAAATTGCTTTTCGGACGAAATTGCGTGAACAATAGCCTCAGAATTTATATTTGGTAAAGGAGTATTTTCAGATAAATCGGTTAAGAGGACTGTGGGAAAAAATATATTAAATTTAGAAAGTTTTCTTTTTGCTTCAATAATCTTATCTACGAGTTTGACTAAATCATCATGGATTTTCACATCTTTAAGATCACCGAAATCAATTCGGCGGATGTAAAGATTCTCAAGTGGAGTTGCAAACTGTTCAGTTACAGTGCCTTTACTCTTACCCTTTTTCGATAACCAAAAATCCATGAGCTTTGAATTTAAAATAGCTACTAAATATTTTAAAGAATGTCTGTCTTCCGCATCCATAGGTTTAATGAAATACATATCTGTTGAACCATAAAAGCTTCCATTATGATAAGCAAAAGAAGGTTTTTCTACTCGATAACTACAAACAATTTTCTCACCTTCAAAAATTTTCTGTTCACGTGACCTATGGAGTTCAAACCAATTATATTTTTCATCATATCTGGTTAACCTCAAATCTAAAATGCTTCGAAATTTTTCTAAATGTCTTTTGATGTTAGGATAGTCATCGATTTTGGTAGTTGAAGTAGTATATATAAGATAATTATTTGCTTTTTCTGAAGTAATATATCTGCTGATATCCGAGTTTTTGTAGTATGGCTTAATAATTTCGTAATCTTCTGTTGTTAACAAGAGAGCATCTAGTTCTGCCTTTGTGAGCACAAAAACACCATCTCCAATTTTAAGATCATATTTTTGAATAACCTCATTAGGCAATTCTTTCAGCTTGTTTTTTGTTAACCTCAATGGACTTGGAACCACTCCTTGATCAATACTCCAGTATTCTTTAAGTTTTGTTCTAACAGCTTCAATTTTACAAATTATATTTTCTGAGGATTCTTCAACAAAGAGCCCCCATGCTTCATTAGTCAGTTGTCCTTGTTTTAAGAAACAGAAAAATATCTTTATATACTCATCTTGCCATTCGTTTTTATTAATATGTTTTTCTATGTGTTGAGTTAAAAACTTTAACTTTTCTCTTATAGTATTTCCAGGAATTTGCTGGTGTTTAGCTAAAACTCTGACTATTTTAATTCTATTTTCAGCTCTTTCTTTCTCTCTTTCCCTACCTGCATACTTTTCCAAGATAAAGATTATATTATGTTGACCCTTTGCATATTCAAATATTTTCATATCCTCAAAAAATATCATTTCTTTTATCTTTGCATTTTCAAGGATGTATTTCCGCAATTTTGATGCACCATCCGCTGTAGGCCAATATGCTGTTGTTATAAATCCAAGCTTCCCACCTAGAGTTCTTTCCCCAGGATTATGAAGTTTCGAAAGTCCCAAGATAATGAAGAAATAAAGATAATCCATTTTTCCTTGATAAAACTCTTTCCAATAAGGAAATCTCTGGAGTGTCGCTCTAAAAAGTTCTTTATTTCCCTTTTCTCCTATGTATGGTGGATTAGCACAGCAGTAAGAAAACTTCCCATCATATTCCTTCTTTATCTTCCGAAAAATTGTTTTCTTTTGTTCCTCTATAAGAAAGAGGTTTCGTATATGATCAAATTTATATTCCTCCTCCGGCAAAAGTGAGAGTGGGCTATAAAGAGAAAGAGCGTCAATTGGAATAATACCTAGGGCTGGAGTTCCTTTTCCGAGATAGGCTCTATGAATATCTACCATTTTTTTAATAACTGGAGTTAGCTGAATAAGTAGATTTACCTCAGTAATGTAATACGGAAAAATAGAGATTTCACTTCCCAAAATTCCCTTTAAAATCGCGGTGCGAATATCATTTAGGTCCTGAAAATCATTCCAATTAATATTGGATTCATCTCTAATTCTCCTTGCCGCCTCTACAAGAAATCCACCTGACCCAGTAGCAGGATCGAAAATAAACTTAGGTAGTCTTTTACCTTTAATATGCCAGAAGAAAGCCTTTGGGTTTGTAAAGCCAACTCTATTCCATATAAACTCAATTATCTCTCTTGGTGTGTAATATTGTCCCTTTAGCTTTTTATCTACTTTGTCAATATATTCTTCATAAATTGCACCAAGTATGTCTTGATTGAGTTTTCCTAAATTAAAATTGGATAATTCATAAAGCGCTTCAATGAGAGTATCGTCTGAAGGTTCATACCAAGTATAGTTATTATCTACATTAAAAAGCCATTTATAGCGCTCAGCAGCTGAGCCAAATGCATATTTAAGAACTCTGCGTATTTCTCTATTAAAATTCTTATACCATTTTGCAAGGCCACCATCGTATAGACTTTGGTCTATAAAACCAATATCTTCCCATGCACGTAATAAAAGAAGTCTGGTCATCGTGAAATATCCAACACGATAGAAGAAAATATCCAGAGCTTTACCTAAGAGACTCTTGGGAGATGCCTTTATGATATCATCAAAGGTTTCAATAGATGCTTCTCTTATTTCCCTACTACGTTCAATTTCTGAAGCAATTGATTCTATTTCCTGTGCTATTGCCTTTGCTCTCTCTGTATCTGCTTCCTTTAATAAAATCAAATCTTCTTTTCTATTTGTAAATGTATCCTCATGGATGCATTGCACAATATGTCGAAGGCGTTTTGTTAAAAGGTCAATATTAAGAACTTCTTCGCCAGTCCAAGGCTTTGCCTCAGCAATTCTCTTGAACTTCTCATCTATCGTTAATGGTATGTGCTTGAAACGTTCTACAAATTTGAGGAAATGTTTTGTGTTTTCTTTTTCAAGGATATTAAGTAGGTTTTCCTTATAATCTTTATAAAGTTGCACAAAGCTGAAGTTGAAAGTCTCAATCTCTTGTTCTGATTCAGATATATAAACATCAAGATCCCGCATGTTAACCAATATCCCATATCTCAGCTCTTGCCCATCAATATATCGTTTTATCTGATAATACCACTTTAAAAGATTGTCAGTATCCATCCCTTTACAGTCAAAGACAAAGGGATGAGTACGTGTATCCATAGGGATATAATCTGGTATATCCCTACCATCAGGCACTTTCTCGTAAGCACCAATATTTTCCCCAAGTTTAAAGCCTAGAACCTGTTCTAAAAATTTAGGAAAGATTATAGGAGCTATAAGTTTTCTTTCATCTTTCCAGTTACCTGAAGCATATTCTAAGTAAGTTTTTGCCCTTCCATCAGAATAACGAAGATAATCCACTAAATCGAGGATGGAAATAACTCTCTTGATAATATCCGCATCTTTTTTAATCATATTTACATTGAGTTTTTACGTGCCTTACTTGAATAATCAGTCAAATGTCACCTAATTTAAAATAACCGAACTATTTTGTTTATGCACTCTTGATATATTATGCAAAGTATTTTGTCTATATAATACAAGACATTCAATATTATAATTTATAATACTACTTATTAAAATCCTTAAAAAAATTTTATACCGTTTTCTACATCTATATTGACCAGGGTCATGTAGATTGTAGTTGAGTTTATGTCTAAATGGTCTGAGATTCTTCTTAATGTTTCTATGTCTTTTGTTTGTTTCTAATACTGTGTAGTATAAGCATGCCTTAAAGTATGGGAGCTTATGACTCATCTATTTTTATCTTTTCTTCACCTTAATCTTTTTTAAAGCCCTTCCTGCTTCCCTTCTGACACCACTATTTCCATCCTTTAAAGCCTTAATCAATGGTTCTATAGCCCGGCTGTCTCCTATTTCTCCAAGAGCCTCTGCTGCATTCAATCGGACAAGGCTCTCTCCATCTTTTAAAGCATCAATCAGAGGTACTGCAGCTCTTTCATCCCCTATGTTACCAAGAGCTTCTGCTGATCTCCATCGGACATTATAATCATAATCCTTTAGAGTCTTAATGAGAGGTTCTACAGCTCGGTTATCTCTTATTCTTATAAAAGCACCTGCTGCCATCATTCGAACACCACAGTATTCATCCTTTAAAGCACCAATTAAAGGTACTGCAGCTCTTTCATCCCCTATGTTACCAAGAGCTTCTGCTGCATCTTTTCGAATATCGTAATCTTCATCATTTAAAGAATCAATTAAAGGCTCTACAGCAGGCTTACCTATCTTTATAAGAACTTTTAAAATATCATTTCTAATATCATGATAATAATGATCTACACTTTTTAAAGCATTAATCAAAGGTTGTACAGCCCTTCCATTTCCAATCTTTAAGAGGGCTTCCACAATATACTTTCTGATTTTGCGTCTATTTTCGTATTTTAAAGATTTAATGAGAGGTTTTAGAGCCCTATCATTTCCTATCTCTCCGAGAGACTTCACAATAGTCTCTATTTTATAATAACTATATACATTTCCTAAAGCATTGACTAATCCCTTTATATCTTTGTTATCAATTAGTTCCTCTATCTCCTCGATATTAGGTTCATCTTCATCGAATATTTCCATCTTTGTATTCCTTATACAACTAATTGTCTTAATTATTTACTTTTAAATTTTAAGATGAGATTCTTTCTTTATGTTTTCTTTATTTATCCTATGCAGAAAATTTTAACATTAAAAAGTAATTTATAAAAAATCTTTAAAAACTTTCATACTATTTTCTAAATCTGTATTGGCCAGAGTTAAGTAGATTGTATTTGAGTTTATGTCTGAATGACTCATAAATAATATTTAATATTTGAAAAAGATTAAGTATTTTAATACTATATGGATAACAGAACTCACCGCGCCTCTTAACAATGCGTACCAAGGTGAGACTTTTATTTTGATAATATAATTAATACTGATAAGATTATTAATATTGAAATTTATCTAATTGATTTATTTTAAAATATAATGACTGTAAAAAATAAAACCAAAAACAAGTTATGTCTTTTATTTTTAGACGAATCAGGTCATCATGGTTTAAGAAAAATAAATCAAGAATATCCTATATTCTTACTTGCCTGCTGTGTATTTGAAGAAAATTATTTTAAAAATATATTTACTAAAAAAGTCGAAGAACTAAAAATAAAACATTTTGGCAGTAAAGATATAATACTACATTCAAGGGATATCCGAAAATGGCAAAAAGAATTTAAATGTCTGGGTGATTTAAATAAAAGGTTAGTTTTTTATAAAGACCTGGATAATTTAATAAAGAATTCCGAACTTTTAATCATCGCTTCTGCAATAAATAAAAATAAATTAATTGAGCAGTATGGACCCAGGGCAGACAACCCCTATGACATCTCACTTTCTTTCATCCTGGAAAGAAGTGTTTTTTATACCGATAACATTAAATGCAATCATATTGGCATAATAGCAGAATCAAGAGGTAAAAAAGAAGACGACCAGTTATATAATCAATATCAGCTTATACTGTCCAATGGAACCCATTATGTTACGAGTACAAGATTCAAAGATAAAATCAAGTTTTTTAAATTTATTGGTAAAAATGAAAATAATATCGGAACTCAAATCTCAGATTTAATTGCATACCCAATTGCTACAAAGATAATATATCCAGAAAGAGTTAATTTAGCATTCGAAGTATTAGAAAATAAAATTTATAGACAATTCCCGGGATCTGATTACTTAGGATATGGATTAAAAATATTCCCATAAATGAAACAAGCCCCCTCAGGGACTTGCCGATCGTGATCCACGATCCACTAATAATATACCAACAATAGTATTATATTGTCAATAGCTTTTAAAATAGTTTTTAAAAATAGCTTTTAAATTTTTTTCTTAAAATAATTCTTTTACTAAATAGAAAAAACAAATTGAAAAATTACTTATCCCCTGTATAATTGAAACTGTACAATTTAAACCTATACAGTGTAAAAACTGTAAGGATAACCTAAGAAATATACCCTATTTAGCTTAGCTTAAAGGATTAAAAATAGTTGGAGTTAGCCTATAAGCCGAGTTATAGCCTAAAAAAATTTTAAAAGAACTCTTATAAAGCCTAAAATTTTACAATTCTTTATTTTCTTCTATTTATAATTTCGCTATAATCCCTATAAATAAAAATTATGGTACAGGTCTTAAAATAAAACAATGAAAATATTTCAGGCAAAAACCGGCGATTTAATACAGAAAGCGTACAAGCTCCGCATCGAGGTATTTGTAAAGGAACAAAACGTTCCCCCTGATATTGAATGTGATGAATATGATAAGGAAGCAATCCACATCATAGGTATTGATGAGAAATCCGGCGAATGTATTGCCTGTGGCAGACTGGTAGTAAAGGATGGAATAGCAAAAATAGGAAGAGTGGCAGTTAAAAAAGACTTCCGCAAAAAAGGATACGGCACAAAGATATGCCAGGAGCTTATAACTATGGCAAGAGAGACCGGCATAAGAGATATAAGATTACACTCACAGCTTGAAGTAGCCACCTTTTATGAAAAACTGGGTTTTAAGCCATACGGGAAAACTTTCATGGAAGCCAACATCAAACACATTGCCATGAAACTCATAAATCCCCGATAGTAATAGTAGGAATTTATTTCAAATACTCTTCTTAAAGAATTCCTATAAGCGCAACTCAAAGAAGTTATCTCTTAAATTCAATTATCGCCACACTAAAATAATAAATTTATTACAATATTTCTAAATATGCTATAATTTCACCAAGTGATATTATCTTTAATGCGAAAGGAATCATTATGAAAAAATGGTTTATTCCCGTAGCTTCTATCCTGTTTATTGCCCTTCTTGCCCTGCCTTTTAACTTTCTATTCGCAGCACCGGGGCTTCTAACCAATGCTGATTTTGAAACAGGTGACTTTACCGGATGGACCACTTATATAGACCCTTCACACGCATTTAATAATGTAAGCATTGAAACTGAAGGCGGAGGTTCAAATAGTTATGCAAGAATTGATTCTTATACAGGTGACTCATACATTTTGCAGAAAATACCTGTTAGCTCTCCCTATCTTTCCATGAGTCTTGAAGTAAGAAACAATATTAATACTTATATTGACTCTTTTTATATAAAAGTAGAACTCCTTGATGATGGAGATAATGTAATTGCAAGCGGTACATTAACGGATACCAATAATTATCCGGAATGGACTACTTTAGTATTCAATGCTATCGGGCTTTTGCCTCTATTGCCTCCAGGAACAATTGCTGCTACGAAAGCTATAAATATATTTTTTGGGGTAGATAACAGTGAAGCTCAACCTGCCATTACTGATTTCGATAATATTATACTTACTTACCAGGAAACAGAAGAAGTTGGTTCTGCATCTGAAAAGAAAGTCTGGGTAAGAGACCATGATATAACCTGTTATCAGGTATGGGTAAATGATGATAACAACTTCGAGTTTGTATTCTGGTGGGAGTATGCAAACAATAACTGGGTCCAAATTTATGATATGTCAGGAAACCTTGTGTTTGAAATAGACATGAAAAAAGGAAATACACACTTTGAAGCGCCACTGCCAGATGGAATGTATACTGTAAAGACGCTCCATGAAGCAGGCAATATATTGCAGGAATTTATTATTGGAAAGCCATAAAATAAAAATAGCTTATCTTCTTTCCTTTAAAATATAGGAAAACTTAATAATCTGAAAACAAAAAGAGGCAGAGGTTGTTACAGACGGAAATAAATAAATTAGCCCCTCCTAAGTTATTCTAATTTATATCTTATTACTCCCCCATAACCTGTATATAAACATCACGTGAACGGGGCCTGTTATCATGGTCAATAACCACTATCTGCTGCCAGGTCCCCAGAATCGGACTGCCACCAGAGACCGGCACAGTAATGCTCGGTCCCATAAATGTGGCCCGAAGATGTGAAAATCCATTATCATCTCCCCAGGTCTGTGAGTGCCTGGTATGCTTGCTGCTGGAAACAAATTCTTCCAGCTGGTCTTTCATATCTTCTACCAGAGCCGGCTCGTATTCAATGGTCGAAACCGAGGCAGTGGAACCAACTACAGAAACGTTTACCAGCCCATTTTTTATACCGGACTGGCCAATAATCTCTTTTACATTTGCTGTAATATCTTTAATATCGGAATATCCATTTGTAGAAACTGTTATTTTTTTGCCATATACCATATCATTCCTCCTCAATTAAAATAGGACCTTAATAATATTTAACCTTAAAGTACAAAGATAATTTTTAATGATTAATTTTATTATATAAATATAGGAAAAATATAAAAGAATTTAATTTAAATTTTAGCTCACAGTGCAAAAAAACTTAACTAAAAAAGTTCTAAAAATAATTGAATAAGCAGAACACTAACCGTATAATTCTTTTTGTATAATAATAAAGACAGAATCTTTACGGGAGGTATTATGTGGTACAGGGATGAAATAAATAATCTTATACAAAAAAACGACCTTAAAACACTTTTAAAAAAATCAGCAGAACTCCACGGACATATATGCAGCTATTCCGCTTACGGCGTAAAAGCAGGTTGCTATGCTATGAGAAGCCTGGCTCTTACCAGTGAAGGAATGGAAGAAGTAATTGCTATAGTAGAAACCAACAATTGCTTTAGTGACGGCATACAGCTTACCACCGGCTGTACTTTTGGTAACAATGGCCTAATTTTCAAAGACATAGGAAAAACAGCCGTTACCGTTATAAACCGTAAAAACAGCCGCGCCATAAGACTTTCCCTGAGAAAAGACTACCTTGATTTAAATGAAAAAAAATATCCGGAGGTCTCCGAATTATTCAGGGAAATCATGGCAACAAGAAAAAAAGTTTCCACTAATATAATTCAGAAGTTTCTCTCACTCTCAGAGCAAATGGCAATGAAAGAAATGGATGTTCCTGAAGAAGATATATTTGATATAAAAAGATTCACAATGAAAGCTCCTGAGTATGCACCCATATATAAATCGGTAACCTGCAGTATTTGCGGTGAGAACATAATGGAGAACAGAGCACGCATAAAAAACAATGAACCTGTCTGTATAGGCTGTGCCGGAGACAGTTATTTCTATCTGGATGGTTTCGGCATTAGTTATTCTTCGTCTTCCTCGGCATGCGTAAGTCCATAGATAACACTATCTTCCAGCGCCTGCCAGCTTGCTTCTATTATATTTTCTGATACTCCAATGGTCCCCCAGCTTCCCTTACCATCTGAAGTTTCAATCAAAACTCTTACCACTGCTCCTGTGCCTTTCTTTTCATTCAGGACTCTCACCTTAAAGTCAGTCAGGGTTATCTTTTTTAATACAGGATAACAGTTCTCAATTGCCTTTCTCAGAGCCTTATCCAGGGCGTTAACCGGACCGTTGCCTTCTGCAGTTTCAATTATCCTTTTCCCTTTTATTTGAACCTTTACAGTTGCCTCGGACATCATACTGCCATCCTCTCTTTTCTCATTTAAAACCCTGAAACTTTCCAGTTTGAAAAATTTTTTCTTTATTCCGGCAATTTCTTTAACCAGCAATTCAAAACTTCCATCTGCAGCTTCAAACTGATAGCCTTTATGCTCCATATTCTGGACCCTGTTTAATATTTCACTGACTCTTTCCAGTTCATCTTCCAGATCAATTCCAAATTCTTTTGCTTTGATAATTATAGATTTCTTTCCAGAAAGTTCGGAAATCAGTATCGTTCTACTATTTCCCACAACTTCCGGGTTTATATGCTCAAATGCACTTGAAAGTTTGCTTACCCCGCTTACATGCATGCCGCCTTTATGAGTAAAAGCATTGCGCCCAACAAACGGCTGGCTGGGATTCCCAATCTGATTTGCAGTTTCATTTACAAATCTTGAAAGGCTGGTTAAATGTTTTAAACTTCCTTCCTTTAAACATCTTTTATTTAATTTTATTTCCAGATTGGGTATTATCTGACACAGGTCTGCATTGCCGCACCTTTCACCATAACCATTTATTGTCCCATGAACCATCCTTATTCCCTTTTGAACAGCCAGTACGGTATTGGCCACCGCACATCCACTATCGTTATGGAAATGTACTCCTATTTCACCCCTGACTTTCTTTTTCACCTTATCAATTATCTCAACAACCTCCCCGGGAAGGACACCTCCATTGGTATCGCAAAGAGCCAGATAATCAGCACCCGCCCCGGCGGCCACCTTTAAGGTTTCCATTGCATACTTTGGATTCTCATTAAAACCGTCAAAAAAATGCTCCGCATCAAAAATAATTTCAGGAAAATACTTTTTTAAATACTCAATTGAATCAAAAATCATACTTAAATTATTTTCAAGAGAAGTTTCTATAACTTTTTCCACATGGGTAACAGATGACTTGCCCACCACACATACGGAATCCGTGCCCGACTGGAGCAATTGCTTTATGTTTTTATCATCTTCCACTTTAATATTTTTATACCTGGTCATTCCAAAGGCAACTATTTTAGAATACTGAAACTTTTTATTTTTTAGTTTTTCAAATAACTCCATCTCCTTGGGATTAGAGACAGGAAATCCAACTTCAATATAATCAATTCCAATATCATCAAATCTTTCAATAAGCTGTAACTTATCATTAACCGAAAAAGATATATCCGCCCTCTGGGCGCCATCTCTTAAAGTGGTATCAAGAACATATACTTTATCTTTATTTTTTGATTCACTATTCATCTCATTCATTCTGGTATTTCCTTTTCAAAAAAATTTTAAATGATTCTTATTTATAAATTTATTTATTTTTCACTTACCTTAAAAACCATTATTCAACAGATAACCATGCAATAATGCCATTTATTTAAATAGAGCATACAGTCAAACAGGACTATCTTTCTATATTATCCCTGGTAAAATTTATATACCCCCCGCTTTTTATTATACCCTGTATAAAATCAGGAAGCGGTTTTATCTCAAAAACTCTATCTTTCGTAACATCACTGATTGTCCCGCTGCTTAAATCAATTTCCAGTCTGTCTTCATCTTCTATAAAACTGCCTGCCTCTTCGCTTACGATAACCGGGAGCCCTATGTTTATGGAATTTCTGAAAAAAATCCGCGCAAACGATGCGGCTATTACTACCTTTACTCCGCTTGCTTTTATTGATAACGGAGCATGTTCCCTGGAAGAACCGCAACCAAAATTACTGCCTGCCACTATTATTTTTCTTTCCTTCACCCTGCGTTTAAAATCTTTGTCCAGGTCCTCAAAACAGTGAGAAGCCAGCTCGCTTTCATCGGTTGTATTAAGATATCTTGCCGGTATTATTACATCGGTATCAATATTATCACCATATTTTATTACACTTTCCCTTATTATCATTATATAACCTCCCCCGGTGTTGCTATCCTGCCGGCTATTGCAGATGCAGCTGCCACCGCAGGCCCGCTCAGGTATACTTTACTTTCAGGATGGCCCATTCTTCCCACAAAATTCCTGTTGGTGGTAGAAACTGCTACCTCACCTTCAGCCAGAACACCCATATGACCTCCAAGGCAGGGCCCACAGGTAGGTGTGCTTACCGCGCAGCCAGAATTAATAAAAGTCTCAATATAACCTTTCCTGAGAGCCTCAAGATATATATTCTGGGTCGCAGGAATTATTATGGTTCTCAAATTATCGTTTACCTTTTTATTTTTTAAAATTTCTGCCGCAATCTTCAGATCCTCAACCCTCCCATTGGTGCAGGAGCCTATCACCACCTGGTCAATTTTAACATCTGCTAAACCCTTTGCATTCCTGGCATTGGAGGGAAGATGCGGAGTTGACACCTGGAGTTCTATATCCGAACAATCTATATTATATATTTTCTCATATTCTGCATCGGGGCCGCTATAAAATACTTTATAGTTTCCATCAGATCTTGACTCTAAAAATTCTTCTGTTTTTTTATCTACCCCGAATATCCCAAACTTTCCCCCGGCTTCTATTGCCATATTGGACATGGTAAATCTGGAATCCATAGAAAGTTCGTCTACGGCAGGTCCGCTGAATTCCATTGATTTATAAAGTGCTCCATCCACTCCAATCAAACCAATTGTGTACAGAATAAGGTCCTTGCCGGTTATCCATTCTTTTAACTCTCCCGAGTAAACAAACTTAATGGTGCCCGGAACCATAAACCAGAGCCTGCCTGTGGCCATTGCCACAGCAGCATCAGTGCTTCCAACTCCTGTTGAGGCAGCCCCGAGTGCGCCGTATGTACAGGTATGTGAATCAGCACCTACTACAAGATTACCCGGAAGCACCAGCCCTAACTCAGGCAGCAATGCATGCTCTATACCCATTCTTCCAACTTCAAAATAATTTTTAATATTATGTTTCCTGGCAAATTCCCTTATAAACTTGCACTGCTGTGCGGATTTTATATCTTTATTCGGGGCAAAATGGTCGGGTACTATAACCACCTTTTCCCTGTCAAACACTTCCTCTTTCCCTATCTTCTCGAATTCTTCTATGGCTATAGGCATGGTTATATCATTTGCAAGCACAATATCCACATTTGCATTTACTATCTCACCCACGGATACATACTCTCTTCCACAGTGTTCTGCGAGTATTTTTTGCGCCATTGTCTGCTGTTTGTTTTTTTTGCTGTTCACTCTTATGTAATTCCTTTCTGATAATCTCACCGGATAACAATATAGAACCTTAAAAACTCAATTATCCTTCGCCTCTACAATTCTATTCATAGCTCCGATATACGCCTTTATACTGGCCTCAACTATATCTGTGCTTATACCGCTGCCCATGACTTCAACGCCATTGGTACTTACCACTACCTTAACCGAGCCCAGAGCATCTTTCCCGCCGGATACAGCTTCTATATTATATTCTATTAACTTCACTTTCATTTTGGTTATTTTATCAATAGCTTTAAATGAAGAATCAACCGGCCCGTCTCCTTCCGAGGTACTCTCGCTTAGTTTACCATTTACTTCTATGCCTACTGAAGAAGTAGCTCTAATATCTGAACCGCTTTTAACCCTGTAATATTTAAGCTGGAAATGCTCCTCAACCCCGTGTATTTCATTTTCTACTATCGCTTTTATATCCTGGTCATTTATAGCTCCTTTTTTTTCTGCGAGTTCTTTAAACCTCTCAAAAGCTTTTTCCATTTTTTCCCCGTCAAGCTGTATACCGATTTCTGACAGTCTTCCTGCAAACGCATGCCTTCCTGAATGTTTGCCCAGCACAAGTTTCGATGATTTTAATCCAATATCTTCCGGTCTTATTATTTCATAAGTGGACCTGTCCTTCAGCATCCCGTCCTGATGTATGCCCGCTTCATGACTGAATGCATTTTTCCCCACTATCGCTTTATTTGGTGCAACAATATAACCGGTTAAAGACTTCACCATACTGCTCGTCCTCATAATCTCACCAATATTAATATCGGTATATAACCCCAGGTCTTTTTTCCTTGTGTCAACAACCATTACAACTTCTTCAAGTGAGGCGTTGCCCGCTCTTTCACCAATACCATTTACCGCACACTCCACCTGTCTTGCTCCATGCTTTACAGCAGCAAGCGAATTGGCAACTGCAAGCCCGAGGTCATTATGACAGTGGACGCTTACTATAACATTTTCAACCCCGGAAGTATTCTCAAAAATATAGTCTATCAACTGCCCGAACTCGTCGGGAATTGTATATCCAACCGTATCCGGAACATTTATCACGCTGGCCCCGTTTTTAATAGCAACTTCAAATAGTTTGCAGAGAAATACACGGTCACTCCTGGTTGCATCCATGGCTGAAAACTCAACCGTATCTGTATATCTAAGGCTCCTTTTTACTGCTTCAGCTGCAAGCTCAAGCACCTCTTCCCTGCTTTTTTTTAACTGATATTTAAGATGAATATCAGACGATGATATAAAAGTATGTATTACCGGCAGGGCAGCTTCTTTAAGTGCTTCTCCCGCAGTATCTATATCCTTAAAATTTGCTCTGGCCAGAGCCGCCACTTTCCTGTCCTTAATTTTAGCCGATATTTCTTTTACAGAATTAAAATCACTTTTTGATGAAATTGGAAAACCTGCTTCTATGATATCCACATTTAATTTAGCAAGCTGCCCGGCAATTCCTAATTTCTCCCCGGTATTTAGATGAATACCCGGTGCCTGCTCTCCATCACGAAGAGTAGTATCAAAAATATAGACCTTATTTTTTACACCTTTCATTACTAACCACTTACTTTCTATTCCAAAAACGCACCCCTGGATTTCTTTAATCCCTGTAATGCTTTTTAAATTATTATCACCAGATATATCCTTTTCCTCAAATTGCTTAAAACTATTTACTGGTAAAGATTGACTATCTTTATATTCTTAAAGCCTGATAGTCTCTTAAATTCTTCAAGTATCTCCGGAGTTACTTCGTTGTCCAGATTCAACCCCATAACTGCATCGCCGCTTAACTTCTTCCTGCCCACGTGCATTGATGCAATATTTACCCCGAGCTCCCCAAAAGCGGTACCTATTCTTCCTATCTGACCAGGGATATCCTTGTATTTTATAAATGCCATATACCTGGAAGGAACCATATCTATTTCAAATTTATCTATTGCTATAAATCTCGGGGTATCCTTTTTACCGGTAGTCGTCGCTGAAATAGAAAGCTCACCATTTTTGCCCTCACCTGCCAGGGTAATTAAGCTCACATAATCTTTTGATTCGCCGCTTTTTACTTCTTTAACTTTCAGGCCCATCCCCCTGGCCAGCAGGTCTGCATTTACCAGGTTAACGTTCTCCGCTGAATATCTCTCAAGTATTTTTACCAGTATGAGGGAAGTCAGAATCCTTACATCAAATTCCGATACCCTGCCAAAATATCCTATTTTAAGGCTATCCAGATTGCCCTCAAATAAATTTACAAAAAGGCTGCCCAGGTCTTCACACAGCTCAAAGAAAGGCCTGAGGATATCCATAAGTTCCGGTCTTATAGCAGGCGCATTCACAGGAAAAGCAGCTGTCCTTCCATTTAAAACATCTATAACCTGGTCAGCAATTATAGTTCCTGCCCTGTCCTGAGCTTCTTCCGTGGACGCTCCCAGATGAGGGGTGCATACAACTTTTTTCAATTTGAAAACAGGCGAGTCGGTACATGGTTCTTTCTCATAAACATCAAGCGCCGCTCCCCCTAACTTACCGTCTTCAATGGCTTCTGCAAGATCCTTTTCAACTATAATTCCGCCTCTCGCCACATTCAGGATAATGGTGCCCTTTTTCATTTTATAAAATTCTTTCTTATTAAACATCCCTACAGTATCCTTATTCTTGGGTAGATGTATTGAAATAAAATCAGCTTCACTGTAAAGGCCCTCCAGTTTGCTGGCTTTCTTTATTTCAAGCTGCCTGAACCTATCCTCGGAAACAAAAGGGTCATAGGCTATAACCTTTACACCCAGACAAATCGCTTTCCTGGCAACCAGTCCTCCTATCTGCCCGAAACCGATTATTCCCAGGGTCTTTCCCTCAAGCTCTATGCCTTTGAACTTTGATTTCTCCCACTTTCCGCTTTTCAGAGAAAAATTAGCCTCGGGAATTTTTCTGGCAACTGAAAGCAGCAGTGCTATTGTATGCTCTGCCACAGTGACTGCATTACTGGTAGGAGCATTAACTACCAGAATTCCTTTCCTGGTAGCAGTTGGGACGTCAATATTATCCACTCCTATCCCCGCTCTTCCTATAACTTCCAGCTTATCAGAAGCTTCAATAATATCTGCTGTAAGCCTGGTGGCGCTTCTTATAATTACCGCATTTATACCTTTAATCTCCTCTTTAAGCTTTTCTGGCGTAAGGTTCTTCTTCTCCTCCACCACAAAATCATGCTCCAGCTTTTTCCTGGACTCTTCTGAAATGCCGTCGGTAATTAATACTTTCTTATTCATATTTATTCACCCTTAAATTCCATTTTTAAACTTTCAAGAATCAAGATAATTATTTTCCATAAATGTCTTTTCTGCTTCTGCAATTCCCGAGCCTATCTCAAATTGAAATCCGATTTCTTTTAACGTCATCTCCAGAGCACTGATTGCAATAATAACATCAAACATTCCAAAATATCCAAGATGCCCTATTCTTATTATTTTTCCCGAAAGTTTTCCCTGCCCTCCGGCGATGGTTACACCATATTTTACTCTCATAATTTTAGTAAGTTCCCTGGCATCAATTCCTTCCGGAACAATAATGGAAGTTACCGAGAATCCCCTTTTATCTCTGTCTTTAACCAGAAGTTCCAGCCCGAGCTTTTCTGCTGCCTTCCGGGTAGCGAGCGCCATTACCCTGTGTCTGTTAAAAACTTTTTCCAGCCCCTCTTCCAGTAATAAATCCAGTGCCTTATTCATGGACACAATTATTGATATGCCCGGAGTCCAGGGTGATTGCGGCGGTGTTTTATGTAAATAATTTCTTGCCGTTGCCAGATCAAAATAAAACCTGGGAATATCTGACTTTTCATTAAGCTTCCATGCTTTATCGCTAACACTGATAAATGCAATTCCCGTTGGTGCACTTAATGCCTTCTGAGAGCCGCCGATTACGACATCAAGGTTCCACTCGTCTGTCCTTAGGTCTGACGCTCCCAGGCCGCTTATAGCATCCACTATAAAAATTGCGGGATAATTTTTTACTATACTGGCTATAGTTTCAACATCATTTAAAGCTCCGGTTGATGTTTCACTAAACTGCAGTATAACTCCTTTTATCCCGGGGTTTTCATCCAGAATCTTTTTGATATCACCGGGTTCTGCTGTATCTCCCCATTCATAATCAAGAGAAAAGACCTCCAGACCGTATTTTAAGGTCATCTTCTTAAATCTTTCACCGAAATTACCAATATTTACAACCAGCACTGCATCATCCCTGGAAAAGAAATTTACTATACTTGCCTCCATGGCACCTGTCCCTGAAGAAGTCAGTATGAAAACATCATTTTTAGTTTGCAATAATCTTTTTAATTTATCGGTCACTTCAACAAAAATTTTTGAAAATTCAGGAGACCTGTGATGCATAAGAGGCCTGGCATGTTCAAGTAAAACTTCCTCGGATATAGGCGTAGGTCCCGGAGTCATTACATATTTTTTTATCATACTTTCCCCTTCTAAAAAAATTTTTTACAATTTTTAATTAAAACAATGAAATCCAGAATATATTTTTAACCTTTCAACCTGTATATTTCTTCCGGCAATCTATTATTTTAACCGGGCCTTTATTTACCAGAGTATAAATATTCCCATTTTAATAATTACAAACTTCTCTGTCACCATCCTGTTCTAAATTGATTTAATACTTGCTGCCTCTGGTACACGCGATTTTGCCCGTCCTTATCAGCTCAAGTATTCCAAAAGGCTTTATCAGGTCCTCAAGGGCTTTAACCTTACTGCTGTTTCCGGTAATTTCGATTATTAGCGTCTTTTTACCCACATCCACTATATTTGCCCGAAAAATACTCACTATTTCCAGTATTTCGGGCCTGATTTTTGAATCGGCGGATACTTTTATAAGCACCAGCTCTCTTTCCACAATATTCTGAGGGTCTAGTTCCTTAATTTTTATTACATTTACCAGTTTGTATAGCTGTTTTATTATCTGTTCAATGCTCTGTTCTTCCGCTTCAACCTCCATTGTAATCCTTGAAGTTTTCTCATCTTCTGTTGGACCCACCGCAAGGCTTTCAATATTAAATCCTCTCCTGCTAAAAAGGCCGGATATTTTTGCCAGTACACCTGCCTTATTCTCAACTAAAACTGAAATAATATGATTCATAATATCACCTGCTATCCATATAAGTTTTTCTCTAAATACATTCTAACATATCACTTATTGAGGAACCCGGTGCTACCATAGGATATACGTTCTCCTCTTTTTCTATCCAGAAATCAACCAGAACTACCTTATCAATTTCCAGAGCTTTTTTGATGGCACCTTCTATTTCATCTTTTTTTGTAACCCTTAAACCGACTCCTCCATACGCCTCAATTAGTTTTACGAAATCAACGCTTCCATCAATAGAGGTACTGGAATATCTCTTATTCCAGAATAACTCCTGCCACTGTCTGACCATACCAAGATACCCGTTATTAAGAAGCATAATTTTAATATTTATTTTATTTGCAACTGCAGTAGCAAGTTCCTGCGAAACCATCTGTATGCTCCCGTCACCTGATATATCAACCACCACTTTATCCGGCATTCCCGCTTTTGCACCAATTGACGCAGGCAGGCCAAAACCCATGGTTCCGAGCCCACCCGAAGTTATGAGTGTCCTTGGCCTGGTAAATTTATAAAACTGCGCAGCCCACATCTGGTTCTGGCCAACTTCTGTGCATATAATTGCATCTCCCCGGGTTAATTCATGTATTTTCTCCACAATATAAGCGGGTTTAACCCCGTCTGAATCTCTGTCATATTTCAACGGATGGTCCTCTTTTAATTTTTTAATTCTTGATAGCCACCCTTTCCTGTCAGGCTTTCCCTTTTTGTCAATATATTTTTCATATTCATTTTTTAAATCAGTAAGAACTATCTTTGCATCTCCTACAATAGGAATCAGAGCCCTGATATTTTTACCTATCTCTGCAGGGTCAATATCTATATGGATTACTTCCGCTTCCGGCGCAAACTCCGATAGCTTACCCGTGACCCTGTCGTCAAATCTAACCCCTACCGCGATAATTAGGTCTGTTTCTGTAAAAGCCAGATTTGCATACTTTGTTCCATGCATTCCGGCCATGCTTAAAGATAAGGGGTCTGTCTCCGGGAAAGAACCCATTCCCAGAAGTGAATTTATTACCGGAATTTTACTGACCTCTACAAACTTTCGCAAAGCTTCACTTGCATTTGATAAAATTACCCCTCCGCCTGAAAAAATTACAGGTTTTTTGCTCTTCGCTATTTTTTTTGCTGCTTCTTTAATCTGTTTGAGGTTACCTCTAAGAGTTGGCTTATATCCGGGTAGCTCAATAGCCACCTTAAAGTTATCATCAATTAAATCAGTAGTCAGGTCAACCGGTATATCAACTAAAACCGGACCGGGCCTTCCGGTGGACGCGACTAGAAATGCTTCCCTTATAACCTGCGGTAAATCTCTAATATCTTTTACCAGATAATTCTGCTTGGTTATTGGAGCGGTTATGCCTGTTATATCTGCTTCCTGAAAAGCATCCGTTCCAATCAGGTTGGTTCTGACCTGTCCTGTTATAGCAACTACCGGTATCGAATCCATCTGGGCATTGGCAATACCTGTTACCAGATTGGTTCCGCCCGGTCCCGATGTCGCTATACAAACACCGGTTTTTCCGGTTGCCCTGGCGTAACCATCCGCTGCATGCGCTGCTCCCTGTTCATGTCTTACCAGTATATGTCTGATACCACTATCATATAATGCATCATACAGGGGAATGACCGAACCGCCGGGATAGCCGAATATGACCTCTACACCCTCTTTTTCTAAACATTTTACTATCATCTGTGCGCCACTTATTTTACTCATAATAAAATCACCCCTGTACTTGTAACAACATTATAACAAATAATTTTGATAATTATATCACTTTTATCTGACTTTTTATAATTTATTTTAAAAAATTTTTTTTATTTTTAAAAAATTTATAACCATAAAATATTTAAACATAATACTGTTCAATTTATCGCCTGCCGGCTTTACTCCTTTTATATTTTAGAATTACATTTTCAAAATATCCCGATTATAAGGTATACAGAAATAAGAGTTACTTATAAAAGAATTCTCAGGATTATTGCTTCTAATATGCTGGTAACAACTATCCTGAAAATTAGGATAGAATACCGACCAGAAGTAATAGACAGACTAAAATTAAAAGAATACAAACAGAAACAGTAGCAGCATTATTTATACTAATCCAGCCGCTCCGACTTTTAAAACAGTTATTCAAAAACCTGTTTTCCAATTTTTTCAAAAATATTTTTCTATTTGTATCCATAATAATCATTAAAAGTTTATTTGAGGAAATATAATAACATAGATAAATTACTAAAACAATTAGAAAATAAAATAATTATAAAAAATAGAGTTTAAGTTTTATATAAAGCTTAAACTCTATTTACCAGGCTGCCCCTTATGCGCTTTTACCCTTTACAGGGTTACTTAAATTTTTTTAGCCTGTGTAATTGTTATTATTGCAACTGAAACATTACTCAACAATATTAATTTCAGTCCCTTCTTTAAACTCATCTTCTTCCCCTCTATTTATTGCTTCCTGGGATTTTGACCTGTACTCCTGCACCAGAAGATGTCCCTGATTTAAATTCAATACCGCATTAAAATTTTCTATGGCTTCAGAATAATATTTTAATCTGTACATAATTAAGCCCTGTTTGAATTCTTCATCTACCATTCCCTGCTTATTGGTAACTCCATTTTTACTCAACATTGCAGTGACATCAGAGCTGGGTCTCAAAAAATTTACATTTTCAGTCGTACCCATGGTAAGTACCCCGATCACCTCTCCGCTGTCATTTAAAACAGGACTTCCACTGTTGCCCGGAGCTGCTGTTATATCAACCTGTATAACTTCAGTGCCACCCACCATCTTTTTTGCACTGGTCACACCGGATGCCACAGTCGGGGTCATTATACTTTCCACGCTTACCTCTGCTGTCCATGGATATCCAATAATGGTTATATTATCCTGAATCTCGGTCATTGAGGAATCACCGAGCATAATGCCGGAAAGGGATCTTCCAGTAACCGGTGTTGTCCTGAGAATGGCTAAATCCCGCTGTTCCCACGGGCTCAGGTCAATCAGTTCGGCTCTGGTATAATTTTCATTGGTGTTGTCAGGCAGACCGGCGGTTGCAGTATTAAACTGTACCCAGATTTCTCTATCAGGATCGGGTTTATTTTCACCCTCAATCCTGAAAGTGTTAAAAGCGTTATCCCAGTCCTCATCGGTAAATGTGGTTACATCATAATAATCATTTATATATGCTTCTATTATAGTATATTTTATCTCATCAACTGGAGTATCCACAACATGGGCTGCTGTAATTATATGCCCAGTATTCGGGTTTACACAGAATCCTGTCCCCCCGAGAGGTCCGTAATAGTATAATTCACTCCATTCATCATACCAGGCATCATATACATAGGCATAATAGTAGGTAGCTATATAGCAGACGGAGGGTTGTGCCAGAATAACTCTATCCTGGGAAGTAATTTCATATGATATTTCTTTTGTGCATCCGAAGACAGAAATGCCGGAGATAAAAACCAGAATTAATAAAGGTACGAACCATTTAATTATTCTTTTATTCATTAATCCCCCTTTGTAATCTGAGATTGATATTAATAACAATATTTATAATCATACATATATTATAATTTAAATTATATTTTCTTTTTTTTTGAGAGTCAATAAAATTATTAAATTATTATTATATTTTTAATGATACTTATTATAAAAATTTTATAAAAATAATTATGAATAGTTGAAAATTTTGAAAATAACTTTCCTTTTCCAATATATTTACTTTAAAGACAGCCATAATAAAACTTTTTTACTTCCCATCTTCCAGGTTTAAATAATTGTAAGGAGCACAAAATTATGAAATTAAATACTAACATGTATAATATTCTATATAATATCCCGTAAACACACTGACATACAAACTGAGATCATGGAAAATTTAAACAGACATTTTGAAAAAAGTTATAATACCGGTGAGATAACCGGGCCTGACGCTGTGGGAACAAGCAGAATTCCACGTGTTAAAGGCAACCGGGGTTATATAAAGCTAACCGGAAAAATAACCGGAAATATAATAAGGGATATAAAATTTAAAGCAGAAGGTTGTAACCACACAAAAGCAGCGGCCGGTTGTCTTACTGCTCTGGTCAAAAATAAAGACATGCTTGATTCCACTCTTCTAACCGGAAAAGACATAGAAGACCATCTGGGAGAATTTCCTCCGGGGAAAAAGCATGTTCTTGATACTGCAATAAACGCCCTTAATAATCTTATTACAGATTATTTTTCCGGGCCCCTTGCTTCAAATATTTATAAAGAAAATAAAAATAAAGTAGCAGTAGCTATGAGTGGGGGTATTGACAGTTCAATGGCCGCAAAGATTTTAAAGGACAGGGGCCATCAATTAATAGGCGTAACCTTAAAATTACTTCCCGATGATTTTTACCGGAAAAAGCACAGAAATAATTTAACACGGGAAAAAGATTTTAAAACCGCAAGAATGGTGGCATTAAAATTAAATACTCCCCATATAGTCCTGGATTTAACCCGGCTATTTGAGGATAAGATAATTGAGCCTTTCTACGTTAATTATATAAAGGGGCTCACCCCCAATCCCTGCGTGGAATGCAATAAGTATATTAAATTTGGTATTCTTCTTGAAAAAGTTAAAAATTTTGGCGCAGCTTTTCTTGCTACCGGTCACTATTGCCGAATAGAAAAATCAAAAGACTCAGGATTATATGAACTAAAAAAAGGCGCCGATGAAAATAAAGACCAGAGTTACATGCTGTGGAGACTTGGCCAGGAGCAGATATCACGGATAAAAACTCCTCTGGGAGAATTTTCAAAAATTAATATAAAAAAGGAAACCAGAAAAATTTTTCCCTTCCTGGAAGACAAAAATGAAAGCCAGGATATCTGCTTTATACCCGAAAATAATTATCATTCATTCATAAAGTCCAGATTAAGGGACATTAAAGAAGGGCCGATACTGGACACCGGAGGTAACATTATCGGTACTCATAAAGGATATTTTTTTTACACTATCGGACAGAGAAAAGGACTGGGCATAAGCCACACTGAGCCTCTTTATGTAAAAGAAATATTACCGGATAAAAATATAATAGTAGCTGGCGAGGAAAAAGATATAATGCAAAAAACATTTAATGTAACAAAAAGCAATTTTATTGCCGGAAACCCTCCCGGAAAAATTTTCAGGGCAACAGTAAAGATAAGATATAAAAGCAATGAATCTCCAGCAGAAATAAAAATTACCAGCAAAAATACAGCAGCCATAATTTTTGATGAGCCGCAAAAAGCAATCACCCCGGGCCAATCGGCTGTTTTTTATCACGGTGATGCGCTTTTAGGAGGAGGTGTGATTACAAAAATAACATCTGGCAGAGCCTGAATAACTTTTAGAATAATAAATAACTCAAACAAAAAAATAAACAAATAAAATTTAAAATCCTATTGACATTACTGTTGCTATCTGCTATATTATAAATTGCCTTAGAAAAGGAGGTAACTTTCAGAATTAACTGAAATTTACAAACGAAAGAATGTAAAAAGTAAGTTTTAAATTCTAAAAGAACCTGAGAAAAGTTCTAAGGTTAAGGTCCCAAGATGTTAAGTAGCCTAAGGCGTGAGCTAAGGTAAAAGATAACTTGGGATCCTTTTTTTATTTAGTTTTTCTTTAATTATCCATTTTAATATTGCCGGAAAATAAATGTTTTATTTTTATTTACTTTCATAGTTGCCGCCGCTTACCATAATTTTGATCACCCTCCCCTGCTAACGGCTCCGGGATTAAACTTTAGATTATAAATATCATATAAACCCGGCATCTTTTTTAGTTTATTAAATAAAAATAGTTAAATGGTTCAATCTTAACCGTAAATTAATTGCAAAATAAAATTAAAATAAGTAAAATATTTAAAATTAAAATTTATAAAAGAGGAAATCATGACTAATCCTGAATATGCTTTTTTTGAGGGAAAAATAGTTCCAATCGTAGAAGCTAAAGTAGATATCAGAACCAATGCTCTCCAGTACGGAACGGCAGTTTTTGAAGGAATAAGAAGTTACTGGAACGAAAAAACAAAAACAAGTTATATTTTTAGAATTAAGGATCACTATAAAAGGTTCCTTTCCAGTTGCAGGATAATGATGCTTGATATAAATTATTCCGTTGAAGAGCTCTCCAGCATAACTATAGAATTATTAAAGAAGGAAAAATACACAGAAGATTGTTATGTAAGACCATTTGCCTATAACAGCGGCCTGGACATAGGACCTAAATTAGTTGGCAACAAACAGGACATTTTAATATACTCTATACCGCTCGGTGAATACCTGGATATATCAAGACCCATAAATGTTTGCATATCTTCCTGGGAGCGCGTCTCAGATAACGCAATACCTCCCCGGGCAAAAATAGCCGGCTCTTATGTAAATGCCGCATTTCAAAAAACAGAAGCTCTCCTTAACGGCTACGATGAAGCCCTTGTTCTGACAAATGATGGGAAACACGTAAGTGAAGGAAGTGCCATGAATGTCTTCATGCTAAAAAATGGTAACTTAATCACCCCTCCCGTAACCGATGATATACTTGAAGGCATCACCCGTGATACAGTAATAAAACTTTCCGAAGAAGTCGAGAAAATTAAAGTGGTTGAAAGGTCCATAGACCGGACAGAACTCTATACTGCCGATGAATTATTTTTCTGCGGAACAGGAGCCCAGATTTCATCTATAGGAAGTGTGGATAAGCGGCCTGTTGGAGACGGGAAAATTGGCCCACTTACTAAAAGACTGCAGGAACTTTATTTTAATGTGGCAAAAAATGAAGTTGAAGAATATTCTAACTGGTGCACCAGAGTATAAAAACTAATCTTTTTCAGGACTATTTCTGAAATATATAACAATCTATAATTAACCTGTATAGTATATATCTTTAAAAGATATCACCCGGCACGAGAAATTGTTGGTGATACCCTAACCGTTCTTTTTATTAATAATATTTGAACAAAATTCAGCATAATTACAGAACTTTTTACAGCTGTTCTTGAAGTTAGCTTTAAAATTTTTATCTCTTATATTTTTTATTTCGCCAAGAATATCCTTTTTTAACTGTTTTATTTCATTACTATCAACCGTAATTGATTTTTCTACCCCATCCCCCAGATAAAAAATGCATCCTTTTATATCACTTACCGGTTTACTGTAAATTTCTGATAATGCTGCTATATAAGCTTTCATCTGGAACCCGGCAGAATTTTCGGGATTATTTTGATTTTTATTATTTTTATTTTTAGAATAAGAAGATAATTTATAATCAATAATCCTTAGCTTATTATCCGTCTTGATGTCAACCCTATCGAACCTGCCAACAATATAGTAATCCTTAATTCTCCAGTAAAAAAGCTGCTCCAGCATTATTGACCCTACTTCAGAAAAATTCCATAAATCACTGTTCATAAAATTCTCCAGGTATTTTTCTATCTCTTTATCATTAAAATGGCTCATAACCCTTTCTTTTAAAATTTTATTATGGAACCCGGTCAGAGTTATATTTTTCAAATACCCGTGGACTTCTTCTCCTCTGGCAAGTTGTTCGCTTTCTTTTTCAGGTATAAAATAAATATGTTTCCACCTGTATAGCAGCGGGCATTTTTTATAATCAATAATCCAGGTTAAAGGGAAAAATCTTCTGGTAGTAATATTATCTTCTGGATAGCTCCCATAAGATAATTCAGAATTAATTTTATTTACAATTTCCTGAACCCTGCTATTTTCTATCCGTGTATCCCCTGCTTTTATAACCCTGTTTGCCAGAATCTTCTGATAAAATTCCCACCGGTTCTCATCCGTTACCCTGATATTTTTGCTATCTTTCTTATCAGAATTGATAAAGTTCAGGACATCTTTAAAGTTCTCATAATCTTTATGTGATTGTTCATCGTAATGTGCTCTTATAAAATCCAGGCCTTCTTTATTTATAACCCTCAGGCTGTTACCTTTTACAATATCCTCAAAGAAAGGCACTATTTCTTTTGGCTTAACGCTTTCACTGGCAGAAGCTAAATTATCTTCATATTCACTTGATGACAGAATGAGAATCTTCTTTGCTCTGCTGCATCCCACATAAAAAATTCTTCTTTCTTCTTCTATTTTTATATCTTTTAAAGACTCAGAAAAGCCCCTGGCACTATTAAAATCTTTTTTCTTCTTATATATGCTGTTATCTTTTCTCAGCTCAGAGGGGGCCATAAATCCTCCGGACGAAATTCTTGCCTTATAATCATTTTTCCACAATCCCGGCAGGAAAACTACTTCAAATTCAAGCCCTTTGGCCGCGTGGATACTCATTATTTTTACAGAATTCTCGCCTGAAAATTCCACGCTTTCCGGGTCATCGTAATCTGTTTTCGCCACATCTTTAAGAAAAGTTATAAAGGCTCTAAGATTATTTTCTATATAGCTTTTCTGAAAGTCAGAGGCCACCCTTATAATATTCTCAATATTTTTAATTTTTTTCCGTGCGACGGGGCCGGGACTTGATTTTAATTCATTTATTATCCCCGAATCTTCTATAATCAGGCTGATTAATTCTTTGAGCTCCAGCTCTCCCGATTTACTTATATATAGCTTCAGACTGGAAAGAAAACTGCCCAATCTTTCTTTTGTCTCTCTGCTTAAATAAGTATTCTTTTTATAATCTGCTATTCCTTCAATTATATTCATACTATCATTGGGATCAGATGAATTTCTTTTAATAAAAAAAATATCCCTGTCACAAATTTTATATTTTTCTGATTTAAGCAGATACACTACTGATATCTCATCATTTATATCCTCTATAACCCTGAGCCATGAAATAATAAATAAAATCTCCGGCTCAAAGAAAAAATTCTTTCCCCCTATCAGCTCAAATTTAATACCGTTAGCTTCCAGTTCTCCGGTAATCTTTTCAAACTTTTTCCTTCTGGCAAGAATAGCCATTTGCCTTAATTTAATCCCTCCGGCCGCCAGATACTTTATAATCCCTGCAATCTCTGCTGCCTCTTCTTCATGAGTTTTTTTATAATAAAATATAACCTCTGATGGCTTACTCTTATCTTCAGACTTTAGCTCTTTTTCAAATCTTTTACTATTTGAAGAAATAACCCTGTTTATTGAGTTTATGATGTTATTCCCGGATCTGAAATTAGTGGTAAGAAAAAAATCATGCACATTACTGTTCTTAAATTCTTCAAGCCTGTGAAAATTTAATATGTTCTCCACACTGGCCCCCCGGAAAGAATAAATCCCCTGGTCATCATCTCCCACAACCACTATCCTGTTGTCCCCGGGTTTATAAAGCATGGAAAGAAGATATGCCTGTGCTATATTGGTATCCTGGAATTCATCAACGAATATATATTCATATCTCTGCTGGTACCTGGCTCTCATTGACTTTCTCTCCCGGAGTAAAAGATAAGGCATAAATACCTGGTCGGGGTAATCTATACAGTTGCTTTCAATCTTCCTTCTTTCATATCTTTGATAAATAGTGAAAAGTTCGCGCTGGATATATATTGATTTTTCTTCTTCATTTTTTAGGGCTTTACTTTTGTATCCGGAAAGAATTTTTTCATAATTATTTAGATAATCTCCAAATTCAGCCACAGATATAAGATTGTTTTTTAAATTTTCTACGTAATTAAGCAACTTCTGAATGAATTCTCCAGCTTTTTTCCCGGGTTTTAAATACTTTAGATTGGACTCATTAAATATTTCATATAATATCTGCCAGGACTGGCTGTTATTTATAATTTTAAAATCTTTTCCGAGGCTAAACTCAAAACTGTGCTCGCTTATTATTTCATTTCCAAAAGAATTAAAGGTGAATACATTAATTCCTTCTATGTCTATATCTTTTTTAATATTTTCCTTAATTCTTACTCTCATATTCTCAGCAGCATTTCGGGTGAAAGTAAGCGCCAGTATTTTATCCGGGCTACATAACCCATCTTTTAGAATTTTTATAATATTACCGGTCAGAACCATTGTTTTGCCGGAACCCGCACAGGCAATTATTCTTTTTATATGATCTGTGCTATTTACTATATCAAGTTGTTCCTCTGTTTCTTTAATTTCTTTAACCATAGTATTTTGGACATAAAACCTTAAATCCACAATTTAAACATGCATTATAATTTTTCGGTATGGCATTAAATTCTTCCTTCTTTATTTTAGCAATGCTATCCCTAAGGATATCTTTAATTTCATTACTCTCATAATACTCATCGGCCACTACTGCTACAGGCTTCTTTAAATCTCCAGGAAAAATATATTTCATCTTTACACCCATAGATTTAAAATCCCCGAAGTCTTTGCCCAGGCTCAGAGCCAGCCTGTACATTTTTAACTGCAGTTCTTCTCTAAGTTGCTTTTCACTATACGAAGATGAACTGGATTTATACTCCACAAGCTCTATATTTTCTTTATCAGAAAAGTTAATCTGGTCTATCCTTCCAGTAATTTTTTCACCATTAAGACTAAAAGAAAATCCTTTCTCAACTATGGACTCATGTGGATTAAGAGGCATTTGATTCTCGAAAAAATTTTTAAATTGTATCAGCGCTTTCTGTTTCAAATCTCTTTTTAAAAATTCAAATTCAAAATTAAACCTGTCAAATACAACCTCTATTATTTTCCTCAACCTCTCCCAGCTGAAGTCTTTTTTATTTTTACTGTCAAAAAACAATTTTATTACCTGGTGATAAATTTTCCCTATAATGAGGCTCAGGTTTTCCTCCTCCTTTAAACTAAAGTAATACTTTATCTTATATTTAAAAGGGCATTCCCTGAAAGTATTTATACCACTGTAAGAAAATGATAATGGAAATACACTGAAAGGGTTCTTATTATTTTTGGTAGGCTCAATAAAGTTCCACCACTCCCGGGGGCTATAAAAATATTTTAAAATAATAATTCTATCCAGATAACTGTCATTTCTAACTTTTAAGTTTTTTTCTATCCTGGTAGTGGTAACCAGTGCTTTTTTTCTTACCAGCCACATATTATTTAAATCTAAATCAGAAAGTATGCCTGGTTTAAATTTTTTCTTATCTGCCGGTGGCTTTTTTTTGCTATCCTCTTTTTCTTTTTCCTTTATGTATCCATTACACCCTGAACTTTTAATTTCCTTATATTCAGGACCTAAATTTTTATAGATATCCTTTATATTCTCAAAGAAAATAGACTTCCCTCTTCCGCTTGAAGTTATACACAGGTATTCTCCCGCCCTCGTGATTCCATTATAAAAAAGCCTCATTTCGTTATAAAGATGCTCTCTTTTTACCTCTTCGGGCTCAAGAATTTTTGCACCATTTAAATAATTAAATATCTGTACATCAAAAGCCTGGGTAAAGGTAAACTTTGCAGGTAAGTAATTTTTGTTAATAAAAGGTATAAATACGGCCCTGAACTCCAGTCCCTTGCACTGGTGAAAACTTAAAATACTGACTGAACCCTCCTGTATTATATCTTTTGTGCTTTCTTCTATCTCTTCTGTAAATTTACTTTCTAAAATATAATCAATAAAATTAATATATGATTCAACATCATCGGGAGTATTATTGGCACAAAAATCTTTTACATCACTTAAGAAATCACTTACATTACTCCACTGGTTTTTTTTATAGACCTTATTGTTGCCTCCGGTCAATAACTTAATAACACCTGCTTTTTTATTACGTATGAGCTCCAGTAAAAAACCAAAAGCATCTTTTCTTTCCATGACCCCTGCCAATTTATAAACTTCCGAAATAAAGCCCCTGACTTTAGAAATCTCTTCATGCTCGCCACTCCTTTTATTTTCCCGGGCACATTGTCCTTTAAGATAATCCCACAGATTGCTGAAACCACCGCCACTGGTGACACTTTCCAGGTAAGCTCCCTTAATCTTTTTAAAATATAATGGTTCCAGATTTATAGATTCAGAGAGTACCACATTTTCCAGGAGATTATCCATTTTAGAAGTAAATTCTTTATCCATTTTATAATTCGGTTTACTGCTATTCTTATCATCCTCTGTAATTTTTCTGCCCGTATCTTCTACTTTTCTCAGCGCAACAAGAAATCTCAAAAAGTCCAGCAGGTATCTGACAGGCCCGTTATCAAGGATACTTCTTGTCCCTCTTCTCAAAAAGGGAATTCCATTCTGCAGCAGGGCATTCTCAATAATATGGGTCTCATAGCCCAGCCCTTTGACAATTATCGCCATTTCCTCAAATCTTATATCCCTGCTCAGGAATAGAAACTTAATTCTGCGACAGATGTAATTAGCTTCTTCCAGTAACGTATGAAATTCCTTCACATGTAATTCCCCGGTGGACTTACTGTCAGAAACACTGCTATCTCCGGGTATTCTATTTCCAACCATGCTTATAAATTTTTTGGAGATTCCATTTATTACAGGTATACTTCTGTAGTTTTTATTCAGGAAAAATATATTTTTAGAATCAAGGCTGCTGTAAACAGACTTAAAGATATTCGTGGTAGAGCCTCTGAAAGAATAAATTGACTGGTCATCATTTCCAAAAAAAATACAGTTAGAATTTGAAATATAATTTATAATTTCAAATTGAGCCTTATTTACCTCATGAAGTTCATCAACCAGTATATATTCATAATTATCTTTATAGTAATCTCTTATTTCTTTCTGGTTCTTAAGCAGGCTAACCGTTTCTTCCAGTAACATACCATAATTGTACAGTTGATTTTTTTTTAGCTCTTCAACATATCTCATATATATACCTGCCAGTTCTGAAAGCGCAGGATTTGAAAATGGTGTAAATTTCCTTAGCAGTTCTCCGGGAGTAAACAGGTTTTCCTGGGCACGGAGTATAAAATCAAACACCTCCTGGATATAGCTATTTTCTATATAAGGATTGTGGTTTATATATCTGTATGTATGGGGATATTTTCTTTTATCAAGTTTTTTTATAACTTCTTTAAGAAGTTTCCATTGCTGGACCGAATTTAATATATTTATTTGTCCAAAGGGATTATCTCCGCTATTTCTCTTTAAAGATTTGTTATCCTCTGTCCCGTCACCATATAAAAAAACTTTTGCTTCCTCTATAAAACGTGTGCAAAAAGAATAAAATGTTTCTATGGGAATCTCGAATATGCTACTGTTGATTAAATAAGTCGTTTTTTCCCTGATTAGTTTGGACCACCTGCGATTAAAACAAAAAACTAAAAGCTTTTCAGGATTTATCTTTCTGTCATTAATTAAATACCCGACCAGTTCTAAAAGCGTATGGGTCTTACCGGAACCGGGGGGACCGGTTACCAGAAAGCTGCCCCCTTTTTTCTTAATAACATCTATCAGTCTATCATCCAGCATTAATTACTTGGCATTAATTTGTTTAAGCTCAATTAATATTTCTTTTAAAAGAGTTAATTGAAGTCTTCTGAAATCAATATCACTTGAAAGTTTTGCCCACTTCCTCGGGTTCCCCTCGGGTATATATTTATCAAGTTCCGATAGTATATCTGCCATATCATACACTCCTTCCTTACAACCAGTCCATTTAATCCTGACGAGCCGGGTTATTTAATTCATCAAAAACTTTTTTAATATTACCTGTAAACAAAGCCCTTAAAGTTTAATTAATATCTGCTTAATTTTAAAATATGATCTTTATATCAAAAAAATTTAACCCCGGATTTTTCCTGATTTCCTGATGGAGCGGGCTACGGGAGTTGAACCCGCCTCCTGAGCTTGGGAAGCTCATGTACTACCGCTGTACTAAGCCCGCTTTACAATATATCTTCTTTATTTATCGTTATCTTTTTCCTCAGAAATCTCTTCGCCCCCACGGGGTTCTTCTTCCATTTCTACTTCACCGGTCTGGATTTTGCTTTCTTCTTTTCCTTCTTTACCCGGAGCCAGGCCAGTAATAGTAAGATTGGTTTTCAGTACCTTAATACCCAGTTTTTCCGATACAACACCCCTGGCTACATTTATTATCTCCTGCATCTTAGCGGGAATATCAACACTCTCACCAAGCATGGCATTCATATTAATTATAATTCCGCCTGTTTTGGGAATTATTTTAACTTTTATGTCCTTCAGGCCGTCCACTTTTGCTACTTCATTTTTGATCTGGCTGGATACAGTTTCCAGGGTCACCATGGCATTACCTTCCCTGGAGCTGGAAATATTAGCAACTTTTACCCTTCTTCTATAAAACTCAATTAATAATAAGAATACACTAATTACAAATATAGCCAGCAGAGCAAGGAAGCCAACGAATTTATTTACAGTAGTAGAAGGATCCAAAATTCTTGTAGATACATCTGCCCAGGTAAAATATCCTGCAAAAATATTTACCATACCGACAACTGATATCCCGATTAAAAAGATTAATATCAGCACAACAATTATTTTATTAAAAATATTCAATTAGGTACCTCCTTTTTGAATTTTTTTACAGATGAGAAACATCTAAAGATTATAATAGGCAAACTAAAAAGTCAATTAATATGGCTCTCACTTCATTTAATTTTTAAAAAATCTAAAACAATTATTTAAAAAAATAGTCATTTAAATTAGAATATCTCTCAATGTCCTTTAACATGTTATTTTAATTAGTATTAATTACAGCATTAAAGGACGTATTAAGTAATGTTTTATTTATATTAAATTTAAAGGAAAGCTAACCGGTATGAAAACTTTTATTATTTTAAATCCTTCCGCAGCTAAAGGCAGGGCAATGGAATTTAAAAGCCCTATTGAGTCAGCATTTAAAAAGTACGGGATAGATTATCAACTTCATATAAGTAAAAGCTCTGATGATATCATAAATGTTACAAAGAATAATCTCGGGAAAAATTTTTCCAATTTTATAGCCGTAGGAGGAGATGGAACAATCCATTACATGGCAAATGTTTTAGCCGGAACAGATAAAAAACTGGGTACAATACCAACAGGTTCAGGTAATGATATTGCTACCTGTCTCGGTATAACTCCTGATGTAGAAAAATGCTGTCAGACTATAAAGAAAGGCAACACAAAAAAAATTGACACGGGTCTAATAAATGACAGATACTACTATTTATGCATCGCAGGTTCGGGATTTGATTCACAGGTAAACTACCTCGCAAATAATACAAGGCTTCCATTAAAAAGCGGAATAAAATATGCCTACTCAGTTTACAAAACCCTGATTACATTTAAATCAAAGAAATTTATAATAAACTATAACCATAATAATAGAGAAATTTATGGAATGATGATTACAGCTTCAAACATGCCCATGTATGGAGGCGGAATGAAGGTAACTCCTGACGCCAGTCCGGAAGATGGTCTTTTTGATGTATGCATCATAAAAAAAATGAGCAAGATGCATTTTATAAAAATTTTCCCGAAAGTATATGAGGGTAAACACATAACTGATGAAAAAGTTGAAATTTTTAGAACCGACATGCTGTCACTGGATAGCGAATATCCATTCAGTGTTTTTGCAGATGGAGAATATATATGCAAACTCCCGTCTACTTTTAAGATAATCCCCAGGAACCTGAACTTTATAGTACCCGGTTAATACCTTCCCCATGAACCATCTTTTACTATAAAAACTGTTGACTTCGGATTTACTCTATCACCATTAGAATCAAATTCAATGTTACCCGCTATTCCATCAAAAGATGTGGTTTTGAGCTCATCTATAAAATCACCGGGCAGTATTGAATTAGCTTTTTCCATAGCTTCAATTAATACAAAAACAGCGTCATAGCAATATGGTGCATACTGGCCCGGGCTTTCAATACTTATGTTCCCGTTATCCATCTCGCTCAGATAGCTGTTAAATTCGTACCAGAAATCTGCAGCCCTGGAATCCTGGGAATATTTAGCCAGCGAAGGAGGGTCGGGAATTATAGCGATTAAACCTTCCAGATATTGAGCCTCAGATAATACAAAAATATTATCGTCCATTCCCATGGTTTCAGTTATAAACACTGTCTTCATGCCGGCTTTTCTTGCTGCTGTTATAAGAGTAGCGAGCTCATTATAATTCCCGCAAAAAAATATAGTATCGGGATTTTCTATCACAAGATTTTCGACAATAACTCCCGTGTCCTCCTCACCTATTTTTATTGATATCGGTTCCCCGACCTCTATGCCATAGTCAGATAATAACACATCAAGATAATCAACCAAATTTATGGAGTATTCTTCTCTGTTATTTATTACCATAATTTTCTGTGGCTTAATTTCTTCACCAATAAATCTGGCAATATTTTCTACTTTCTGTTCGTTGTTAATTATCATTCTGAAAAAAAGACCTCCTTCTTCAGAAATTTCAGCTTTCTGGGCAAACGGTGAAAGCAGCGGTATGCCATATCCTTCATAGACCGGTAATGAAACCTGTGTGGTCCCATCAAATGTAGAACCTATTGTAGCAGAAACTCCTTCATCCACCATCTCCTGGGCAATCAGAAAAGCCTTCTCGGGATTTCCCTCGTCATCTTTGGTAATTATTTCAATTTTATAATCAAATCCACCTATTCTAACCGGAGATAATTTAGAAGCAGCAAGTTTCATGCTCACCATTTGTTCTTCTCCAAATGATTTATATCCTCCGGTAAGGACACACTGGTTACCGATCTTTATTATTCTTTCCCCGGAATCACAGGAACCGAGGCTAATTGAGAAAAATAACAGTAACAGAACCAGCAGAGCCGGGAAAATGCACCTGGCTGCTCTAAAATTAACAGCTCTTTTAATATATATAAACCTTTTAAAAATCATTTATTTCCCAGAACAATTATCACATAATAATAAAATAACCAAAAATTAAAAAGCAACCAGCGTAGAAAAGTAGTAAAAAATTATTATACCAGAAAAAGCCAAAATATTAATTATTTTTAATTAAAAGCATGTTAAAATTTAAGCAAAATGCTTCATCTATGGTTTGTGCACCTTTTTTTTAAATAAAATAGCCGGCTTTTCTGAATAAAGAAAAAATTAAAGAAACAGCCAACTATCTGAACTCCCATATACACATAAAATCAGCAAAGATAATGACCTAAAAATAAAAACAGTATATGCACTGGAGTAATGGGACATGTACTTGAAACAAAAGCTGAAAAAAAATGTCTTCTTAAGTTAGAGCTAATTCGGCTTGTGCAAAGTCATTAATCAGGTCATAATGGCAAGTTTTTTAAAAATAAAAGTTCCCGGTTTATCACATTTAAGGAATGTAGTGAATTACAATGGCCATAACATTAAAAGATTTTTTCATAAGAAAGGTCTTAAAAAAGAAGACCCCGCAGGCAAAAGATTCGCTGAATTAATTGAAAATATTTTAAAAAAAGCATAAATTATAATAATTAAAAAATAAAAAGGAGGAAAAATGAGCAAGGTAGCAATAGTTACCGATAGCACTTCTGATATATCAAAAGAACTGGTAGATAAACTTAACATAACGGTTGTCCCTCTTAAAGTAATTTTTGATGAAGAGAGTTTTTTAGATGATAGGAAAGAAATAACTCTGGATGAATTTTACAAAAAAATCAGGACATCCGAGAAACTTCCTACCACCACCCAGCCCACCCCGAAAGATTTTATTGAAACATATACAGACCTTCTTAAAGAAAACGAAAGTATAATATCCATTCACATCTCAAAAAAAATGTCGGGCACCATAAATTCTGCAGAGCTTGCCAGGAAGGAAATGCCCGGAAAGGATATCAATATAATAGACACCGGGTATGTCTCATATCCTCTTGGTTTTATAGTTATAAAAGCAGCCAGACTGGCAAATGAGGGGGGTACGAAAGAAGAGATTTTAAGAAGTATAAATGATTTAAAGCCAAAAATTAATGTATTATTTGTGCCAAGTACGCTGGAGTATCTAAAAAAGGGTGGTAGAATAGGAAAAGCCAAGGGACTTATCGCTTCACTGCTTGAAATCAAACCAATACTTACTATCCAGGGAGGCGAGGTATCGCAGTTTAAAACCACCAGAAGATGGAATCAGGCTAAAACTGAGCTTATTAATTCAATGGAAACCATGATAAAAAACCCCCAGAATCTCATAGTATCAGTAGGAGACTCGGATGCCAGAGAAGAAGGTGCGGAAATGTATAAAAGGATAAAAGAAACTTTTAACCCAAAAGAAATATCAAGGTTTGATATCGGAGTTATCGTTGGAACTCATCTTGGGCCCGGGGGGCTGTGTACAACATTTTATGAAGAATAAAAATAGTCCTGGAAAAATTAAACTCTTTAAAAAAAATATTAGAAAAGAAATCCGGGAAAAAAGAGATAACCTTTTACCAGAATACAGGAAGGAAAGCAGCAGATTAATATCTGAAAAATTACTAAATACTGATTATTACAATAATTCAGATAATATTCTGACCTACTGCTCATTTGGAAGTGAAGTTGATACAAATTTAATTATTAAAAAAGCATTAAAGGATAAAAAAAATATAATCCTGCCCAGGGTTCAGGGTAATAACCTTGAACTTTTTTTTGTAAATGAACCCTCAGGACAACTGGAAAAAGGAATACACGGTATAATGGAACCAATTACAAATCTGTGCATCCCGGCAAAAACTTCATATATTGACCTTGCAGTTGTACCGGGAGTGAGTTTTGACAGAAACTTAAATCGTCTGGGTTATGGCTCCGGATATTTTGATAGAATTTTCCAGGATATTCCTGAAAAAGCGACAAAAATAGCACTCTGTTTTGACATTCAACTGGTCGATAGTGTCCCTGTGCTCGAGCATGACATTAAAGTTGATATATTGATAACAGAATCCAGAATCTATCATTCTAAATAATTTTTTATATGCCAGAAAACAGACTATAAAATATGGAACCAGAAATTACAAAATTAAAAGGAAAAAATACAGGCACCGAAATCACGATTCTTATTCCCGCATACAATGAAGAAAAATATATAAAAAAAGTTATAAATGGCTGCTCTAAATATGGCATTGATATAATTGTTGTAGATGACGGCTCAACTGATAATACATTAAAGGTGATAAAATCAATCCCGGCCCCGGAAAATCTCAGAATAATTTCCCTGGAACATAAAATAAATAAAGGAAAGGGTGAATCACTAAAAACAGGCTTCAACTATATTATTAAAAATAATTACCCGGGGGTTATAACCCTTGATGCTGATGGGCAGCATAGCACCGAAGAAATTAAAAATTTCTTAAAAATTATAAAAAATGAAAAACCTGATTTAATAATTGGAAACAGGCTGGGAAACACTGCTCACATGCCCTTCATAAGATTGGCTACAAATGTTATAACCTCACGTATTATTTCAGCTATAGCAGGTAAAAAAGTAAGTGATGTGCAATCAGGCTTCAGGTATATCAGAACGGAGGTTCTAAAAAATATCAACCTGGAAACAGGTAACTTTGATACCGAACCGGAGCTAATAATAAAATCAATCTGGTCCGGCTACAGTGTTAAAAATATCCCTATCAGTACCATTTACCATAAAAATTTTATAAGTCATGTTAATCCGGTTAGTGATACCATTAAATTTTTTAAACTGGTTTTTAATAGCATAAGATGGAAAAGAAAATTCTTTAAAAATAGAGAGAAAGCCGGTCAATAAAAAATCTGATAAAGTTCATAAAAAACCGCAGCAGCAAACATGACAGATATTATAATTATTGAAATAATTGGAATAGCTTTATTTTTAAATTTATTTCTTTTTATATGCTCCCCTGTGGCTAAAGCTATAATCCGATAGAGCATTTCCACAGAAGATAGAATCACAACCTCTCCGGGTACAGCAATTCCATGCCTTATGGTTCCGGTAAATAAAAACATGATTATAAAAATACCGCTAACAGAGCTTACCGGAAGAGATACCCCCAAATAGCCGAGGGTAAAATAGCCAAGAGTAGAAAGTAAATTCCCTATAAAAATAGCTGCAAATACGTAACCGCAGGACATCCCTTCCTGATATGGCCGTATCCCAAAAATACCCTGGAGGAATGAAAACTTTTCCATAATAAAGGTACTTGCATCTCTGAAGAAATAAAAAAACAAAAACCCTGCAGCCGCTCCCGCCAGAAAAAAGATAAGATTTTTTGCAAGGACTAAAAAATATTTTTTTATCATTCTAACTAATGCCCGAACTTTCCTCCTTAATTATTTCAATCATTGCTGCTGTGATTTTTTCGTCAAAAGTATTACCGGCACATCTTTTTAATTCTTTTATAGCTTCATCTACTGTAAGAGCTTTCCTGTAAGGTCTATCAGAAGTCATAGCATCATAAGAATCCGCTACAGAAATTATCCTGGCAAAAAGAGGTATACCGTCTCCTTTAATTTTCTCCGGATAACCCGAACCGTCTACCCGTTCATGGTGATAAAGTACCGCACTGGCATATTTTTTTAAAAAGATAATTTCCCTAACTATTTCATAACCCACCCGGGGATGTTTTTTCATCTCAGCCCAGTCAGAATCATTAAATCTTCCCTTTTTGTTTAAAACACTTAAATCTATCTGTACTTTTCCTATATCATGTAAATTGGCCAGGTTTTTTAATAAATCAACGTCGTACTCGTTTAACCCCAGCTTTCTCCCTATCTTTTCAGCATATTCTGCCACTCTTACCGAGTGCCCGGCGGTATAGGGGTCCTTGGCATCTATTATCTTCACAATCTGCAAAATACTATTTATAAGAGCTCTTCTTTCTTTTACCCTCAATATATAAGCATATTGGGCAATAATTAAGGGAAGAGAGGTCAATATAATTGTCGGGGGCCCGTATAAATTATAGAGAAAAGATATAAACATTGACATAGTAGATAAAAGTATCTGAAAAAGGATTAACCAAGCATAATTATAAATCCAGATGTTTATAAAATTCTTTCTTTCACTTATAGAAATAGCTCCTGCAGTAAGCATCGTATTCAAAAAAAAGCAAATATAAACAGTTAAAAAAACTATACCAACATTTATCGGGTTAAAAAAGTTAGTAATTTCTCTATTATATAACCTTTCAAATATTATAGACCCCATGCCGATTGATAAAAGATACTGTCCAGCATTGAATATATGTTTATAGTAAGGAAGTTTTTTAAGAAACTCTCTTATATTAAAAAAAGAAATTAATGTAACTATAATAGCAGTCGAAGGACCAAATAGAATCAAACTTGCAATTGCTATAATAAAGCTTACCGAAATACTACCAGTTCCAGGGAGCGGTGCAGATAAATTATCAGCTGCAAAAGCCAATAATCCGAACAACACCACTCCAAGAACTGATATATCTCTGTATATTAAAAGTATATAAGTAAATACAGCTATACCGGCCAAAAATATAATATATATATATATATTTAAAACCAGTCTTCTTTGTTCCAACGGTTTCCTAACTTTTGGTTACCAAAAAATATACAGTATTATATCAGAAAACCCCCATAATAAATATTTTTTATATTGTATATACCTTTTATATACTTTTATTAACCCCATCTAACATTACCGGCTATTCCAATTAAGGAAGCCAGGGCCAGAAGAATCCTGAATAACTTTTTCATTATTTTCACCTCCTTTAGAATCTATTTATTTAACCAATTAACTTTCTTAATTAAGTAATCTCTTCAACCATCTCTTATCCGGGTAACCAGGCTTCAAGCATTTCCACGTAATCCCTGATATCCTGGTAAAAAACCAGAATTATTATAATAATTATCAAAATTACAATTACTGCTATTGCTATCTTTTCCCATACAGTAAAACCGCTTTTTCTGTTCCTGCCTGCAATCATTAACATAAAAATCTAATTCGTTTGCCTGGTTCTGGTTTTTATAAAATCCTCCAGGCTGCCTGCAGGTATTCTCCATGAACTCCTGCCTTCTCTTACCTTAAAACCTTTCAAACTTCCTGTCTTCAGTAAATTCCATATATTATCCACTGAAAGTTTTAAAATTCTGGCTACCTGCTCGGCTGTGTATAAAACCGGTTCTCTGTAGCCGGCCGCTGGTTCTTCTTTGACCATAAAACCATTTAAAAATTCATTCAGGTCATCTTCTTTTATTCTTATGGCTTTACCAAGCCTAATAACCGGTAATCTTTTTAACATAACCATTCTTATTACTTCAGATTCACTGATCCCGGCAAGTTCCGAAACCTCTTTGATAGTAAATAATTTTTTTTCTCCAGCCATTTAAAAAATTGATTTTACAAGATTTGACATTTCTGATTGTAAATTCAGTATGTTAAAAGATTCCCTGCCATTTAATATTGCCTCCCTGCTTTCTTCAGGGATTAAAGATATCCTGTCATATACCGGTATGCCAGTTATATTATTAAACTCATCCATATATGTTTTATCGCCTGTGCTAACCTTATTAAAAATAATTCCTTTTTTCTGCCTTTCGGGGAGGAATTTCTTAAAATTACTTACTCTGGGCACAAGTTTTATGTCCGGAGATAATACCATAATTGACGCATTTGAAAGGTTTAACATTTCCAGTGAAATATTATCATAACGGAATGGTATATCAGCTATAATCAGGCCATATTTATTTCTTGCTGAATAAACTATGCTGTCCAGCATATCAATATTAAATTTATCACTCTGATATATAGAAAGAGGCGGCTGGAGTATATCTATTTTATTATCACCATCAAGGCTTATCACAGAACTATCAAAACAATCTCTGCCATCTGTAATTTTTTCAATAAAGACGCTTAAATTTGGTGACAGATTTAAATCCAGATTTATAGTTAAGTCTGACGGTCCCTCACAGAAGTTTAAATCTACAATTAATATTCTATCTTCAATAATTTTCCTGACATACCAGGCAAAATTAAAGACTATACTTGTTTTGCCCACTCCTCCCTGAATAGAGTAAAATGAAATTACCTGCTGGCCTATTAACTTATAATTGTTTCCTTTTTCCTCATCCACACTGGAGTTTAAATTATCGACGGCACGTAAAACTCTTTTAATATCACCGGTGCTCCTTATACCACCAAGGTATATTTCCCTGAAAAGATTGTTCCTTCTTTCTTCCGGACCAATAATTAACAATTCGCTGCGGGTATTATTACGGATATACTCTGCTATTTCTCCATAGTTCTTTAATTCCGCTGATAATATAATATATTCCGGCATATATTCTTCTAAATAGTGTTTAAAAAAGTTTATATTATTGAGAACTACCAGATTGTGGTTTTCTAAATTTATTGATGATACATCTTTTGATATTTTTTTATCCGGAGTTATAACCAGTATTATTTTCATTTTATTTTTTTATATATTAAAAATTAAGCAATAACCACTTTATCTACCCGGATTTCTTTTCTCTTCCGAACAATTCTCACCTGCGATAAGAATATTATAAAAATATCACAGAATAATAATACAAGATTTATAATATATTCATAAATATATAATAGAATTATAAAATTCAATTGTCAACTGATTATTATGGTTAAATAAGGTTAATAACAGCTGATTCGGGATTTTTAAGCAAAAAATTTTCCCTCATTATTTTCTTATGAAATGCAGGAACAAATGTACAGATTAGATAGTCTTATTTGATTAAAGATGCATCCGGCTGATAGGTATTTTTTAATGCGTAATCTCTTAAATAGTGCAATAACTGATTAATTAAGTAATTATTTTAATAGTCCACTGAGTGTTGAATTTATTTAGCCTGAAAGAAGCATTGAAGTTAAATCTAAATCTTTATCGTGCTTTATGCTGACTTCTTTATAGATTGATTTTTCACCATCAATAATCCTTATATTTTTCCTGGGCACACCTGTTTTAATTGAGATAAGATTTATGAGTTCTTTATTGGCCCTGCCTTTTTCCGGAATAGAATTTAACTTAATTTTTATCCTGTTTCTATAAACTCCATATACTCCACTTACGGCAGAATTGGGTTTTACAATTAACTTGATGTTTTCAATCTTCATCAGTTTTAAAGAAATCATTGATTATATCGGGATTTGCTATATCAATTTTCTTCTTCATCCTTTTGGGCTGATAATTATCATCAATTTCTTCAATTTCCTCCGAATCACCGTGAACTCCTATTTTCCCCTCACTCTCCTGCCCTGCGTCTTCTTCTTCACCTTCTTTTTCTTCTTCTTCTGGATTATCTAATTCAGGATTTTCTTTCTGACTTTCTTCCGATCCTTCCTTTTCTTCTGATTTTTCTTCACTTTTAAAAACTTCAAACTCATCCTCTGACTCCGGCGAATATATTATATCTTTATCTTTTTTATTCTCTCCGGCAGTTTCCTCGCTTATTTCTTCTACAAAATCAGGGCTTTTTTCCTCTTTTATCCCTGATATATCAGAGAACTTACTTTCTTCTAATTTCGAGGTAGATTCTTTAAAATTATCCACAATTCCGGTAATTTTCTCTCTGAAGTTTTCATACTCGCTGTCCAATCTCTTAATTTCTTCCTCCAACTTCAGCTTCCTGGCCAGCAGCTCTTTATAGTATTGCTCTTCTTCAACTACTTTTGTTTTTATAATTTCCTCTGCTTCCTGTTGTGCTTTTCTCTTTATATCTTCAGCAACCCTGTGAGCTGATACAAGCGCATCCTGTATAACTTTCTTCATTTCTGAAGATTCTTTATCCCCCTCATACTTAAACCTTTCCATATTATCCATAAGTTCACGGTTATTTTTCTGCAACCTATCAAATTCTACTGCAAGAATATCTAAAAATTTATCAACTTCCTCGGGCTTATAACCCTTAAATACAACGTGAAATTCTTTTTTCTGTATACTTTCTGAATTTATATTCATAATTGCCTCCTGATTTTTTTAACTACATAAATCTAACTCTTATATATTGTAACAAAATTATCAATAATTCAATCACTATAATTGCTACAATGTATGAGAGGTCTATATAAACCCTTCCTGTCCTTACCAGCGGTATAATTTTCCTAAATATTATTAAAAATGGTTCCGTTATGTCAAACAAAAATTTATTTACTCTACTCCATAAACCAGTTAGATTTAACCTCAGCCAGGATATAATAACTCTAATAATTATTAGACCAATATATACCCTCAGGAAAAAAATAACTATTTCAATAAAAAATCCCATTTATCTATCCCGGTCAAGAAATCCCTGTAATTCATATGCTCTTTTTTTTGCACTTTCTACCGCTTTTTTTATTATTTCACCCATCCTTTCGCTCTCAAATTTTTTTAACGCCATTTCAGTAGTTCCACCGGGAGACGCAACTTTTTTAATTAAGCTATCCGGTTCATTTCCCGACTTTCTCAAAGTTATCCCTGCTCCAATCATTGTATCTATTACCAGCTTTCTTGAAGTTTCCGGTTCAAGCCCATTCTCAATTCCGGCTTCTATAAGGTATTTGCAAAAAAGAAAAAAATAAGCCGGTCCGCTGCCACTCAGTGCAGTTACAGCATTCTGGTCCTTCTCATCTACCAGTACATAATTCCCGACACTTTTTATCAATTTTTTTGCAAACAATAGATCTTTATTTTTTGTAAACTTTCCATTGCTTACCGCGGCAATACCCGTGCCATATAATGCAGGGGCATTGGGCATTATCCTCACCACAGAAGAATGTGGACCAAGTATTTTCTCTATATAAAAAGTTGGTATTCCTGCCACAATACTTATAATTGAATTCTTTTTATAGTTAAAGTTAATCTTAACCTCTTCCAGTACAGACTTTAGGTCCTGTGGTTTAACTGCCATCAATATATTCTTTGTCTGTCTGACAAGTCCGGGAATATCATCAGCAGCAGTTACTTTATAGTTATCAACGATATACTTTTTACGAGAAGAATTCTTATCATAGAATATTACCCGGTTTTCTTTTAAGAAACAACCGCCCAGTGTTCCCCTGAGTATTGCCTCTCCCATATTTCCACAACCTATTATCCCCAGCTCATAACCTTCCAAAAATACTCCTTTTCTATTAGAAATTATTATAAAAGCCTTCCTCACGTAATAATTCTTTTTCTTCTGAGCTGACCTCTACATTATATGGAGTTATAAGGAATACTTTTTCTGCTACCTTTTTTATATTCCCCTCCAGCGCATATGTGAGGCCGCTGCAAAAGTCAATTACCCTCTTGGCCAGGTCCTGGTCAGCTTTTTGAAGATTAATTATAACAGGAATATTATCCTTAAAATTATCCGCTATTACCTGTATCTCCTCAAATTCCTTTGGCTCGGCAACAAAAACTCTTGATTTTATTCCCTCTCTTCCTGAACCCAGTAATGAAACTTTTCGTGCCGGTTTGGGCGTCATGCTGTGTCCCCTTTTAAAAACCCCTTTTTCCTGTTCTTTCTCTAATTTATTATTCTCAACTTTTAACTTCTTTCCCCTTCTACCCGCCATATCCCTTTTTCCTTCATCATCCAGGTTTATTTCATCTTCATCTGATAAACCCAGAAAAGAAAGTGTTTTTTTAAAAAATTTATTCATTAATATACCCCTTTTCAATTTAAAAAATTAATAAAAAAATTTTTGTATTTTATAAAACTCCTGCTCCTTCAATAAATGCGGGCTTATAATCTTATAAAATTATTGCTACCGCCGCCTGCCTTCCTGTTATTCTGTTCCTCCTGTACGAAAAAAAACTATGGTTGCAATAAGTACATTCTCCGCAATCAAAAATATTCCTTTCACTTATACCTTCATCCTTTAGCTGCATATAATTAATACCCACCAGATCTAAAAAGAAATCTTCATCTACGCTTGCATAAAACCCTTTATCTCCAAATTTTTTTACGAACTTTTCAACAATAAGTCTATCAACTTTATAGCAGCAATTCCTTATACTGGGCCCAAAAGCCACCATAATATCTTTCCTGTTGCTTTTAAACTTTTTTACCATATATATAATTACTTTTGCTGCTATCTCTTTTAAAGTGCCCATCCATCCAGCATGTACGGCAGCAATTACTTTTTTTTCTTTATCCGCCACCAGTATTAAGTTACAATCAGCTCCCATTACCATTACCGGTGTTCTCTTTAAACCGGTTACCAGGCAATCTGCTTCCCGGTAAATACTATTCACATCCCGATCCAGACTTTCATCTATGTTTAATATCCTGTTTCCATGAACCTGCTTTACAGAATATATTCTTTTCATATCATTTAAATTAAGCTTTTTTAATATCAACTTCCTATTTCTGCTAACATTTTTCTTACTATCACCCGTATAATAATCTACATTTAAAGACTCAAACTTACCCCTGCTGTATCCACCATTCCTCGTGGTGAAACAAAAAATTATCCCATACTTTTCTTTCAGGTAAGGAAATAAATACGCAGTAAACCTTTTATTAATCAATGTCTTTTCTATTCCAATCATTTAATTTTATTTTATTCCTTACTTTTTCTTAAGAATGTAGGTATGTCAAGGTAATCATCTTCTTCAAGAGAGGCAAAGTCTTTTTCTGATATTTTCCTGAATTCCTTTTTATCTTTTTCTTTATCCTTCCTCTCCGCAACCAGGTCTTTCTCAAACTCAAATAATTTTTTCTCTACTTCTTTTTCCCTTTTCTTCTCATCATCTATTTTTGTTTTACTATCAGATTTAACCTTTTTAGCCTTTTCTGATTCAAATCCTGTAGCAATAACGGTAACCTTCACGCTGTCATTAATACTCTCATCAATAACGGCACCAAATATAATATTCGCATTTGGGCTGGAGGCATTTCTTATAATTTCCGCTGCCTGATTAACCTCAAATAACTTTAAATCAGAACCACCGGATATGTTTAAAAGAATACCGCTCGCACCTTCTATTGAAGTTTCAATAAGAGGACTTGCGATGGCATTTTGTGCAGCTTTAATAGCCCTGCTTTCGCCCGATGCCATTCCGTCTCCCAGTATTGCATTTCCTGCATTTTTTATTACTGACTTTACATCCGCAAAATCAAGATTAATAAGTCCGGGTAGAGTAATCAGATCGGTAACTCCTCTTACCCCGGCTTTAAGCACATTATCGGCGAGCCTGAAAGCATTAAGTAACGTGGTATTATCATCCGAAATCTCCAGCAGCCTATCATTGGGTATAATAATTAAAGTATCCACTTTATCCCTTAAATTCTCTATACCTTCTTCTGCCTGGCACATTCTCTTTTTACCCTCAAAAGTAAATGGCTTCGTTACCACTGCAACTGTAAGGCAACCTGCCTCTCTGGCTGATGCAGCTATAACAGGAGCTGACCCTGTTCCCGTTCCCCCGCCTTCTCCTACTGTCAGGAATATCATATCCGCATCTTTTACTATTTCTTTTATTGATTCTATAGATTTCTCGGCAGCGACCCTGCCTATTTCTGGATTGGAACCGGCACCAAGGCCCGTTTCACCAATCAATACTTTTTTGTCTGCGGTAGACATCATAAGAGCCTGTGCATCTGTGTTTACCGCCATAAATTCGCATCCGCTTAAATTATCCTCCATCATCCTGTTAACCGCGTTACTTCCGCCACCTCCTATACCTATAACTCTTATGACCGCATAATAACTTTTATCAAAATTTAAACTCAAAATAATCACCTGCTTTCATTTTTTAAAATTTTAAAAATAAATTCTCTGAATCTATTTAAAAAACTATTTTTTTCTCTTGCTCCGCCAGTCTGGCCAATATTAATATAGTTTTCTAACTGATAAGCGTATTTCAATAAACCCACACCTGTAGAATAAATGGGATTGTTTATCACATCGGGCGGACCTTCCACATCACAGGAAGTCCCCAGTCTCGCGGGTAAATTAAATACAGAGTTTGCCAGCGGGGCTATCCCTCTCAGCAGAGATGTGCCGCCTGTTATCACCAGGCCGCAGGGGACCTGGTGCATGAAATCATAACCTTCAATTTTTTGTTTAACTAAATCCAGAAGTTCCTTAACCCTTGAGTTTACTATATTATATAACCTTATATTTAAGGTTGTCTTGTTGCTGTCAATTTTAACATCCCCTATATTTAACCTGTTTAAGGTATCATAAAAATTGTAATCAACATTAGCAAACTTCTTTTTAATCTCCTCTGCTTTTGAAAAGGGCACATTCAAACCTATTGATATATCATTGGTTATTAAATCCCCGCCTACGGGAAGACAGTAAGTAAATATCATTTTTTTATTTTTATATACTGCAACATCAGTAGTTCCCCCTCCTATATCAAGGAGTATCACTCCACTATCCCTTTCTTCTGGAGTAAGGACAGCTTCGCTTGATGCAAGAGCTTCAACAATAATATCTTCTATTTCTATTTTAGCAGCTTTTAGGCTATTAACCACATTACTTATTAAAGAAGCCGAGCCATATACTACCAGCAATTCTACCGCCAGCTTACTTGCCGACAGGCCTATGGGGTCTACAATACCACCTTCTCCATCAATTACAAACTGCTTGATAAGAGTGTGTATAATTTCATGCTGGGCCTGTATATTTATTTTATTGGCCATAGAAATCAGTTTATCTATATCAACTTTTCTTACTATACTATTCGGTGAAGTAATATTTATCTCACTCCAGTTGCTCAGAAAAGAAATGTGTTTGCCGGTAACTCCTATATAGGCATTATTTATAAATATTTTAGTGGATTTTTCAGCAATCTCGATGGAGTTAAGAATAGATTTGGTAGCTTCGTTTATATCTATAACCAGACCTTTTTTAATACCTTTTGAGCCAGAAATTCCAAAACCTTTTATCTTTAATGAATTCTTTTCTACTTTTCCGATTAAAGTAGTAACCTTGGTGGTTCCTATATCAATACCCACGATATGTTCATCATTAGCTACCAATCAAACCTCCGCTTCTCCGCATCTTTACTTTAATACAGGACTCTCGGGACTTTTTATTTCTATTATATTACAATTTGTTCCTTCTTTTAACAATTGTTTTAACACTTCAACCTTTTCAATTAAAAAATTGCTATCGCCAAAAATAATTTTCTTCCCATCAATGGTAATGAAAACTATATCCCCCGAAATATTGTTTTCTATGCTTGCTTCTTTAATTATAGATTTTAATTCAATATCAAAAACTTTATAAATCTCAGCACAGCTGAGCACATTCCTTTTTGCAATTTTTTCCCCTATCTCAATGCTATAGTCCACTGCATTACTTACCAGGATAAGGTTTTCATATTCGCTTAAATCTTCCTTTTTAATTCTTTCCAGTACCACGCCTTCATTATCTATTAAAAAATATTCATTTTTGTATACTATCTTAAGATATGGCTTTCTCTCTATAAGTTTTATAATTACTTTATCCGGGAATACTTTATTTAACTCAGCATCCTTAACCCAGTTTAATTCATCTGACACTGAATCTTCTATTTCTTTCTTATTAACCTCAAATATATTTGCTCCCATTATTTCCTTTACCATCTCCATAATTTCTTCATCTCTATAATGTGTATTATTCTGTATATCTATATTTTTAATCTTAAAATATTCACTGTTGTAAAAAAAATTTAACCCCCATACCGCCATAGCGAAAAATCCAGCAATCAACATCAGCTTTAAAAAATCCCATATTTTCCTTCTGATTATCTTTCTTTTTCTTCTTTTGATGATATCGTCATTTTTTTTAATTTTATTACTCTTAATCACACTTTTAGACTGGCTAAATCCAATATTATTTCTATTAAATAGTCAAAATCAATACCCACAGCTTTTGCGGCTTTGGGGACCAGGCTGGTGGCCGTCATGCCGGGCATGGTATTTAATTCAATAACATAAGCATCATTATTGTTATCCAGTATAAAATCAACCCTTGATATACTTTTGCACTGAAGAATTTTATGGCATTTTACTGCTGTATTTGAAGTTTGTCTGCTAATTGTTCCATCCAGCTTTGCAGGAACTATATATTCAGTCATATTCTTAGTATATTTAGCTTTATAATCATAGAATCCACTTTTTGGCTTTATTTCAATAATTGGCAGGGCAACAGGTTCATTACCAATAATACTTACAGTCAGCTCCCTGCCCTTTATATATCTTTCAACCAGAATCTTATTATCATATTTCAATGCATCTCTTATCGCATACTCCAGTTTATCATTTTCATAAACTATATTTATTCCTATAGTTGAACCTTCGCTATTTGGCTTTACTATCACGGGAAATGATAATTTTTTTTTAATTGACTCTTTGATTTCCAGAAAGTTCTTATTTTCATTAAAATCTATAGCAATATAGTCAGGGGTAAGAATATTTTTACATTTTAGAATCTCTTTTGATAATATCTTATTAATACTTATAGCGCTCCCCGGCACCCCCGAACCGGTATAGGGAATCTTCATATATTCAAGTAAACCCTGGATAGTTCCATCCTCGCCATACCTTCCATGAAGGGCAAGAAATGCTAAATTTATTTTTCTAAGGTCGCTCAAAATATCTTTTTTGGTGTCTATAAAAATAACATCGTAGCCTGACTTTATCAAAGACTGATAAATATTTTTCCCGGTCATAAGAGAAATTTCTCTCTCAGAAGAAATACCCCCGGCAATAATCCCTATCCTCAATAATTTCTTTTTGCTCCTCACCGACGGGCTCTGGAATTTTTTCAGATTATCTTTCATCCTAAAATCCTACCAGCTTAACCTCGTAATCCAGTTTTTTATTAAATTTATCCATAACTATTTCACTTACTATCCTGGAAAGTACAAATATGTCCTGCGAACTGGCATTTTTAAAATTTTCAATAAAATTCGCATGTTTATCTGAGACCCTTGCCCCTCCATAAATAAATCCCTTAAGGCCGCATTCTTCTATTAACTGACCCACAGACTTATGGTAACCATCTATATTCTTAAAAAAACATCCGGAACTTCTGGAACTAATTGGCTGGGCCATTTTCTTTTTTTTTATTTTTTCTGTTATTTTTTTAATAATATCTTTCTCATCAGATTTTTTAGCACCAAAAATTATCTCAGTTATAGCTACCAGACCCGTGATATCCAGGTGCCTATAACCAAAATGATTTTTATCTAAATTTATGGTTTCTTCTACGATATCGTCCTTACGATACGAAATAACCCTTATTTTCTTTACAAAATCACAAATTCCAGCTTCCCTGCTACCACTGTTGCCCCTGACGCTTCCGCCCAGGGTCCCGGGTATTCCGGAAAACTCCGAAAAATCATATCCCCTGCCGGCAGCCCTGGCTATAAATTTTGAAAGATTGCATCCAGCGCCTGCTATAATGTTGTCTTCATTTCCGAACTTTATATAATCAAAGCCTTTACCCAGTTTTATAAGAACCAGATTTATATAATTATCGCTGAACAGTATATTCGTACAATCACCAACAATCATAAATTTAAGCTCATTTATCAGGCAGGTTTTTATCATCTTTTTTAAATCCTCAATACCTCCAGCAACAAAATAACCCAGTGCTTTACCTCCTGCTCTAATAGAAGTTATCTTTGATGTATCAATATCAAATATTACATTTTTAAGTCCGGTCTTTTTAATAATTTTTACAGCTTCCTTTACCGACGGTTTTCTCCCGGCCATGATAAATCTCCATCATCTATTATGTAGCTTAATACAGCGTAAATAACCAGCTCAATGTTTTAATATTTCATCAGTAACCCTGGTAATATCCCCTGCTCCCATCATCAGAACCATATCATCTTTTCTCATATTCAGCTCCAGGTATTCTGTTACATCCCTTAACTTTGGAATATAAATTATCTTTCTATTAAACCCGTTATCCACCAGACTATCCACCAGAACTTTACCTGTAATGCCAGGGATGGGCTGTTCACCGGAGCCATATACATCAGTAATAATTAAAATATCACCTTTATCAAAACAGCTATTAAACTTATCTTTTAAATTAGCCAGCCTTGAATATCTATGCGGCTGAAAAACTATAATTACTCTTTTGCCCCCCTCTTCCGTAGCTGCCTCAAGAGTTGCCTTTACTTCAGTAGGATGATGCGCATAATCATCAAAGAGAACCGCTCCATTCTTTTCACCTCTTTTTTCAAATCTCCTCTTTACCCCGGTAAAAAATTTTAATATTTCAGCAGCTTTTCTCATGTCCAGATTCAATACCCTGCACACGGCAAAAGCTGCCAGACTATTCTTAATATTATGAATGCCGGGTATATTTAAATGTATCTTTAACTTCTCTGTATTTTCCCCTCTGCCAAAAACCAGTGTGTATGAAGAAGTAAAATTAGAAAATTTTATTTTTTCAGCATAAATATGGTTCCAGGGGTCAATTCCATAGTATATAATCTTTCTATTGTCTGATTCAAAGATGTTACTAAAACCCCTGAGATATTTTTCATCGCCATTTAAAATTAAGAAACCGTTTGATTTCGTATTAAGGATAAATTTTTTGAAACTCTCTCTTATCTCTTCTATGTCCTTATAGAAATCAAAATGGTCGCCTTCAATATTAGTAACCACACTTATGAATGGATTATATTTAAGAAAAGAACCATCACTCTCACATGCTTCGGCAATAACATAATTACCGTTTCCGTATCTTGCATTTGAGCCAAGCTCATTTAACTCACCGCCGACCATTATAATCGGGTCCAGACCCATACCCCGCAGGAGCAGGGCAATCATGGAGGTTGTTGTGGTCTTTCCATGAGTTCCGGATATAGCTATACCCTCTCTGGAGTTCAACACCCATGCTAACACATCCGAACGTGCCAGCACAGGAATCCTTTTCCTTCTGGCGGCTGTCATTTCTACATTAGTATCAGGTATCGCATTAGAGTAAACAATCACATCGGCACCCCGGATATTGTCTTCGCTGTGCCCTGTAAATATTTCTATATTTTTACTTCTTAAAACATTTGTATAACGTGATTCTTTTATATCAGAGCCGGACACTTCAAAACCCATGCCTTTAAGAACCTGTGCTATTGCACTCATACCCGCCCCACCTATACCAACCAGGAAGATTTTTTTGCTCTTTTTTAAAATATTATCATAAATGGCCAACTCAAACCTCCATCAATTTAGAAGCAACGAGGCCGGCACTATTTTTTTTGATACCCCCGGGCTTCGATTTTTTCATCTCTTTATATTTATGCCAGTTGTTTCCGGCCAGCTCCTTTATCACCTCAACTAATTTTCTCTCACTTAAAAATTTGTCTTCAATCATTACAGCCTTCCCCCCGGACACTAAAAAATCTGCATTATAAAACTGGTGATTATCTACTGCACGGGGATAGGGTATAAGTATTGAAGGAATATTATATTCAATTATCTCGGATACTGTATTGGCTCCTGCTCTTGAAATTATTAAATCGGACATACTGTATACTTCATTCATTTCATTTATATATTCAAAAATCTTAAAAATCAGTTTGCCTTCAGACCTTATAATATTTTTTTTACTTTCCACCAGCTGTCTGTAGAAGCGCTTACCGGAAATAAGTAAAATCTGAATTTTATCATTATCTTTAAAATAATTATGTAAATTAATAACCGCATTATTTATCTTCTCCGCACCAAGGCTACCTCCAAATGCAACTATGGTAAATCTTTTCTTTTTAAGACCCCATTTCTCAAATTCAAACCCGGTATTCTCTGATTTCTTTATCATTTTTCTTAGAGGATTGCCGGTAAATATTATCCTTTTCTTATCTATCTTAAAATATTTAGCTGTATCACTGAAACTTATAAAAATATACCTGGCAAATTTTGAAAAAACCCTGTTTAACCTTCCCGGTATATAATTCTGTTCATGCAGAGTTATTTTCACACCTGTAAAAACACCTGCAGAGAGCACAGGGGCACATATATAACCACCCATACCAATTATTATATCAGGTTTAAACTCCAGTACTATCTTTAATGACTGAAAAAAACCATAAAAAAAGAAAAAAGCAAACTTTATTACATTTAAAACTTTTTTAAATATATTTACATTTAAAACCAGCCCGCATGATTTAATTATCCTGTAATTCAGGTTAACCTTTTCTAAAAGAGTTCTGTCCAGCCCTCTTTCACTGCCAATAAAAAGAATATCAACTGAATAGTGTTTATCTTTAATAAATTCTATTACGGCCAGAGCAGGGTATATATGACCTCCAGTTCCTCCGGCACATACCATTATCTTTTTTTTCATTTATTAATATCCGATACTATAACTTATAATTACTTCAAATTACTTTAATTGTTCCCGGTCATTATTAATTACCCCGGACAGAGTATTGCGCCTGGATATATTTAATAATATTCCTACTGCTATCATATTAACAAAAAGCGACGACCCGCCGGAGCTTATAAAGGGCAGGGTCAGACCTGTAACAGGCGACAGGCCGACAACAACAAAAATATTGATAATTGCCGGTATTATTATAATACTTATGAGGCCGGCAGCCATCACCCTGCTGAAATAATCCCTGGCTTTTATGCAGACTCTTACACCAAAATACATAAGTAGAATAAACAAAACCACTACAATAAGAGTACCCACCAGCCCCAATTCTTCCCCAATAATGGCGAATATAAAATCGGTATGCGCTTCGGGAAGATAAGAATATTTTTGTATACTGTTACCCAGGCCCACTCCTGTCAGATTCCCTGAACCCAGCGCAACCAGCGCCTGATATGATTGAAAATTAACCCCCTCACTTTCTGCTGTTCTGTTAATAAAAGCAAAAAGTCTTTCTCTTCTATATTCCTCCATAAATAAATAACTTACTGTTACTATCAGCCCCATAAGCCCCAGGCCAAATAAATGTTTTATCCTTACTTCTCCCGCAAACATTACTACAAATGCAACCAGCCATATAATTACTACTGCCCCCAGGTCGGGCTCAAAGAATATCAGTATAGTAATAACAAATAATACAAAAAAAGACGGGAAAATTAAATTTTTAAACAGCCTGCCATATCTATATTTACGTTCAAGATTATCACAGAAAAAAATAACAATGGCTATTTTTACAAATTCTGATGGCTGTATATTGAAAAACCATAAATCAAGCCATCTTCTGGAACCGCCTACCTCAACCCCGAAACCGGGAATAACAACCAGAGCAAGCAACCCTATTAATATTAAAATTATAAGGTTAGAAAACTTTCTGTAAATATTATAATTTATCTTTGAAGCCAGGATAAAAAAACCAAAAGATATTACCCACCATATCACCTGTCTCCTGATAAACCAGTAAGGGTCCCCAAAATATCTTTCTCCAACCGACATGGAGGCACTCGATACCATTACCAGACCAATTATTGATAGTATTAAAGTCAGTATGAATAAAAAATAATATTCTATCTCAACTTTTAAAAAATTATATCTTTTTATATTGCTGTTTTCTTCCATTTCTTTTATTTGCCTCTTTTTATCACATTCTTATCTATATGCTAATTTTCATTTTCCCCGCTATTTTTACCTTTTATTTAGCTTTTTTTACTATTCTTTTGAAAATACCAGGCTTTTAAATTTATTACCTCTTTCTTTATAATCACTAAACATATCCATACTGGCGCATGCGGGAGACAGCATTAATACTTCACCCTGCCCGGTTACTTCAAATCCTTTTTCAACCGCCTCTTCCAGAGTTTCACATTTAAACATCTTATAATCATAGTTATATTTTATTATCTGACCATAAATTCTGTCAGCAGATTCTCCTATTAAAATAAGATTTTTAACTTTTTTATTTATAGCATTAATCAGCCCGGAAAAATCCATATCTTTATCCCTGCCGCCCAGTATCAAAGTAACTTCCCTGCCAAAATCATTAAGAGCTGCTAAAGTGGCATCCGGATTGGTTGACTTTGAGTCATTGAAGCATCTTATCCCCCTTACAAAACCCAGATATTCAAGTCTATGGCTCAAAGGCTTAAAATTTATTACCGCTTTCTCAATATCCTTTTTATTTACTCCCATCAGTAAAGCGACAGCAGCTGAAGCAATGATATTGGAAATATTATGATCACCCTTAAAAAGAGAATTTTCTACATTTATTTTGCCTTTTTCCCCGTAAATGTTGTAAAAGATATGACTGTCACTATAAAAAATATCTGCTCCTTCTTCCAGACGCAGGCTATATCCGATAAATTCCGGTATATCTTTTCTCCTGCTGGATATAAGCTTAATTTTACTATTTATAAAACGGTCATCCATATTAATAACTGCCCTGTCATTTCTGTCCTGATTTACCAGCAGCCTTAATTTCAAATTAACATAGTTTTTAAAAGTTTTGTGCCTGTCAATGTGGTCACTCGTTATGTTCAAAATTACGCTTATAAAAGGCTTGAATTCAAATGTTCTTTCCAGCTGGAAACTGCTTACTTCTATTATCCTGACCGGGCCTTCAAATTCTTTTTTTAAGGCTTCACCACCGGGATTCAATTCTTTATTATTAAAACTTATGGTATCAATTAATGGCAATCCTACATTCCCGCAGACCACACAGTTTTTACCTGAGGCACTTAAAATCTCCCCGATTAATGTAACCACCGTTGTCTTACCATTGGTTCCGGTTACTGCGATAGTCCTTTTTTTCTCTTCATTGTCCAGCAACCTCCATGCCAGCTCCAGCTCGCTCCAGATAGGAATCTTATTTTTTTCAGCAAGTTTAACCAGCGGTATATCTCCAGGAACTCCGGGACTCAGTACCACCAGATTAATTTTTTCTAAAATTTTCTTTTCCGAAAAACCGCCGCTGCCCAGAATTATTTTCAGTTTACTCCGGTCCCCGGGCTCAATATTCTCTAATACACTTTTTAAATCAAGCCCGGTATTATTATCCAGTACAATTATGGACGAGCTCAGGCCAAGTATTTTTTTTATTACCGATATCCCTGTTTTCCCGAGGCCAATTACTATGAAATTCTTATTTTTTATTAAATCAATACTTTTACCCATATTCTTAATCTATAAATTTTAAATAATAAATAAAAAATCCCACCCCTGCAAAAAGCATGCATACTATCCAGAATCTTATAATAATTTTTATTTCGGGCCACCCGAGAAGCTCAAAATGATGATGGATGGGAGCCATTTTAAATACCCTTCTTTTAAAAATTTTAAACCATAAAACCTGGATTATTACCGATAATGCTTCAATTACAAAAAGCCCGCCTATTATAATTAATAAAATTTCCTGCTTTAAAACTATGGCCACTGCTGCTATAAGCCCCCCCAGTCCAAAAGACCCGGTATCCCCCATAAAAATCTCAGCCGGAGCTGTATTCCACCATAAAAATCCTATACAGGCAGCAAGTACCCCTCCACTTACCACTGCAATATCAACCGTATAGGAAATATCAAGCACAGACCATTCCAGAAATGCTATGAAACTGAACACGGCAAGAACAATTGATGATGTCCCCGCGGCAAGACCGTCAAGACCATCGGTCAGGTTAACCGCGTTAGTGGTGCTTATTATTATGAGCACCACCAACGCGTAATACCAGTTGCCCATCTCTACTTTTATAGCTGTAAAAGGTATGGTTATATATGTGGTGGTATTAAGTAAATATTTAGAAAATAATATAAAATATAAACATACAATAGCAAGAAGAAACATCTTGACCCACCACCTCAGGCCCAGAGACCTCTGCATTTTAAGTGCCATATAATCATCAATAAATCCTATAAAACTGCACAGAAGAAATATAGAAATTACGAATATACCCTCTATACTGTAGACATTATGCCTGTAATATTTAATCAGGCTGACCACAGAAAAAGCAGCCATTGAAGACACAACAAATATTAAACCCCCCATAGTAGGGGTACCTGATTTTATGGAATGGGTCCTCGGCCCATCTATGCGGATTCTTTCTCCAATTTGTTTATTTTTCTGAAACTTTATAAACAGTGGCGTCAACAGAAGCGATGTCAGGCCTCCGATTATAATTGATAAAAATATCCAGGTCATGTATTAATTCCTATCTATAATAAATTGATAATATCCTCCATTTTTCCTGCCCTTGAACCTTTTACAAGCACCAGGTCCCCGGCTTCAAGTAAACCACTTATTTTTTTGTTCAATTCATTTTTGTCGCTAAAATAATAAGACTTATTTTTATTAAAATTATCAGCACTCCTGTAACCATGGTAAATATTTTTAGCAAAGCTGCCGACAGCTATCAGCACACCAACACCTTTTCTGGATAAATACCTGCCAATTTCTTCATGGAGCGCTGGCGAGTTCTCCCCCAGTTCCAGCATATCTCCCAGTACCGCCACGCTTCTCATACCCCTCTTTTCTGAAATTAAAACCAGCGTATCAATAGCTTTTTTTACAGAAACAGGGTTCGCATTATAACAATCATCTAAAATTATCTTATCTTTCTTTTCTATAATATCCATCCTTGACTTTTCGATAACCGCCTCTTCGATCCCGCTTTTAACAGTTTTCGCACTCACATCTAAATTTAGGGCCATCGCTGCGGCACAGCATGCATTATAAATATTATGATAGCCGGGAACATTTAACTTTATAGTTGTAACCTTTTTTTTATCTTTAAACAAATCAAATTTAAATCTTCCCATATTATCAATCTCTTTTTCTATAAAATTAAATGGTATGTCGCCATCCTTCCCGAATTTCATGACCCTGCAGTTAACTTTTTTTTCTATAAGTCCAGTATATCTGTCATCATTATTTAAAAACAAGACTCCTTTATTTTTAAAAAGAATTCCCGCCATCTCTGCTTTCGTGAGTGCTATTTCACTTAAATCTTTAAAAAAAATTGTATGGGATTGACCAACCGCGGTAATTGCTCCCAGGTTTAAATTACACATATCTGCCAGTATTTTTATCTGTCCCTTTCCTCTCATTCCCAGCTCGGCAACAAAAAATTCCGTATCCCTTTTAATTTCAAGAATTGATTTTGATACACCAATCTCTGTATTATAATTTTTCGGGGTAAATTCAACTTTACTTCCTCTGCTAAATATACTTACCAGAAAATTCCTGGTGGTGGTCTTCCCTACACTACCGGTAATTCCCATAACAAAGGGTTTAAATTTTCTTATATAGTTATAGGCTATCTTTTTTAAGAAATTTAAATTATCCCCTGATTCAAGAATTGCAATTTCACTTAAATTATTATCTTTTATCTTCTTTCTCCATAATTCCAGGTTCCTGGCATATTCTGATTCAAACACAAACCCGCCGGCTTTCCTCTCCAGGGCCATTTCTATAAAATCATGCCCTTTATAATTCTCTCCTGTAAGAGGGACAAAAAAATCTCCTTTTTTCAGGGTCCTGGAATCAGTAGAAATATTGTGAATATAGCTTCCACCGTCCCCTGAAACCAATTTAGAACCGGACCAGGATAATATATCTTTCATTTTTATTTTTTCTCTCATTTTTTCTTTTCTGCCCACTCCTTAACCACTTTCCAATCACAAAAGGGTACCCTGTAATTTTTAAACTCCTGATAATCCTCATGTCCCTTACCTGCTATTATAACCAGGTCATTTTTCCCTGCCATCCGAAGAGCTTTAAATATTGCTTCTTTTCTATCAATTTCCTTAATATAATTTTCTGTATTTGTGCCTGCTATCCCTTCCTCTATCATATTGATTATTGAAGCAGGCTCCTCAGACCTCGGATTATCTGAAGTTACGATTGTATAATCAGCGTATCTGCCGGATATCCGGCCCATTATACTTCTCTTACCTTTATCCCTGTCCCCGCCGCAACCAAAAACACAAATTATTCTCCCTCTGTCAGTCAATATACGGCGTGCGGTCTTAAGCATATTCTCAAGGCCATCGGGTGTGTGCGCATAATCTATTATTACCGAAAATTTATCATCCGAATATACCTTCTCAAACCTGCCCTTTACCCCGCGCATAGAACCTATACCTTCCATTATATAGCCTGCATCTATACCCATATCCATACACACTCCCGCCGCTGCCATAATATTATATACATTAAAATAACCACACAGTGGAGAATGAATATTTAACTTTACTCCATAAGAAGTATTTATAGTCATCTTAATTCCTGAAAAAGAATTTTCAACTTCAGTGGGCCAGATATCTGCTTTACCCGGCTCCAGAGAATAGGATATCGTTTCCAGGTCAGTTTCTTTAAAAATTACTTTTCCATAACTATCGTCAACATTTATAACCGCTTTTTTACCACCGAATAAACTCCTGTTTTCTTTTAAAAATAATTTTTCCTTTGCGTTAAAATAACTTTTCATGCTTTTATGATAATCCAGGTGGTCCCGGGAAAGATTTGTAAATACTAAATATTCAAAATTGAGGTAATCAACCCTGTGTAAATCCACCGAATGGGAAGATATTTCCATAGAGATGACATTGACTTTCTTTTTACTGCTCTTATCAAAAAAACTATTAAGGTCGCTTGATTCAGGTGTGGTCCGAGTAAATAAAACTTTACCTCCATCCAGGAAAGATTCAATAGTAGTAATAAGTGAAGTCCTGATTCCTGCACTTCTTAAAATAGAATCTATAAGATAACAGGTAGTGGTCTTGCCGTTGGTCCCGGTAACCCCGATTAATTTAAAAGACCCGGTGGGGTCTTTATAAAAATTTTTGCATAATAGAGGCAATGCTTCCCTGGTATTACTGACCACGATTTGAGCCACAGATGAGGGAATACCAACTTTACTCTGAACCACCAGCCCGGCAGCTCCGGCAGAAATTGCCTCTTCTGCAAAATCGCGCCCGTCATGCCTGAAACCCTTAATAGCTACAAAAAGACTACCTCCTATTATATTTTTAGAATTTATAGAAATATCTTTAATTTCAATATCGGTACTCCCATAAATTTCTTCATAATTTACTTTTTTTATTAAATCTTTTAATTTCATTTCTTAATTAAATTAAAACAAATATCAGAAAATATTAAAACACACCCATAATATACCCTGCGTTTATTTAATTTAACATAATACCCATATATTTATAAATCATTATAAATTGTCTTCCGTATTCTTTTAACTTTTTTAATATAGCCTTAATCTACCTAATGAAAATTCCATAATTTCTTTAAAAGCCGGAGCGGCAACAGTCCCACCCCAGATTTCATTACTCCCCCCCTGTGGCTCATCAACTATTACAATTACTGCAATCCCGGGGTTTTCATAGGGAGCAAATCCAACAAAAGAAGTTATTTGCCTTCCTTCACTATATCCCACTCCATTTTTATTTGCCTTTTCAGCAGTACCGGTTTTTCCACAAACTTTTACTCCCTCTATCTGGGCTCTCGTTCCGGTTCCCCCTTCCACTACAGCCAGCATCATATCCTTAACCGCATCTGCTGCCTCCTGTCTTATAATCCTATTAGCCTCATCTAAATTTATATTATCCCGCTCACTCTCCAGTGATTCTATCTCCTTTATGATAGTGGGAGTAACAAGATAACCTCCGTTAGCAACAGCACAGACTGCCCTCAGCAGCTGGATAGGGGTTACTGAAATACTCTGGCCTATAGCCAGAGCCCCTATGGTTGATGATGGCCAGGTTTTATAATCATAAAAAATCCCTTTCTCCTCACCGGGTAATTCTATTCCCGTCACATCACCAAATCCAAACTCTTTTACTGCCTCCCAGAATTTTTTTTCGCCCATGCTCAGAGCAATAGTAACTGCTCCGACATTGCTGGAGTGTTTTATTATCTCTTCGGTGGTGTAATCTATACTATATGTTCTAAATATTTCTTTGATTGTTCTGTCACCAACCCTTATTGAGGGAGCAAGATTGAAAAGCTGGTACCTGCCGACCGAGTTATTTTCCAGCGCAGAAGCTACATTAATAATTTTAAAAGTTGAACCCGGCTCGTAGGTAAATGATATGCCGTTAATAGTATATATTAATTCCTGATCAGCCTGCTGGTAATTATTTAAATCAAAGCCCGGATAAGATGCCATGGCATAAATCTCGCCGCTTCTGGTGTTCATTACTATGGAAATCGCTCTCAAAGCATTGTACTCTTTTACAATCTCTTCCAGCTTCTTCTGTACTATATATTGGATCTGGGAATCAAGGGTTAAAATAACATAACTGCCATCTATTGGCTCCACATAGCTATCCTCTTCTGCAGGAATTATATTTCCAAAAACATCTTTTTCAGCACTGACAGTTATATCAATTCCTCTTAAAACCTTTTCATATTGCAGTTCAATACCTGAAAGACCAACATTATCCACACCGGTAAACCCGACTACTGCAGCAGCAATATCATTCAGAGGGTAGTACCTCCTGGATTCATTCTGTATATATACACCCGGAAGGTTATACTCTATAACTTCTTCAGCTTTTTCTGCCGAAACTTTCCTCTGTATGTATACAAACCCCAGATCAGTATTATCCAGTTTCTCCTTTATTTCTCCGGCATCAAGCTCCAGTATTTCTGATAAAACCTCTGACTCGTACTGTGAATCAATAACCTGCTTTGGATTTGCGTATACAGTTCTTTCATTCAGACTTATTGCCAGTTCAACACCGTTTCTATCCATTATTTCACCCCTTTTTGCACTCAGGGTAAACTGGCCCGTATGCTGGTACTCGGCAAAACTCTTATACTCTGAAGCATTTAAATACTGGATTGTAACCAGCCTGTAAATTATTAACGAAAAAGCTACCAGAAATAAAATAAACAGGAAGTATATTCTTTTCCTGTTTACCTTAATATTATTATTTTTTCTAAGCATTTTTAAGCTAACATATTAATCAGGGAATAAAAAATGTCAATACACCTTCGGATACTACCAGCACTATATCCTGAATATAGTAAATAGTTCCCAGGAAACTATCATAATTCGCAGCAACCCTGTCTGTATTCTTAGCTATATAGTCATTTATTTTTTCATTATTCTCAAGCCCGCTATTTGATATTTTAATAACCCTAGAATCACCGGCAATATCCATATTTAAATTATTTTCTGCAACTTCAATAATCCTTGAAGGCGATTTCAACTCGGATATTTTTAATTCCAGACGGTCATTCCTTTCATTTTCCAGCAGAATCATTTCATTAATTTCATTTATCTCTTCCTGATAATTTATACTCTGTATCTTTAAACCAACATTCAGGAGAAAACCCATGCAGGCAAAAATTATAACCAGAACAAATATATAGAATAACCCGCCACCTGTATATATTATATTTTTATCCATTCTGCCGTCATCATCTGTCTTTATCAGATACAAAAGGGGCTTTGTTCTGCTTTTATAAATTTGCTGTTTTTCTGCTAATCTTAAATTCATTTTCTCAAAAATTATTAATCAAATATTTATAATAAATAAATATAAACTTATATTTTCTCCATAACTCTTAATCTTGCACTTCTTGAGCGCGGATTTAATTTTATTTCTTCATCCGATGGTTTTATGGCTTTCCTGCTAACTATCCTGGCTTTCTTTTCTCTGTCACATTTACATTCAGGAAAATCAGGAGGGCATACACAGACTCCTTCATACTCTAAAAAACTTTTCTTCACCAGCCTGTCTTCCAGAGAATGGTAAGATATTACAGCCATCCTTCCTCCGCTTCTGAGAACTTCAAAACCATCTTTAATAGCTTTCTCTAAATTTGCTATTTCATCATTAACTTCCATCCTGATTGCCTGGAATACTCTTTTCGCCGGATGCCCCTTTCTTTTATATCTAAACTTACCAGGAATGGAACCTTTTATAATATCCACAAGCTCTTCAGTTGTTTCTATAGGTTTATCTGACCTGTAATTAGCTATATTCCTGGCAATAAATCTGGACCATCTCTCTTCACCATATTTCCAAAAAATCTCTGCCAGCTTCTCCATTGAATAATTATTTACCACATAACAGGCATCCATTTTATTTTTATCCCCGTACCTCATATCTAATTTTTCATTTTTTAGATAACTAAATCCTCTTCCCGATTTCTCAATCAGAAAAGAAGACAAACCCGGGTCAAGAAGTAACCCGTCAATATTTTTAACATTTATTTTATTTAAAATTTCCTTTATATTTGCAAAGTTATCATTTACCAGAGTTACACTGTTAGAAAAATCTTTCAGCTTAATGGCGGCGGTGCTTATAGCCTGGCTATGAAGATCAACTCCAATGACTCTGCCTGTGGGGGCAATTGCTTTAATAATTTCTACAGTATGACCAGCACCGCCAAGTGTTCCATCAAAAATGATATCACCCTGCTTTAAGTTTAAATAATACAAAACCTCCTTTAAAAGAACCGGTTTATGAAACCCTTCCAGATTCATTTATAACACTCTTTAGAACCGTAATTGTTCAAAAGCATTTTTATCACCCATAAATTGAGCGTCAGCCTGTCTGTAATATTCCTCCCATATCTCCCCGGACCATATTTCTGCTCTATCTGAAACACCCACCATAACAATATCTTTTTTAAGCCCTGCATACTCTATTAAATTCTGCGGTATTCTGGTTCTTCCCTGCTGGTCCATTGTTTCCTCGGTTGCAGAAGAGAAGAACCATCGAGAAAACCCCTGAATGCTTCTTTCAGCAATTTTATTCGCCATTATCTTTTCTTCAAGTCTATTCCAGCTTTCCTTTGAAAATAAAAAAAGGCACTTTTCATCAAATCCCTTTGATATTACAATGCCTTTTATTAAATCTTCCCTGAATTTTGCCGGAATAAAGATTCTTCCTTTATTATCAATTGTCCTATGATATTCACCTAAAAACATCTCTTACCCCATTTGCTAACCAATTAAAGGGCATTTACTCATTTTCCCTCCACTTTCCCCCACATCACACCAATAAAATATCACATTATTAACGATTTGTAAACTATTATTTAAAAAAATATAAATTTATTTATGATTATTTAATTTAATATTTGTTTAATATTATTATATAACTATATATAGTTAATTTCATAAGTAATGATTAAAACCTGCACTATATATTGATTAAGGTTATAAAGGGGAAATTACATATATACAAACGGAAAAAAAATAAATTTTTATTTTTTTAAAAAAAATTTAATTTTCTTTCTCTAAATTAAGCTCTTTTGTGATTAACTTTCCGTCCTCTGACCTGGCCAGCTCTTCTATTTTGTTCTCTGCTTCATTTAATTTTTTAAGACAGTTAGAAGATAGCTTAATTCCCATCTCAAACTTTTCCATTGATTCTTCCAGGGATATATTCTCATCTTCCAGTTCTTTCACAATCGCTTCTAACTTTTTAATAGACTCCTCGAAATTCATTTCTTCAATTTTCATTTTTTAAACCCGGTTCTATTTTTTTATATATTTTATCAAATATTTTTGCGCTGAGTATACCATCCTTTAATAATATCTTAACCACCTGATTGATACCGGCTTCTTTTATACTCTTAATATTCTTTTTCCTTTCTGCATCATATAACAAAGCAAAACCACGCTCAAGAACATTAACGGGATTCTTATCCGCTACTTTTTCCAGAATATATTTTATTTCGTTTTTCTTCAGGTTAATATAATACTGCATAATTGAAAACAACCTCGTATTAACATTTCCTATTGCCATTCTATAAAAATGAATTTTTTTTATTATATTTTTTTTATCCATCATCCTGTACAGGTTAACCAATTTTTCTACCCCTGCCCGGACATATTCTTTAATATCATTTTTTAATCTTACATTTAAATCGCCCACATTTTGATTAAACCTGTCAAGAAGTGTTTCGGGTTTAATAAAGATTCTCCTTTTAATTAAAAAAAATATTTCTTTTTTATACGCTCTGATTTTTGATTTCATAAGACTTTCGGCTCTTTTAACCATACCCTTCAAGTTTCCAACCGCTTCTTTCTTATTTAATATTACCAGCTCCCCGGCAACCGAAGGCGTGGCTGCTCTTTTATCTGCAACAAAATCAGATATTGTATAATCTGTCTGGTGGCCGATTGCTGATATCACGGGGACAGGGCATCTAAAAATCTTCCTGGCAATTTTCTCGGTGTTAAATGCCCATAAATCTTCCAGCGACCCCCCGCCTCTGGCTATTATTATTACATCAACACCATACCCGCAGAGGTCGTCTATTGCTTCGCATACTTCATCGCTTGAAGTAATCCCCTGGACATTGACATCTCTTACTATAAGGTGAAAATTTTCAAAACGCTGTTTTAAAACCTGAATTATATCTTTTATTACAGCACCGCCAATTGAGGTCACCAGACCAATTCTCCCCGGCAGGAGAGGTATACTTTTTTTATGGGTAATATCAAAATAACCTTTTTTTTCTAATTTATCCTTTAACTGCTCAAAGGCAAGAATCAGCGCGCCTTTGCCTACCGGCCTGGCGTCCAGAGCTATTATCTGGTATTCTCCTCTCTTTTCATATAAAGAGATATAACCATTTATCAGAATATGCAGGCCTTCTTCTATATCAAAAATCAAGTTTCTGTTGCTATGATGAAACATAACTACTTTAATTTTAGAATTCTCATCTTTTAAATCAAAGTACATATGTTTCCTGTCATGGAAATAAAAATTACTAACTTCTCCTTCTACCCATATGTCCGGATAGCCGGCTTCAAGATTTTTTTTTATTTCCTGATTAAGCTCACTGACGGTATAAATTTTTGTTTTTATAACAGTGCAGTCTTCCATTTACAATTTACTGAAGTTCCAGGTACAGGATCATTATCCGGCTCCTGTTTTCTTCGAGTCCTTTTATCAGTACGTTTACAACTTTATCTTTATCATTGCTGTAGTAGGTGAATTTATAGACAGGAATATTTTCATTTTCTTCCTCACCGAGGAATTCTTCCTCAACACTTTCTTTACTTTCTTCAAATATCACTGAGCGACTCCAGATTGATTGAATTTTTTTGCTTTTATAAAATTCCTCCACTGTTTCAGAGCATTCGGGTGTTTCTAATAAAATATAAAGGAGCTCATCGCTCCCTTCTACCTTCTTCACTTCTTTTATCTCAGAACCTTCGTAGTAGAAACTATTAAATACCTCAAGAAAACCTTCACTTTCCAGGAGCTGATTAAAATTTTCCTCAGAATACTCCTCTGAACTATTATTACTCCCTGCGGCATTTTCTATTTCCGTACCTTCCGTTACCTGGTTTTCTGTGCTTTCCTGCATATCATTCATAGAAAAACAGGAAACTGTGACAAATGGCACTAAAAATAAACCAACAGCCAATAATAGAATAGTTATCCTCTTCTTTTTCATAATTATCTAACCTACTAAAATAAAATTAATAAAAATTTTAAATGTTACATAAAGACAGAACACTATTTCCATCGAAATCATTATATAGCTCAGAACAACTTCAAGGCTCTGATTCTTTTCTTTTAAATATAACAACGGCTTGCTTATGAATTTTTTTATTTTCGGTAAAAATTGTATCATAGAATAGAGAGTATAACCAATAAGTATTGCACTTCCAACTGTAACTATCATGTCATCAAAAAAATAATTACTATATAGAAAATAACCTATTTCTATCATGTTCAAAATCACTATTACCGAAAAGGACAATACCATGGAGATAACACTCGGCGTTCTATCCCCCTGGCCATCTGACATATAATCTTCCAATTTTTGAATTTCTCTATGGACAATATAATTATTACTGGTTCTAACCATAAACCTCAAACTTGAAATATATAAACCCAATAATATTATAGATAAAATTAGTAATAAAAACATTAACTATTAAATAAAAAATAAATTATAAATATCTGTTTTATTATTATAATACTTTACAGCCTGCGGTACCTGATACTTCAAGGCTCCGGGCAGAGTCTACTGTGCTGTGGTATACAGCAAGTAATATTCATGACCTGGTGGTTTTATCCAAGACGGCACTGGATTCTTTGCCCGGTTTTTCCCTATCTGCTTTTTTATTATCAATTTTCTTACTATCCGGAGCCTTTCCTTCAGATTTATTGGGACTACTTTCGGACTTCTTTAATCCTTTTCCTTCCGGCAAATTACTGCCTGACCTGACAGAATTTGACCTGTAATCCGTTTTATAAAATCCAGAGCCCTTAAAAATTATTCCGGCAGGCAAAAATAATCTCTTGGCATTAGAATTACAATAAATACATTTTGTATTACTATTATTTCCGTTGCCGTCGCTTGCTTTTTGAAACTTATCAAAAATCCTGCCGCACTTTTCACATTTATAACTATATATTGGCATACACAATCTTCCTTTTAATAAAAATCATTCAGAAAATATATATCAATTAATAATTTTAGTCAAATATTTGATTAATCTATGGCTAACACAGAAAAATAATTTTATAATAAATGTTATTAAATAACTAATTGCAGTGGGATAATATGAAAAATAGAGATATCATTATAATAATCATCCTTACCATAATTTTAGTAATAATTATAACAGCTTCCATACAGAAGAAGCAGGAAATAGAAGATATTTATCTCAGTAACAGCAAAGACTCTACCTTTGAGGAATTACAGTCTGATAAATCATATAATTTCAAAAATAACGATTTAGATATATACCTTATAATGAAAGTAAAAAATTTAAAGGCAGATGATGAAATAAAAGTAAAATGGTCCAGAATAGAAAAAGACCATAACAAAAATAATAATTACATTACAATACAACAAAATACTCTTAATCCCGAGCAAAACGGCTCGGGTAAAATTATAGTAATCCTGGTAAAAAGAGACAGCACTTATGCTGAAGGAGAATACTGTGTGGAAGCATACTTAAATGCTGACCACAAGATAACCAAAACTTTTTCTGTAGATTCCTGATCTTAACAGGTTTTGTACGAACTCTCTATAACAAAATAACATCCTGTTTAAATTATATGGTTGAATTCCGCCGGTTGGGATTTAATCTTTCTTTTTACATTCGGACCCGACTTTGCTAAATTCGTTTTTTACCCTGTATAATATTAATTCAAGTATCCTGCTTACTACATTATCAAGATTATAATTTTCTATTATCTTAATTTTTTTTTCATCTGCCAGTTTTTCTATGTAACTTTGAATCATAACAATTTTATCCAGGTGCTTTATATACCTGTTCATGGGTCTGGAACCCTGGGTCTCAACTGTCCTTTTAGCAAAGTGCTCCTTATGTATATCCTTATCGGGAACAGATATAACTATCTGCTGAATTATAGCCTTGGGCAGGTATTCTTTAAGATCAAGGTAACCGGGTACTACATGCGCCCCTTCTATAACAATATCAGATTTTTCTTCTACACTTCTCTTTATTATCGCTTCTATACCCACGCTTACTGCCAGAACCTGTTCCCTGAAACCGAGGATTACCGGCTCTACACCTGACGGAGGCAGGGTTAGATTTTTATAAGCACTGTAAGAAGAGCCTCTGAGCGGTCTTATTAACTTATCAGAAACCGAAGCTCGCATAACCTCTCTAATAGCATCGGTAGAAGCAACTCTGGTTATATTTAATCTATTTGCAAGTATGGTCGCTATTGTGGATTTCCCCACACCCGTTGAGCCGCCAATAAGTATTATGATAGGTTTTTCAAGCTTTCCAACAGATTGCCACACTAAATATCTCTCGGCATATTCCATATTAACTTTATCTTTTATAAACCTGAATGCAATGGTTCTTAAATCACTCAGAGATAAAGAATATATCTTATTTTTTAAAAAATACTCCTGTATCTCAACAGCTATTTTATAGGCAGTGAGTATATCCAGACCTGTCACTGAAATAGATGAAGCAAGAATTCCCTTTGAAAAAGGAAGGCCGCTCTTTTTATCCGATATCACAACTATTCTTGGACTTATTTCTTCTTTATTTTTTATTTCCAAGTTTATTTATTCTCCTTTAAAAAAAATTTTTTCAATTCTTTTTTAAAAATATTTTCATCATCTGTCATAATGGGTATATTATTCAAATATATTATATCTTTATTATTTTTATATGCATAATCTGTCAGAACATCGACTGAAGCTGCTTTTAATTCTGAAAGTATGGTGTCGTAATTTCTACTCACCTTAAGGTCTTCTTTTAGTTTTTTTCTATCCGCGAGGTTAAAACTTATTTTTACTACCTTACAGCCAAAATGCTCCTCCAGGTAATCTTTTATTTTAGATTCAATGGCTCTATTTGATGTCATTGCCACAAATATTCTTTTTCCATATATATCAGATAATGGCCCGGGTCTAAAAATCGTCTTAAAAACTGGAGCCCCTGGATTTATCTTTTTTATCTCTCTTTCCATAAAATCTATTTTATCCTTATCTGCCACCGGCTCCTCACACATGGTTAATATTATTAAATCAGCAGACATTATCCTGTAAGTTCCGAGATAACCCACTATGCTTTCCCACTTCTGGCCTGCGCCTATTACACATATGCAGAAATCAGTCTTAACATCCGGAATAGAGGCACCGCTGCCTTCCACTATAATCAAATCAGGATTTAGTTTCTCAGCAATACTTATGCCCTCTTTTATGTTGCTCATAAATATCTTACCTCCAAAACCACCTCCACATCTCCTGCATCCAACAGTAGTAACCCTCCCGGTCAGGGCATCTTCTATATAGTCAGAACTTGCATGCATGCCTTTATTATTAATCTCAAGCAGATATTCAGAGTCAATATTTATATTGCCCCCCTCTATTACATGTGGTTTCGCGGGACCACCCCTGCCCATAGCAACCACGCAGACATTAACGTTCTCACTCTTAAATATTTTTGACACATATGAACTGATTGCCGTTTTACCGATTCTCTTTCCGGTCCCTATAATGCTCACCGAAGGCTTCCTGCAAATGATATCTTCCTTTTCGTAAGAAAATAAAAAATCCGGCCCCATATAGCTGCACTTATGGTCAAGACAGAAAGAAGCTATTTTCATCCTGATAATATAATTAACCACCGGTTCATCGCTTAAGTCATAAACAATATCCGGCTTAAAATATTCAAGCGCATTCTTAAAATCTACATCAAGATCCCTGATTGTATAGACTTTTTCTCCAAAAAAATCTTCCATATCATCCAGTATTAATTTCTCGGTCCCTCCGAGAAAAATAATACCCTTAAAATTACCGGTATAGATTTTCTTGAGCATGTTAACTGCATCATAGGTTACCTGAGGATAGTGTTCACCATCAATTAATGCTACAAGATTTTTACCTTTATAATTTTTTTTCTTCAATAAATTTATCACAGAGCTTACTTTTTTTCTCTTTTCTTTTTATTCCTACAATTTTTTCAATCTTATCAAATGGTGATCTTCTGTAGATATCAATTTCCTTATCCCTTATATATATAATATTATAGCTCGGCTCAATTTTACCCCTTAATCTCAAACAGGAAACCGTTCCGGCAGTAACAACTAACATGTCCTCTACTCTCCAGAGATAGGGTACGTGCTTGTGCCCGCAAAGCACCAGGTCTACTCCGGCATCCACTACTTTTTCAAGAACATCGCCGGCATCATTTACTATATTTCTCTCTCTTCCTGTGTTTGGGACCGATATCAGGTGATGGTGCATGGCAAATATCTTAAAATTACCGGGGCTGCTCTTGCTGAATTCATTTTTTATCCATTCGTAATGCTCCCTTCCTATCTGACCGTTGTCAAGATCAGGCTCACTTGAATCAGCTGCAACAATTGTAATTTTATCATTATTAAACGAAATATATCTACTGCCAAAAATATCTTCAAAATGCATATATCCCACATTTCTTGAATCATGGTTTCCCAGCTGAACCAGCAAATTTTTACACTTAATAGGTGATAGGTAATTTTTTACCGTATCATATTCTCTTCGGAAACCATTGGCAGTAAGGTCTCCGGTAATTATTACCACATCGGGACCTAACTCATTAATTTCATCAATACATCTGGTTAACAGGCTGGGCACAAAATGTTGTTCACCAACATGAATATCAGATATCTGAACTATCACCGTTTCTTTTTTACTGGCTATCATTGATTTCCTTTCTGAAATTATTTTTTTAAATCCGGTTAACTCTAATTATAGTATAATCTAAATATATAAATATGTTTCATTATCCTATTCTTTAATACAAATTATAACATGGAAGTTTATTATTACTTTATGAAATTATCATCCTTTTTTAAAATCCTGTTATTCCGGCCATTTATTTCCCATGCTAATAATAATCAACTATTATATCCTGGCAAAGCTACTTTTTAATTCTATAAAAAGTTAAAATAAAGCACAATACGGCATAATTATAATAAATCTTCCCCTTCCAACAGGAATCTAAAAAACAATACAGGTTAAATTTAGTTTGAAAAACATCCACATTTGCCATATTTAATCGTTTTTTGTATTTAAAAAAAGCATTTTTAAAAAAATAATTATTAAATAAATATCAACTGCTTGACTTCATAAAAAGCCTGTTTTAAAATAATGAACACGAGTTTATAAACGCGAGTTTATGAAGAAAGGAGGTGAATCTAACTAACAAGCTTTTGGGCCATTACTTAAATACCAAAAACCTTAAAAAGGAGGCTAAAGAGTGAAAAAAGTATTTTTATGGCTAATTGTAATATCAATTATTACTGTATTTTCTGTAGTAGGCTGTAAGGCAGAAGCTGAAGAGGCTGAAGAAGCTGCTCCCGAGGTAGAAGCAGAAGAGGTAGCTGAAGAAGAAGCTGAGCCAGCGGAAGAAGAAGAGGAAGAAATGCCCGCTGAGACTATAACTTTCTGGGCTATGCCCAATGCTCCCGCTGAACCCCACCAGGCCTGGATGGAGGAGAAAGCAGCTGCCTTTAAGGAGGAGACCAATATTACTGTTGAGTTTGAGGAAGTTGGCTGGGGCGATGTTGTATCAAAAGTATCAACAGCATGTGTAACTCCGATTTGTGATGTCTCTCAGGTGGGTACCACACAGAATCCACAGTTTGCTGCTACCGGTGGATTGTTAGAACTTAATATAGATGAATTTGGTGGGGCTGATTCCTTCCTGTCTGCAAACTTAGAATCCTGCACTCTCGATGGTGATTATTATGGTGTACCATGGTTTGCTGAATCAAGAGTTTTATTCATAAACAAAGATATGTTTGAACAAGCAGGAGCAACCGTACCAACCACCTGGGATGAATTATTAACTGCAGGAGAGAAAATCGTAGAAGAATACGGAGAAGGCAAAGCAATTGCTATGGCAGGAACCAATGCCTGGGATTTAATACACAACTTCGCTGCACTCTTATGGCAAAATGGAGGAAGTATATTAAATGAAGATAATACCGAAGCTACATTCAACAGCCCCGAGGGAGTTGAAGCCATGACGTACTATATAAACTGGCTGGCAAAAGGACTGGCAGATCCAGCCTGCGCCGAGTACAATCAGCCACAGGCTGACGCTGCTTTCATAGCCGGTAATGTAGCCATGGTAGTTATGGGTCCCTGGAATATTTCCGGTATTATTAACGATAATCCTGATCTTAACTACAAAGTTGTCGAGCTTCCAGTAGGCCCGGCAGGAGTAAAAGGCGCTTTCTCAGGTGGAAGTAACCTGGTTATATTTACCGAGAGCGAACATAAGGAAGCAGCCAAGAAATGGGTAAACTATCTAATAAGTGACGATATTCTTATCAGTTATAACCAGCCGGACATTGCCAATATGATACCGGCAAAGCTCAGCGCTCTTGAGGATCCTTATTACCAGACTCCCGAGATGCAGACCTTCATAACAAGTCTGGGATATGCTACTGCATATCCTCCATTAGCATCCTGGGTAGACATTGAAACTGCAATAGTTGGCGAGTTTAAAAACATTATGACTGCTTATGTTGGAAAGGCCGAGGCAGGAACAGTAACTGAAGAGGAAATAGAAGCTATTGCTCAGGAATACTTAGACTCAGCTGCAGAAAAAGTTAACGAGGCTTTAGCTAAATAGATTATATTTTTTCTATTTCTGGATAGGTAATCTTTTTGAAGCGAGGAAGCAGTTAATTGCCAAAAGTGAAAAACTGTTTCCTCGCTTATTTAAAACGCATATAATTCAAGTATAAGGATAAGAGGAAGTATTTATGAAAAATACCAGAAGTATGTTGAGTTCCATATCCACAGTAATGGGCAATATAAGAAGATACAGGATTGCCTATTATTTACTTATTCCTGCTCTCATTCTTATGTTGTTAGTTCACTTTATTCCTATGATATGGGGAATTACTATTAGCTTTCTTGACTTTGACGTACACACCATTAATGATTGGAGTAAAGCTACTTTTATAGGAATAGATAATTACATAAACGGTTTGAATCCTATTACTACTATAGGGGAACGTTTCCTGCGTTCCTTATGGAATGTAACTTTCTATGCAATAGTAGTCCTTTCTCTGGGTTATCTTATTGCCATGGGGGTAGCCCTGCTTTTAAATCGGAAATTTAAGGGAAGGATAATCGTTAGAGGTTTAATACTTTTACCTTATATTATTCCAGACACAGTAGCTTTCGCAGTTTGGCGGTTTATGTTCCAGAGCAGGATAGGTATAGTGAATAAATACCTGCTAGACTGGGGCTGGATTAAAGAACCAACACTCTGGTTAATCGGCGATAAGTCCATTTATGCTGTGATGATAGCCAGTATCTGGAAAGGATGGCCTTTTACCTGTTTAATGCTACTGGCCGGATTGCAAAGCATTCCAGATGATTTGTATGATGCAGCCAGGATTGATGGCGCTTCGGCCTGGCAACAATTTAAATCTATTACCTTTCCTCTTCTTATCCCCGTTACTACTGTCCTCTTACTTTTATCCACCATATGGACTTTCTATGCCTTTAATCAATTTTATGTAATGCTGGGTTCAGATCCGGGGTATCAAGCAGATGTTCCCTCTACTCTTATTCTAAGAGAGGCTTTTACCTCTTTACACTACGGAATTGGTTCAGCTATGTCAGTAATCCTGATGCTAATTATGATAGTCTTTTCTATACTTTACATTAAAAGAATCAAGCCTGGAGAGGAGATTGTATGATGAATACCAGAATAAAAAAAACTATAAAAAGGGTATTCTTTTACCTTACCATAGCACTGGTCCTGGCATGGGTGCTTATGCCCTTCTTCTGGATGGTCTCCGGTTCGTTTAAATCCACATTAGAAATCCAGGCTTCGGATATTAAGACACCAGGCCAGGAACCCACCTGGATCCCTCGCCGTCCTACTTTAGAGAACTATCTAACCGTAAATAAAGTGGTAAAAATAGCAGATTATTTTAAAAACAGTGTGATAATAAGTCTGGGAACTATGATTTTTTGTCTTATTATTGCCGTTCTGGCCGGCTACTCCATCTCCCGTTTTAAGTTCCCCGGTAGACACCCCTACACTGTAGCAGTATTGTCTACTCAGATGTTTCCAGGAATTCTCTTCCTCATTCCTTATGCTGTAATGTTTATCGGTGTGACGAGATTTACAGGTATTCCTATGAGAGATACATACTGGGGAATGATTTTTACCTACACATCTTTTGCCCTTCCTTTTTCCATCTGGATGTTGAGAGGTTACTTTAATACTATCCCCAGAGAGATAGATGAACAAGCTCAAATTGATGGATGCAACAAAATAGGAGCTCTTTTTAGAGTCATTATTCCTCTGGCTAAACCAGGCCTTATTGCTGTCGGTATATATGGATTTATGATGGCCTGGGGCGAGATATTATTCGCTTCCGTCCTTACAGGAAAAGACACCACTACGCTGGCTATCGGCATTTTGAGATACATCACTACTCAAGAAAACCGCTGGGGTGGAATGATGGCTGCCTGTGTGTTAACATCTCTTCCCGTACTGGCATTTTTTACCCTGTTACAGAAACATATGATCAGTGGTCTGACAGCTGGAGCATTAAAAGAATAACCTGCAACTTACTTTATAGCTCTTGTTTTTATTAAATCCCTGTACCAGAATGCACTTTCTTTAAATATTCTCTCCTGTGTTTTATAATCCAGATAAATAATTCCAAATCTCTTGGAGTATCCAAACTGCCATTCAAAATTATCAATAAGAGACCACAGGAAATATCCTCTTATATCCATTCCCTTTTTTATTAACCTGGCAATCTCTGATAAATGTCTTCTTAAATAATCAATTCGCCTGGTATCTCTGACTTCTCCTTTTTTTAATAAGCTATCTTTAAATGCGGCTCCATTTTCCGTAATGTAAATCGGTATTTTTGTGTACTCTTTTCTCAATCTTAACACAAGGTCATAGAGGGCTTCCGGTACTATTTCCCAGTCCATCTCTGTTCTGGCAAATTTACCATAGACTCTTTCAAATTTTAGTTCTGGATCACCGGAAAATTTTATAAGCTCACGGTTATAATAATTTACCCCCATAAAATCATTTTTAATTGATATTTTTTGTAAATCTTCCTCCTGTATAAAATCATAATCAAACACAAACTGCTTATACATTTCCTTCATATCCTCAGGATAATAACCTTTAAAAACAGGATCCAGAAACCATCTATTCAGATAACCATCCCTTATCCTGGCTGCCCTTATGTCATCTTCGGATTGAGTTGCCGGATATGCCGGAATCAGGTTAAGAGTTATTCCTATTTTCCCTTTTTTGTAACCGAGCTTCCTGAATTCTTCAACTGTATTTCCATGTGACAATAAAATATGATGTGCCGCTATCAGGGCCTCCCTCAAATCCCTGTGCCCGGGAGCATGCTCACCTTCATAATAACTAAAAAATGAAGCACATAATGGCTCATTATGAGTTACCCACAGACTGACGGAATCACCGAGTTCTTCAAATACTCTGCCTGAATATTCTACAAACCATTTTACTGAATCCCTGTTCAACCAGCCGCCCATATTATAGGCCCATAATGGCAGGTCCCAGTGATACAGTGTAACTACGGGCCTGATGCTCCTTTCAACAAGTTCGTTTACAAGACTTTTATAAAATTTCATTCCTTCCGGATTAAACTTACCTTCCTCCGGAAAAATCCTCGGCCATGAAATAGAAAACCGGTATGCATCAATACCTATCTTCTCCATTAATTCAACATCCCCCCTGTACCTGTGGTAGTGGTCACAGGCAATATCACCATTCTCACCCCTGTAGGTTTTACCCGGAGTCTTTGAAAATACGTCCCAGATAGACGGGGTTCTACCGTCTTCTCTGACCGCTCCTTCTATCTGATATGAGGATGTTGCGGCACCAAACAAAAAATCATTTCCGAATTTTACTGTCATGTCCCCCCTTTTTTCCTTAAGATTATAATCAGGCCAGCTTTTATTTTATACTTGAAATTAAAGTTTAAACTAACCTCTAATTCCCCAGGAACACATTAACCTCTACTTCCCTGTCTTTCCCGTCGAAAGGAACCAGATTGCCTTTTAATAGCTTCCCGTTTACAGTTAACCTTTTTACTCCTTTGCTAACCCCCTCTTTATTATTAACTGTAATATTATATCTCACTCCCCTGAACAAACGAAATACTTTATACTCTTTCCAGCCTGCCGGTATACACGGGTCTATTAATAAACCATCATAGTCAGGTTTTATCCCCAGAATTGCCTGGGATATATTTACGAAACTCCAGGCAGCTGTACCGGTAAGCCAGGAGTTTTTTGCTTCACCGGGTACGACGGCATCAGGGCCGGCGATCACCTGCGCATAACAATATGGTTCACAGCAGTATGTATCTATATTCTTTTCTCTGGTACTTGGGCAAATTCGTAGATAATAATCAAAGGCCCTATCTCCATTGCCAAGCATAGCCTCGGATATGGATATCCAGGGATTATTATGACAGAATATTCCTCCATTTTCCTTATATCCGGGCGGATAAGAAGATATTTCACCTAAATTAAGATAATATTGCGAGTATGGAGGATAATTTAAGATTATTCCATCAGGAGTTGCAAGATATTTTTCTACACTGTCCAGAGCTTTTCTGGCCATTGTATTCTCTACACCCACACCGCCCATAATGGCCCACCCCTGCGATTCAACAAATATTTTTCCTTCCCTGTTTTCTTTAGAGCCAACTTTATTCCCATAATAGTCGTAAGCTCTAAGAAACCACTGCCCATCCCAGCCATACTGTTCTATTGCTTTCTTTATTAATTCATAATTTTTCTTAAGCTCACCAATTTTCTGGTTTAGATTAATATGCTGGAGCAGCTTAATTAATTCACTGCACGCATAAAGAAAAAGACCTGCTATCATTATGGATTCTGCAACTCCTCCCTGTCTGTCACTATAGGTCTGAAAACTTTCTCCGGGTTTTTTTGAGAAACAGTTCAGGTTCAGGCAATCATTCCAGTCAGCGTGCCCTATGAGAGGTAGATTATGCGGACCAGGATTTTTTAAAATATAATCTATGGAAAGAAAAAGATGGTCAAGAAGAGTGGCCCTGCTGCCGGGAGCATCTGAATATCCTGTTATTTCATTAAGAATTGGATAATCCGCCGTTTCTTTAATGTACGCACATGTAGAAACTATAAGCCACAATGGGTCGTCATTAAATCCCGCTCCTATATCTTTATTTCCTTTTTTAGTAAGTGGCTGATACTGATGATAACAGCTTCCATCGGATAGCTGTATCCCTGAAATATCCAGAATTCTCTGTCGTGACCTTTCCGGAACCATGTGAACAAAACCAAGTAAATCCTGATTTGAGTCACGGTATCCCATTCCACGGCCAATACCTGATTCAAAAAAAGATGCCGAACGGGATAGATTAAAAGTTACCATGCACTGGTACTGGTTCCATATATTTACCATTCGCCTGACATGCTCATTTTCCACTTCTACTCTGTATTTTCCAAGCAGCTCATTCCAGTATTCCTTTAGCCCGTCAAAAGCTTTTTTTATAAATTCAGGCTTTTTATAATTCTCTACCCTGGCATAAAATAATTCTTTATTTATAACACCCGGAGCAGAAAACTTTTCATCCTCTCTGTTCTCTATATAACCCAGAATGAAATTCATATTTTTATTTTCTCCCGGCTTTAAAACCATATTAATTTGATGAGCGCCAACGGGGTACCATCCGCTGGCAATTGAATTGGTGCATTTACCTTCAATAACGGCAACTGGATTGCCAAATCCATTATATCTGCCTATAAAAGCATCACGACTGGTATCAAAGCCGTTTATTTTATGACTGCACGTAAAATATGCATAATGATTTCTTCTCTCCCTGTATTCCGTTTTATGGAAAATGGTCTCATCTTCTACCTCTACCTCACCGGTGTTCAGGTTACGCTGAAAGTTATTCATATCATCCATGGCATCCCATAAACAGAACTCTATAAACGAAAAAATAGTTATTTTTTTATCCATATTTGTATTATTTTTAAGACAAACATCCCATATCTCCATATTCTCTCCCAGAGGCACAAAATATGTAACTTCTGCTTTCAGTCCATTTTTTTGACCACTTATTATAGTATAACCAAGACCGTGCCTGCAGTAATATTCATCCAGAACTGTATTGGTTGGCTTCCACCCGGGATTCCAGATTACACCACCATCTTTTATATAAATATATCTACCTCCTGTATCCATCGGGACATTATTGTATCTATAGCGGGTTATACGCCTCAGCCTTGCATCACGATAAAAACTATAACCACCCGCTGTGTTGGAAATAATTCCAAAATATTTCTCACAGCCGATATAATTTATCCATGGTAAAGGGGTATCGGGTCTGTTTATGAAATATTCCCTTTTATCATCATCAAAAAAACCATATTTATTCATTATTGGTTTCCTTTATTTAAGGTTAATAACCCATCAGTTTTCTCATAACTATCTCTGATTTATCACCGGTAATATTAGTACTTTTTTTATATATTTTTTTGCTCCCTTTAATTTAAAATTCATTATAAAATATTTGAACGCGTGTTTATTTTTTTGCATTTATTTTCTTCCTTTAGCTTTAACCATGATTTTTTTATCCTATCAGATTAATCTTTTTATCAAATTAAAAGATTATATCTTTTAAACCCTGCTACCTTATTTTTCTGGTAGATTCCCTGATAATTAATTCTGCAGGAATAGTGTAATAATTAATTGAACTTACACCATTCTCAATAAAATTAATTAAATTACCTGTTACAGTAGATGCCATCTCAAGAATTGGGCTTCTAACAGTTGTAAGGGCAGGTGACATATAACTCGCAACTTTTATATCATCAAAACCAACAATAGAAATATCCCCGGGAATCTTAATATTCATTTTTCTTATAGCTTTCATTGCTCCCATAGCCATTGTGTCATTAGATGAAAAAATAGCTGTTATTCTATTTTTGTTCCCGTTTCCTAAAAGTTCATATGCACAATTAAACCCACCGTCTTCAGTAAAGTCACCGTAAACCACATATTCTTTTTTAATCTCAAGCTTTGCCTCATCCATCGCTTTCATATATCCTTCAAGACGTTCAATACCTGAATATTTATTCATATCTCCGCAAATATGTGCTATTTTCCTGTGACCATAACCTATCAAATGTTTTGTAGCTTTATATGCACCATTATAATTATCAGAGTTAACAATAATATAATTTTTTATTTTCTTACTTTTGACTTTCTCCTGGTCTATTATGGCTATTTTATAACCTGACTCTACAAGCTCGAAGATTTCTTTTGAATTATTATTGGCCCCTAAAAAGATTCCTCCTGATAATATCCTACTATTAAAAAGGTCCTTTACTTTCTTAATATCACTATTATCATTTATTATTAAAACCAGTACATTATATCCCAGCTTATTTGCATAATCTATTATTGCAGCTTCAAAAGGAGAGACATATACATTACGGAAAACCCTTAAATCTTCATCGCCAACCCTTATATTGGCTATAAAAATACCTATAACCTTACTGATTTTCCCGGCAAGTGCCTGCGCTGAAGCATGCGGTACATAGCCATATTTTTTAATAACTTTTTCTACTTTTTCTTTTGTTTCAGGCGTTACATTAGTATAGTTATTAATTACTCGCGAAACAGTACTCCTTGAAACGCCGGCTAATTTTGCTATCTCTTTACTATACATATAAATTTACAAATTTATAAACACGCGTTTAATATTTGATTACCATTTTACACCAGATTTTTTCTTCTAGTCAAGCATATAAATTATGCTTGAAATAATTTAAAGATAGAGCAATCCAATACCGCCAATCCAATACTGGCTTTATTTTTTAAATAATCACCCAGAAATTAATTTTTTTAAATAATTTCAATATAAACAATTTCCATAAATTATATAAAAGCTTTTTCTGTCTTTTTATCAAACAAATGTATCATATCAGTATCCACATGTAGTATAGCTTTATCACCACTCTTATATTCGGAACGGGGATTTACCCTGGCTGTAATCAGTACCCCATCAATATCAAGATACAGGTAAATCTCGGCTCCCATGGGTTCCCTGACCTCAATATCTGCAGTAATTGTATTCTCGCTGGTAGTATCCTGAACAAAATTACTATCTTCCAGTTCTTCCGGTCTGATTCCCATCACTACTTCTTTTCCTACCAGGTTATTATCTTCAATTACTTTCTTAACCCTATCAGTAGTTCCCAGTTCAAAAACTTTACTCTTAAAAGTCATGTTATCTGTAACAGTAACATCTAAAAAATTCATTGCAGGACTTCCTATAAATCCTGCCACAAACATATTGTTGGGATGATCGTACACTTCCTGTGGGGTACCCGTTTGCTGGACCAACCCATCTTTTAATATAATTATCTTATCGCCCATAGTCATTGCTTCTGTCTGGTCATGTGTTACGTAAATTATTGTAGCTTTCAGCCGATTGTGGAGCTTCGCAATTTCTGTTCTCATCTGTACCCTTAGCTTGGCATCAAGGTTTGATAAAGGCTCATCCATCAAAAATACCTTTGGGTCTCTTACAATTGCCCTGCCAAGAGCAACTCTCTGTCTCTGGCCGCCTGAAAGCTGTTTGGGTTTTCTTTTAAGGAGGTCCTCAATTTTTAATATCTTAGCCGCTTCCAAAACTCTTTTTTTAATCTCGGGTTTCGGGACTCTTCTTAGTTTTAACCCAAAAGCCATATTGTCGTAGACATTCATATGGGGATATAATGCATAATTCTGAAAAACCATGGCTATGTCTCTGTCTTTGGGAGGCACGCCATTCACCAGCCTGTCTCCAATATAGATTTCACCTTCTGTCACGTCTTCCAGGCCTGCTATCATACGCAGTGTTGTAGTTTTTCCACAACCCGAAGGTCCAACAAGCACCGTGAAACCCTGGTCTTCAATTTCGTTATTCAATTTGTTCACTGCCACCACATCTTCAAACTTCTTAGTTAGATTTTTTAGAACAACCTTTGCCATCTTTTCTCCTTTTAGCCAATTTATAATTAATAATTGATTATAAAATAAAAAAAAATTACTTTCCACTTAAAACATTTAAGCCCTGAAATAAAATAAAAGCTTTATAAGGTTAAAATCTTCACTTACTGTAGGCATCTTTAAATATTTCCAAAAATTTTTTTAAAAACATTTTATTTATATCCGGCAAACCCATAGTTACTCTTATATGCCCCGGTAACCCTAAATTTTTACCCGGCCTTACTATAAATCCACCTCTCAGGAGCTTCTCTATTATTACATCGCTTTCCTTACCGGTTTCAATCAATATAAAATTTGCATATGATTTAATATAACCTATTCTATTTTCATTTAAAACTTTATAGTACCTATTTTTTTCTTCTTTAATCCTGCCCCTGATTTTATCTATATAAGATTCATCCTCCAGTGCTTTAATGGCGGCTCTCTGGGCAATAAAATTTACATTGAAAGGCAGCCTGACTTTATTTAAAGCAGAAATAATCACGCCATCAGATATTCCATAACCAATTCTCAGTCCCGCAAGGCCGTAAATTTTGGAAAAAGTTCTTAATATTACAAGATTATCATATTCAGAAATATAACTTACAGTATCAATTCTATCTTCTTCATCCAAATAGTCCACATAAGCTTCATCCACAACTACCAGAATATTTTTATTAATATTTTCCATCATATAACCAAACTCAGTAGAATTAATGTTACTACCGGTTGGATTATGAGGGTTTGTAAGAAACAATACTTTTGTTTTATTATCTATGCAGCCTACCAGCCTTTCCATATCCTGATGAAATCGTTTTAACGGAACCTTTAATACTTTTCCATTACACTTCAGGGCTGATTTTTCATAAATTAAAAAAGTAGGGTCTGAAATTATGATATTGTCTCCTGGCTCAATAAAACTATCACATATCATCTCTATTATCTGGTCCGTTCCATTTCCTATAATTATTGACTTAATATTTATATTAAGTCTCTCACCCAGTTTCTCCCTTATCTCAATACAATTTCCATCCGGATAATAATTTATATTACCTAAATTCCTACCAATCTCCTTAAGGACGCCGGGGTCAGGACCAAACAAACTTTCATTAGAGGCCAATTTATAAACCACCTTTAAATTATATTCTTTCTTTATCTCTTCTATCGTCCTACCGGGAATGTATTCCGGCATATTTAGAATCCATTGCTTAATCTTAATACTCATAATTTTTGTTACTTCTCTTTAAATCTAACCTTCACAGAATAGCTGTGGGCAAATAATTTTTCAGATTCCGATAATGTTTCAATAAATTTCATCTCTTTCTTTAAAGCATTTTTTCCATAAAAAGTTACACTGCTTCTCTTTAAAAAATCGTCAACACCCAGTGGCGAAGAAAATCTTGCACTACCGTTTGTGGGAATAACATGGTTAGTTCCACCTATATAATCACCAACTGCCACAGGCGAGTATTCCCCGATAAATATAGCGCCTGCATTTCTTATTTTCCCTAAAATCCTTCTGGTATTTTTTGTCATTATCTCTAGGTGCTCGGGGGCTATCATGTTACAAAATTTTACCAGCCAGTCTTCGTCGCTGTGATAAATAATTTTACAATTATTTTTAAGCGACCTCAGAATAACACCGGCATTACCTTTACTTTCCGGTTTACCCTCAAGCAAATCCAAGTGTCTGTAAATATTTTCAATTGTCTTTCCAGCGGTCTTTATACTGCTGGTTAGAAGTATGCTCCTGGAGTCAGGGTCATGCTCGGCCTGTGAAATCAGGTCGGCTGCAATTAAATTACTATCTGAAGAATCATCTGCTATTACAGTTATTTCACTTGGACCTGCCAGGCTGTCAACACCAACATCACCAAAAACCATTTTTTTTGCAGCAGTAACATAAATATTTCCGGGGCCAACAATTTTATCCACCCTTCTTATGCTCTGTGTGCCATAAGCAAGGGCCCCTATTGCCTGTGCGCCGCCTATCTTATAAATTTCCTTAATACCGTATTTACTGCACAGATACAAAAAAGTCTTATCCAGATTACCGCTTGGCCGCGGCGGGGTGCAAATAACAATTTCTTTTACTCCGGCTATCAGTGCCGGGACTACAGTCATAAGTACCGAGGATGGATATATATATCTTCCCCCGGGTATGTATATTCCCACTCTTTCAAGCGGCATCATTATTTGCCCGATTTTTTTGTCTTTACCGGGCCTTATAACCCAGGAACCCGCTACCCTATCCATCTGAGCGGTGTGGTATTCCATAATATTTTCATAACTCACTTCCAGGGCTTCAACCAGCCGGGGCAAGCTTTTTTTTACCGTTATTTCTGCGGACTTAATTTCTTGTTCTTTTACCCTGAAATCATCAGTACTTTTAGCTCTGAAATTATCAAACTTCCCGCACAGTTTTAATAAAGCTTCATCCCCTTTTGTTTTTACTTCCTTCAATATTTGGTTTACTGTTTTTTCGACTGAAGGGGGCATCTTAAAGCCTCTTTTTACATAAGAGTAAATTTCTTCAATCTTTTCAGGCTTTTCAATTTTTAAAAAATCATAATTCATTAAAAAAGACCTTTGATACTTTTAAATGTTTTTATTAATATACCTAAAGAATATAAAATTGGCAAAATAAAATTACTATTTAGATAAAATGTCAGAAAACCTGAATTCAAAGCCCGGAATACTTCTTCACGTCTGCTGTGGTACCTGCTCACTTCACCCTTATCTTCTTTTAAGAAAAGATTTTAAAGTAACCTTTTTCTTCTACAACCCCAATATACACCCGGTAAAAGAATACTTTAAAAGGCTTGAAGGGGTAATAACTGTTTCAAAAACCTATTCTGTCCCTCTTATAACCGGAGAATATGAAATTGAAAAATGGTTCCGGCTAACAAAAAACCTAAAAGATGAACCTGAAGGCGGTAATAGATGCACTGTATGTTTTAAAATGCGTCTGGAAAATACCGCAAAAACAGCAAAAAGGCTTGGATTTGATTTCTTTGGTACCACTCTTACTGTAAGCCCCCATAAAAATCAGAAGATTATAAATTCCATCGGACTGGAGATAGGGACACTAAAGAAAATTAATTTTTATCAGGCTGATTTTAAGAAAAAGGATGGATTTAAAAAAACTGTGCAGTTAAGCAAAAACCTGAACCTTTACAGACAAAATTACTGCGGCTGCGTATACAGCAAAAGGTAATCATAAATATTCTGAACAATAAAAATAAAATAATAGCTTTCTTAATATTATCAGCATGAGCTGCCGTCAAAAAATTATCCGGTATCACTATACCAGAACTATTTTTAGGTATTCTCCTCCAGCCGTTTTCTTTCATTAAATTTCCTGGTTACATAATCTGCTATCAGCATTGCAGCTATTATAGTAATTAAATTAATAATATATACCACCTTGATTTCACCAAAAGGCGTGCTAAAAGATGTACTGTCAATACGATAATATTCTATAATTGTTCTATAAATGGAGTATATCCCGAGATACATTGACAGTATTAATCCACTGGGAAGTTTACCGGGCCTTTTCCTGTAATACCTGTGCATAAACATAAGCAATATAAATAGTAAAAAGTTTGATACGGATTCGTAAAAAAATGTGGGATGAAAATATTCAAAACTTAAATAATCATTAGGCCTATTTGCATATTCTATATAAATCGCCCATGGAAGACTGGTTGGTTTCCCGAAAGCTTCCTGATTAAAAAAATTACCCCACCTGCCTATTGCCTGCCCCAGTATTAATCCCGTAGAACCTATATCGGCCCATAACCAGAAATCAAGTTTCCTTATCCTGCAAAATACTATCAGAGTCAGAACACCACCCAGTATGGCTCCCTGAATAGCCTGGCCGCCTCTCCTCAAGGCAAAAACATAGACAGGATGCTGGGCATAATAAGACCAGTTTACTAAAACATGAAGAAGCCTTGCGCCAATAATTGAAAATAATACTGCAAAGGGTGCGAAATTAAGAATTTCATCCTTTTTCTCACCCCTGTACCCGGCCAAAAAATATGCAACTGTAAAACCTGCTATGATAGACAGAGCAGTTATTATACCATACCACCTTATTTCAAATCCTGAAATACTGAAAGCGACCGGGTCCACGTACAAATATCCTCCTTAAATAAAATTTCTATTTTCAATATAATAAATATTTAAGATTTTAACACAAATCAATATAAAAATTTAATTAAAATAAAACTTTTTCTCTTCCAAAAGAATACAAACTTTTCATTGCTTCTCTGTCTCTCAATATTTCACCGGCATCATCCACACCATTAAATGAAAAATCTCTTATATAATTAACATATAAAACATCAAAAAAAGAACGAATTACTTTTCTTGGACAATTAAAAATATCTTTTGAATCTGAGCCGGCAGTACTTATAAAAATACCTCCCCTGTCTTTATTAACTACCCTTTTTTTATGTTCATACTTTAGCGACCAGAATCTCTGGCATCTATCAATTAATGCCTTTAAACATCCCGGTACCGTAGTAAAAAATACGGGAGATGCTACAGCCAGAAAATCAGCTTCAATCAAATCATCAAATACCTGCTGCATTGCATCTTCTATAATGCATTCCCCTGTTTTAGAACATTCACGGCATTCTTTGCAGGGAGATATATTTAAATTTGCTGTTATGATTTTTTTAATATTTAATCGCCTGTCGGCTAATCCGGCGGCTTCTGTTACGCCATCAAGAAACCTGTCCAGCAATATGCTGCTATTCCCACTTTTCCGGGGACTGCCATATACGGCGACTACTTTAAATTCTTTATATTTTATAACAGGGCTCTTATTCACTTACAAATTATCAGACAATAGGTTATAAAATTCTCTATAGTAATATTCCCGGCTATATTTAATAATACCTGTTCAACAATCTATTGATATCTATATCAGTTATAGTATGGTCAACCAGTGGTTTTCTTTCTATTTGCTTCAGTTCATCCTCATACAGCGGTTTCTCTACCTGGTAGAAAATTCCTATCGGTATTTTATCCTCCCCCATAGATGTTTTAATAGCCCTGTCCAGATCCTTTCTATCATAATTTTTAAGCTCATCAATCCTGTATATTTTTTCCCTGTAAAATTTATAAGTATTACTCCTGTCCAGCGTTATACATGGTTGAAGAATATCTATAAAAGAAAATCCTCTGTGTTTTATAGCCTTTTTTATTATCTCTGATAAATGTTTTACATCCCCTGAAAAACCCCTTGCAACAAAAGTCGCCCCGGATGCCAGAGCGAGCAATACAGGATTTAGGGGTATTTCAAGCACACCCGAAGGTTCCGACCTGGTTCTTAATCCCCTGTCACTGGTAGGGGCAGCCTGGCCATTTGTAAGGCCAAAAATTTTATTGTCACATAAAAGATAAGTCAGATTAATATTCCTCCTGCAGGTGTGTATCAAATGATTGCCGCCAATACTCAATCCATCACCATCCCCTCCCACCGCTATTACTGTTAATTTATGGTTGGCAAGTTTTGCTCCCGTGGCTACGGGAAGAGTTCTTCCATGCAGCGCATGGAACGCGTATGTTTTTATAAAATTTGCACCATTCCCCGAACATCCAATGCCGTATACCATCAAAATTTCATGTGGTCTCAAATTCAGACTTACAAAAGATTTTTTCAGTGAATTCCATACACTGTAATCCCCGCAACCGGGACACCAGGTTGGCTTTCTTTCTGTGTTAAAATCAGGGAGGTCTAAATTATATCTTTTCCTCTTTGATTTACCTTTAGCCATTGTCTTTTCACCAGATTTCTTCAAAATAATCTTCTTAACTTTTATTCTATTTTCTCAATACCACTTATAATCTCTTCAGGTAAAAATTGTCTTCCACTGTATTTCAGGATTTTATTCTTGATTTTATATCCGGTATTCATGGTTATAGTTTTCGCCAGCTGTGAAGTTTTATTATTCTCCACTACAATATTTTTATTGGTTTCACTTAAAAGTCTTTCAATAACCTCTCCATCAAACGGGTATAAAAAAGTAAAGTGAATAAAATTAACCTTTTTTTCTTTCTGATTCAATATATTCATAGCCTCAAGAATAGGACCCTTGGATGAACCCCAGCTCCAGATTGTAATTTCAGCATCTGTAGGCCCGTATATTCTTGGTGGCGGAATCTCCTCAAATAATTTTTCAATTTTCCTGAATCTCTTATCGACCATAGTTTTTCTGTTGTATGAACTCTCATCCGTATATCCATACCTGTCATGCTCGTCACTATTGGCAATAAAAATCCCATCTTCCACACCGGGAATTGCCCTGGGAGAAACACCATCATCGGTATCAGCATAACGTTCATATTTATCATCTATATTCTTATTTCCCGTAATTAGCTTCCCTCTATTTACGGTTATGTTTTTAAATTCAAACTTATCATAGGAAAAATGGCTTTCCGATAGGTATTTGTCCAGCATTAAAATAATCGGTATCTGATATTTATCAGCAAGATTAAAAGCTTTTCCGGTAAGATAAAAACACTCTCCGGGGTCTCCGGGCGCCAGTATCACCCTCAGAAATTCTCCCTGTGATGCGTGAGTTGCAAATAATAAATCGCCCTGTTCGGTCCAGGTAGGAAGTCCTGTAGCCGGAGCAGGTCTCTGACATAATACAATAACAATCGGAGTTTCGGTCATTGCTGCACTCCCTATTCCCTCACTCATGAGAGAGAGACCGCTTCCGGAAGTTGCAGCCATTGCTCTTACCCCGGCAAAAGAAGCCCCCAGTACCATATTAATTACTGCTATATCATCTTCGGCATTTTTGGTTATGATATTATAATCTTCTTCTACTGAAGCAAATGAATTTAATATTGAAGAAGAAGGAGTGGTTGGGTAAGCTGCATAAAATTTGCATCCAGACCTTACAGCTCCTAAAAAAACTGCATCGTTGCCATTCACAAGAATCTTGCCCGCAGGTTTGACTATCTCTAACTCATAAGCGTTTAATTTCAATTTCTCCCGTATATATTTATAACCAAGCTCAGATAACTTAATATTCAAATTTGTGACACCGGGGTCTTTTTTACTGAAAATATCTTTAACTACATTCTTTAGCATCTCAAGGTCATAGTTTAAAAGAGCTACAGAAACTCCCAGTGAAATACTGTTCACCATAACTCCTGGAGCTCCTAACTCTGAAGCAATCTTATAAAATGGCACCATTATATAATTAATATCTCTTCTGGCTTTCTTAAAATCACCAATATCAAGAACGTTATCGTCGTAAACAATATATCCCCCATATGTTACTTCATCCTGATGAAGCTCTACTGTTTCTTTATTTAATGCAATTAAAATATTGATACTTTTATTAATAGAAAATATTTCACTGGAACTTATTCTTACCGTATATGTATTATGCCCGCCTCTTATCAGAGATGGATACTCATTATTATCAACAACAAAGTAACCTTTCCTGGCAAATATTTTTGAAAAGATTAAACCGGCAGTTAATACTCCAGAACCTGCTTCCCCGCCTAACTTCCAGCTTATATTGGAAACTTTCATCTGGCTCTTCGCCTTCTTAATTATTGTTTAAAATTATTACTCAATTATAATAATATTACCCCACCTGTTTATTTGCAACAATTACCGGAATGCTAATTCTATTAATTTTATCGCCATCTTTTTAAAAATTTTATTACATATATGAGGGATAATCCCGGACCATCTTTTATTTTAAGAAAATATCTATTATCATATTTTTAGAAACATCCTGTAATCGGGCAAAATTATTCAATGCTATGCCGGTAACCATTAACTTATATAGCAAATTCATAACTTTTTTAGATAACAGGTTTAAGCCCTAAAAAATTTATAATATGTTTCTTATTAGCGACCTTATAGTGCTGCAGATAGTAAAAGTCGCTTCTTACAGGCTTAGAAGTTTTAAGTAGCAACTTAAATGAGTGGTTATTTTAAAATATCGCTTTATTTATTTTGCCACATTTTTCTGTTCATCTATAACTTTTTTTATGAATTCTATTTCCTTTTCCGTAAGGTCTTTTAACTTTTTATAATTTGAAACTACGTTATTTACTATCTCATTGTACCTGGCTTTTGTTATATTCTTTATCCTGCCTGCCTGCTCTTCAACTTTATCCACTGCTTCCTTTGCTACTTTTCTTATATCGCTGCGTAATTCCTCACCGGTTTTAGTAGTTAATAATAGCGCCGTAACTGCTCCCGCAACAAATCCGAGCGTAAAACCGATAAAAGCACCTCTTACTGTTCCTGACTCATTGTTATTACTCATAAACCCTCCCGAGCTCAAATGCAATTTTATTTAATATTCTTTTTATATTATACATATTATAAAAAATATTTTTAATACATTTTAAATAAAAAAAAATCCTGTTAATATTTAAAGGTTAAACCTGATAAAGAATCCGGTATAATTTTAGATATATAAGACTTTAGATACACAGCAGTAGAGGAATAAAATCGTTAATAAATACAGGAACAGCAAATGTACCTTTACCGTAATAAAGATGAAAATTTTAATTACAGACTTGAAGAGACGGGTGAAAATAATTATATAAAAGAGTATAAACTAACCTATGATTCGTCCTATCAAACAGGATTAGAATCAAATGATAAAGCTAATGTCCGATTATTCCTAAATAAAAATAAAATTAAAAAAAATAACCACAGTTTAAGCAAAAATAATCGCGATGACGGAGATAATAACCTGCTAATAGTAGTACATGGATTCTCTACCAGTAAAAATAAATTAAAAAAATATTACCACTTTATAGATAGAATGAGTTCCAGTAATTTATCATGTGCATTTACAAATCTTCCATTTCATTTAAATAGAACCCCTCCGGGTGAAAAAAGTGGTGAAAGGCTGATGTATTTTGATGATTTGCAGACCCTTCTTTTTTTCCACCAGAGCGTTGCTGATATAAAAAGACTGATAGATATTCTCTCAGAAAGAATTAATTTTAATAATATTTACATCTGCGGGATAAGCCTTGGAAGCATGATTTCATTAATTACCATGGCGAATGATAGCAGAATAGACAGGGGCGTTTTCCTGATAGGCGGAGGAAACTGGGAAGAAATTCACTGGAAAGGGGTTTTAAGATTTGTTCTCAGAGGAAACTGTATCTATAAAGATATAAGATATAAGGGTAAGATCAGAAGAGAAGTATGCAGGGAGATTTACTCAAACTTCCCATTATTTTTAAACAAAATTAAAGAATTAAAACCTGAAAATATAAAAATAGATTTTGAAGACCTGCCAGAATTAAAGAAAGTAACCACTAAAATGTGCTTTTTATGTGACCCGCTTGCCTTTGCTCATAAAATTAAACCCGATAAAGTACTTATGATAAATTCCAGGTTTGATCTTTATTTTAACAAAAAATCAACCACCCAGTTATGGGAAGAGCTCGGAAAACCAAAAATTTACTGGCTGAATAAGCTACACTCCAGCAATATCATAACAGATAAAAGAATCATTGCCATAATCAAAAACTTTTTACTGTATACCTGACTTTCTGTATCCCATTTTCTCCGGGCACCGGGTTTTTTGATATAACTTACTTTACGAAGCCTTTGCTGAACTAACAATTAATTTAATTAATCTTACCACAGTATCTATTCCTACTCCCACTATAATTATTACCAGAAACGCAATAACAACAGGATTTAATATTACGTCCAGACCTCCCGGGAATACTGTAAAATCAAAAGGGAACAGGGTCAGAAGAGAAATAAGGGCCGCTATTCCAAACAAATTAAGAATAATACGAATTATCTGATACAAAATAGAGCTGTCATAAATAATCATTAAAATATTTCCTGCTATTGTGGCAGCAAGGGCTACTGATACAACCGGAAGCCAGAGATTAAAATCTTCTGTTAATAGAGAAACTCTGTGCCATTGCCCATCATAATGATAATACGCTATATAAGAATTATAAAAATTAAAAAATACAAGCAGCACAGTGCTCCATACTATGGAAAAACTACAGCCGGTTATCCTCGCGACTCCTGACTGGTTAAAATAATTTTCTATTTTTTTACCCGCTTTTTCTGCTTTTTTGGAGATTCCCTGCCCCACCTCTTTTGTAGTTTCTCCAAAATCTTTCATCTTCTCATTTAAGTTTCTTTCCCACTCATATTCTTTCTGGCTTAAATCATCATTTTTTTCTTTATTGTTTCTAAAATAATCAGACACGCTATCTCCAAAATTACCCGCTGCTTCCTTAAAATCTTTAAATTTTTCTTTTACTCCTTCATCTCTGAATCTTTTTCCAAAAGTTTTTGCAGACTCTTCAGCGCTCTGTGCAAATTCTCTTGCTTTATTTTTTAACCCGGGGTCATCAAATATCTTACTTATAACTTCCCCGAATTCTTTCACCATATCTCCAAAACTCTCTACCGGGCTTTTTACTCGTTTTTTATTCGCCATAATAATCCTCCGCTTAAATTATTCTGTATAAAGCACTCAAATCATCTACATATTTGTAACTCTATTTATATTATATGGTATAAACATATAATTTAAAAAAAAATTATAAAAATAGAAAAATATTGTAATTTCTAACACAATAATTATTGCCTGTATAAACTGTAGTTAAGATATGAATGTTTTGATTGAATTTGATTAAATATCTCAATATCTGTAAATTTATAACTACAAATAAGCTAAAATTTAAAGATAATTACTTCAGGCTCTCCATTTTTACTGTGCTACTTTTTGCGAAGCTGGCGACAGCGCGTCTGATTTAGATTTAATATATTAATTTAACCTTTGCCTGTATATATAATGTTTTTACCCGGGTTCCCCAGTATATGGAAAAGGGATAAATAATCTTTAAGATGCCTGGTAATTAAAAAGTTTTGAGATACAAACTTCTTTGCCTGCTCTCCTATTTTACAGGAAATAGACGACCTGTTAAGCAAATATCTTATCCTGTATGCCGCTCCTTCAATTGAATTTATCAGAAAACCCGTTCGGTGATTGTGCAATTGTATGGTAATCCCGCCAACTTCTCCGCCAACCACCGGTTTACCCTTCCACATTGCTTCAGTAACTGTTAAACCAAAACCTTCCTTTAAAGATTTTTGAATTATTACATTTGCAATTCTCTGCAGGGCATTTATTTTAATGTCACTCTTTGATTCCAGGTATAAAATATGGATATCTCTGTCTCCTTTTGCTTCTTTCTTTACTTCCTTTAATACCTCTTTCCCTTCAGGGTCATCGCACGAAGTCCCTCCTGCCAGTATAAGCTGGCAGTCTAATTCTTTTCTAACCAGCCGAAAAGCTTTTATTACCCCTATCGGGTCCTTAAATCTGTCAAACCTTGAAACCTGGAGGATTATTGGTTTATTCCTGACAATATTGTATTTTTTAAGAACATTTTCTATCTCTTGAGCATCAAGTTCCCGGTTTTTATCGCTCAGGGGGTCTATAGAGGGAGCAATAAGATACTGTGGATGGGGAAGACTTTTTGAGAACTTGGCAATTGAAAATATACTGGCATCATATTCCATTATATATTTCCTTAGGGACCTCCAGAGATATAAATCGGGTCTGGACATGTCAATGTGGCATCTCCACACCCATCTTGCTTTCTTCCGTGGATAAAAATCAATCAGTGGCAGTGGTTGCGGGTCATGTATGATAACTATATCAGCATCCAGGTTAAGATTTTTTGCATTATCTTCATTTACTTTTCTATATTGATCTAACTCCTCGGCCGAGAACTTTATTCTTTCACCCTGCAATGCATTATGAATATTTTTGGTTATATTAAAAAACCCATTATCCCCGGCCAGAACTTCCCACCTGCAGTTGATTCCGAGTTCATTTAACAGTGGCACCAGCCTATGAAGAATCTCTGCTACCCCGCCTCCATCTCTGGTAGAGTTTACCATTACTATTTTTTTGTTTCTGGACAGCCGGGCAAGCAATTCGATTTGCTTTATATTTCTCCTGCCTATGATATCCTTATAATCTTTAAGAGCGGTCATGGCCTGATTATTTTTAGCTCCTCATCTAAAATGTTTATTAATTTTCCCCTCATTTCTTCAACACTGAAAAAATAAAAATCAATATCTCTAATTTTTTTTACCAGTTCTTTCCTGTCAAAATTATCCTCTATCCACTCAGAGAAATCATCATGCTCTTTTTCTTTCTTTATTTTCCTGGCTTCATAGAAATGGAAATAAAGTGAACTGTTTGGAATATTATTTAAAGCATTTCTGAAATCTTCCAGGGTTGAAACTTCTATCCCCAGAGGGATAATTATAGAAGTAGAACTTGAAAAATAGAATTCAGAACCATGCCTGACCCATGGAACTGTAGGAAGATCCCACATATGTTCCTCTATTATCCCTATCAATACTTCTTTTGCTTCTGACACAGTTTTATAATCATAAGGGTCAAAATTAGCAAGTTTTTCAGCCAGAGCTATGTCCCCCAGTTCATAAGCCACCCAGTTTGCAAAATCATTTGGGAACTCCCCGACCTTCTGGTCATGCTTCACGTGAGACTGGTAAAGATGGTGAAACAAAACTTTATCCTGGGATTGTTCTACTATATTTAAAAACTCCTTTAAATTACTTGCTTTCTGGCCTGTCGGACTTATCAACATTGTATAATCATAAAATTTAAATCTTTTCATAACTTTTTCACGCCATTAAATTACTATTCAGGTTGCATATTCTACCCTATAACATTAAAAATTTAAACCAGAATATTTTAAACGCTAATTTCACAAATTTGTAATATTAACTTTATCATTTATAATAATAAAAAAAGAGTAAAAAAATAATATTACACATGATAGAAATCTCAGAGAAAATTATAATAGCATCCAACAGAATCCCGTGTAGTTTATCGTTAGGCGACAGAGGAGACATTAAATACAAAAAAGGTATTGGCGGCCTGGTTACTGCTCTTGACCCGATACTATCCAGAAATGGCGGATTGTGGATAGGCTGGGATGGACAGACCACCGGAAAATCCACCGGAATAAAAAAAGTTTGTATTACAGACGAATGTGGCAAAAACGCTTATTCAGTTGAATGTGTCCATTTGAGCAAAAATGAAATTAAAAACTATTATCACGGCTTTTCAAACAGGTCAATATGGCCCCTGTTCCACGGATTCATCTTTCAGAGTCATTTCGATTTATGTTACTGGAAAACTTACGTTTCTGTGAACAAAAAATTTTGTGATAAAATACTGAAAAAATCCACTGAAGACACACTTATCTGGATACACGACTATCATCTTACCATGTTGCCCGAAATGTTAAAACAGGCCAATAAAGAATTAAAAATACTATTTTTCCTTCATATACCATTTCCGAATTATGAGATATTCAGGGTCCTGCCCTGGAACAAACAGATATTAAGTGGACTTCTGGGAGCTGACCTGCTGGGGTTTCAGACACGGGAGGACAGGATAAACTTTCTGGTTTGCTGCAAGGAATTATTGAACGCCAGAGTAGATTTTAGAAAAAGTAACATTTCCTGTAACAGGAGAATCATAAATGTTAAAAACTTTCCCATAAGCATTGACTTTGGAAGATTTAACAACCTGTCAAAAAGAAAAAGTGCAGATAAATTCTTAAAAAATATTAAAAAAATTGACAATAATATAAGATTAATAATGAGTGTTGAAAGACTTGACTATACAAAGGGTATCAAGGAAAGAATACTGTCTATAGAAAGATTTTTTGAAAAATATCCGGTATATAGAAAAAAGGTCATTTTTCTCCAGATATCGGTTCCGAGCAGAACTAAAATTAAAGAATATATTTTGTTGAAAAAAGAAATAGATGAACTTGTAGGTAGAATTAACGGTAAATTTGCAGATGAGCTATGGAACCCCATAAATTACCTTTATAAAGCCATCCCTCAAACAAAGTTAGCCAGTTTTTACAGGGCTGCAGACATATGTCTTGTAACACCATTAAGAGATGGAATGAATCTCATTGCAAAAGAATATGTGAGCAGCAAGTCGGATGAAGATGGGGTACTTATCCTGAGTAAATTTGCAGGAGCTGCTGAAGAGATGGGTAAATATGCCATAATGGTTAACCCTTATGATATAGAAGAAGTGGCAGACAGCATTAATACTGCACTTAATCTACACCGGAACAAAAGAAAAAAAATGATTTCTAATTTAAGACAAATTGTAAAGGAAAACGATGTTTTTCACTGGGCTGATAACTTTTTAAATTATTATAAGAAAATTTCACAGTAAAAACGCCATTACAAAGGTGATATAGATAAAATATCTAAAAGACTACTCAGAGGAAATACTTCAAAAAATAAATAAATTTCACTATATATTCCTTTTCCTGGACTATGATGGAACTTTGGTTGAATTTGAGGACAATCCCCGTGATGCCACTGCCACCGGAAAAGTTAAGTCACTCTTATCCAGATTAATCTCAAAGGATAATCTTATTATTACCGTAATCTCGGGACGAGATATTAATGACCTGGTCAGATTTCTTGATAGTATCAATATAAAAAAAATCAACCTGGTTGGCACCCACGGAATGGAGATTAAATATAAAGATTCAGATAAAATAATAACAAATACATCCAGAGATTCTTTACCTTCCATTTCAGAATTAAAAAGTGAGATAATAAAGACACTTAAAGATATCCCATGTTTTTATTTAGAAGACAAGAAAAAAACCCTGGCTGTCCATTACAGGAAATGCAGGGGTGATGATCTTGCCTATTTAAACAAAGTTATCTATCTAATGGAAAATTTTATTAAAGACAGGCCTCTGGATCTTCTTAAGATGAGCAATGTAATTGAAATAAAACCAGAAAATACAAATAAAGGCAGGGCTCTTAGAACCATCAAGAAAAAATATAGGAACCTTAAACCTTCAATAGATATCTGTATTGGTGACGATGTTACCGACAATTATCTTTTCAGAGAAAATAAAAAGGGAATAAATATAAAAGTAGGAACAGAAAACCCCGGAATAATGGAAACAGAATATTTCTTAAAAAATGTAAATGACGTACTTGATTTCTTACACTTTATCTCCGATAAACTTTAGCGGCCACTCAAGCTTTTAGAATATTAACCGAATAAATACTAATACCCCCGGATTGATATTAATTCAATATCAAATCAATTTATTTCACCGGTAACTAAATTATAAAGGTCTGCGGGTTTATGGCACATAAAATCAGGCTTACTTCTCATCAGTAAATCAGCAGGATCACATCCCCATGATACCGCAGCTATTCTTACCTGTATTTTTTTACACGAAATAATATCTTCCATCTGGTCCCCTACATAAAGAACACTATCCTTTGACAAGCGTCTCCTCCTTATTAACCTGGCCAGGGTTTTATCTTTCTCTATCGTATTTGAAGTAGAATATATTTCGGAAAAGAAATTTATTTTATTTTTTTTCAAAAATTTCTTTATATTTTTAGAAGAATTAGAAGACAATATGTACAAATTTACCCTCTTTTCTTCCAGACTTTCTAAAAGCTCCTGTATCCCTTCTATTAATTTTATTTCTGAAATAAAATTAGAATATGCTCTAATCGCTTCATGAATCATTAAAGGCAACTTATACAGCGGTATTCCCAGTTTCTTAAATCTTTGTTTCATTGAAAGGGTATTTATTGCTCTAAAATCTCTTGCATCAACATTATTTATCTTATATTTCTTCATAAGATACTTATTTACACTTTCAATCACAAAATCTGAATCAACAAGTGTTCCATCAAAATCAAATATAACATTTTTAATCAAATTAAATACCTCAACACAAATTTACTTTTAAATTATCTGGCATATTATTTTCAGTATTATAACACAACATGCAACCCCTTAACCCGGAAACTTCCACCTGCAAATTATTATTAAAATAAATAATAGGGATTGGATAAAATAAACAATGGTTATTAAAATACTTTAAAGCATCTAAGATAAAAGTGCCCGGTCCTCTGCAAACTCTCTGCCGCTTGCACTCTCAAATCGAGCCAGGAGGTCCTCAACAGTAAGCTTTTGTTTTTCCTTTTCCCTTATATCCAGAATAATCTGTCCTTCATACATCATCAATAACCGGTTACCGTGATTGATAGCATCCCTCATATTATGCGTCACCATTAGAGTTGTTAGATTACCTTCTTCAACAATCCTGTCAGTTAGTTCCAGTACCTTCTTCGCTGTCCTCGGGTCAAGCGCTGCCGCATGCTCATCCAAAAGAAGCAGCTTTGGTTTTTTCAGGGTAGCCATAAGCAGTGTCAGCGCCTGCCTCTGACCACCGGATAGAAGGCCGACTTTGATATTCAGGCGATTTTCCAGACCCAGCCCCAGTTTTTTTAATAACTCCCTGTAGTATTCTCTTTCCTTATGGGTAATACCCCATGAGAGGCTCCGCCTCTGCCCCCGGCGCAGGGCCAGTGCCAGATTTTCTTCAATTTCCATATCTGAAGCAGTTCCCATCATCGGATCCTGGAACACACGCCCCAGTTTTGCTGCCCGCCTGTATTCACTGAGTCTGGTCATATCCATACCGTCAATTGTAATTAAACCCCTGTCTACCTGATATACACCTGCTATACAGTTAAGCAGGGTTGATTTGCCAGAACCATTGCTTCCAATCATTGTTGCAAAATCGCCCTCATCAAGCTTAAAACTCACATCATGAAGGGCAATTTTCTTATTGATAGTTCCCGCATTAAAAATTTTTGTGACTCTTTTAACACTGAGCATCTAATTACTCCACTTCATGGATTTTTTGATTGGTTTCAGGTATGAGCGGAATACCGGCAGAGAAAGAGCTATAGCCACTGTGATAGCAGTAAATAACTTTAAATCATTTGCAGGCATGCCGAGTTTCAGAACCATCGCAATTATTACCCGGTATACTATTGCTCCAGATACCAGGGACAGGAGCCTGCTGGCGAAGTGCCTTCTACCAAAGAGAACTTCGCCAATAATTACAGAAGCCAGACCAATCACAATAGAACCTATACCCATCTGGATATCGGCAAATCTCTGACTCTGTGCTATCAAAGCACCACCGGTTGCCACCAGGCCGTTGCTAATCATCAATCCAAGCATAATGGTGGTATTTGTATTTATACCCTGTGCGCGCACCATCTGGGGATTATTACCGGTAGCCCTTATCGCACAGCCAATTTCTGTACCAAAGAACCAGTATAAAATACCGATTAAACAACCTACAAAAATTATCCCCAGTATAATTACAGAAACAGTGGATCTAAGGCCCATCTGTTCAAATACTGTATATACAGTATTTACCTGCAAAAGCGAAATATTTGCCCTGCCCATAATCCGCAAATTTATTGAGTACAGGGCAATCATGGTTAAAATACCGGAAAGCAGTGAAGGAATCTTTAATTGTGTATGCAGCAATCCAGTAATCAGACCCGCTCCAACTCCACCTAAAAATGCAAGGCCAATTGACACATACGGATTAATTCCCCTGGTGATTGTAATCGCAGCAATAGCTGCGCCGGTCACAACGCTTCCCTCTACCGTTAAATCTGCAATAGTCAGAATACGGTAAGTGATATAAACACCTGTGGTAATAATTGCCCACAGCAAGCCCAGGGAAACTGCTGCTGTTAGTATTTGCACCATAATATAAAACCAAATTTTCTATTTATTTAAAATAGAAAGGGCTTGCAGTACCCGTTCCTTAACTATTCTTATATTTTAATAATCCATAACATACTCGGAAAGGTCTTCCGGAATCTCAAGGCCAATTTCTTCTGCTACGGCACCATTAATTGCAAAATCAAAATCGTCAGCTGACTCAATAGGCATTGTAGCAGGTTCAGCTTCACCCTCTAAAACTTTTATTGCCATAAGCCCGGTCTTGTATCCCAGGTCATAGTAATTAATCCCCAGTGTAGCAAGGCCGCCGCCTTCAACCATTCCTGACTCTCCGCATATAACAGGAGTCTTTGACTCAACAGTGACACCGTACACAATAGGCATTGAAGAAGCCAGAACATTGTCAGTTGGTAGATAAATTGCATCACATTGTCCAACAATAGACTGGGCAGCCTGCTGGACCTCGTTGGAATTGGTAACAGTTACCTCGGTATAAGTAAGGCCCATCTCTTCTATTACCTCTCTGGCAATAGCTGCCTGAACAATAGAATTATCCTCACTTGAGGTATAAATTACGCCCACTGTCCGGGCATCGGGTACCATTTTTACCAGCAGCTCTATCTGTTCCTTTATCGGATTCATATCTGTGGTGCCGCTGACATTGCCTCCCGGCGCTTCATTGGATTCTACCAGTTTGGCTGCTTCATAATCTGTGATTGCTGTTCCAAGTATGGGAATTTCAGTAGTTTTCCCTGCTATAGACTGGGCTGCAGGAGTTGCTATAGCCAGTACCAGGTCCACATTGTTACTTACAAAACGGTCACTTATGGTCGACAGGTTACTCTGGTCAGCCTGTGCATTCTGAACATCAATTTCAATATTCTCACCATCTGTATAACCATTGTCGCTCAGGGCGTCAACAAATCCATCCCTTGCGGCATCCAGTGCGACATGCTCAACGTACTGGATAATACCTATGGTTTTTACTTCAGATTTGCCCGAACAGCCGGCAAGTGACAGTACTATAACCAGAGCCATTGATAATACTAAGATTACTGTTTTTTTCAACTCGTTCCCTCCTTATTATTATTTATTTTTTTAATTATTAATTACCGATATTATTATTTTTCCAGGCAAACAGGTTCAAATATAACCTGATATTTCTTGTTATAATAATTTAAATTTATAAGTTCATCAACCAGCTTCCCTGATATTTCGTTGTATTATAGCACAATATATAATCTAAAAAAATTACTATATCATTTTTTAAAATACTTTCCGGTCAATCCCTTCCGGGCCAATCAAACCAATAGTAGCCCGCAGCGAATCTTTTTTTTATAATATTTCACCAACAATTATAAAAACAAGTATAATAATCCAAACTACTCTAAAAAAATACCTGATAGCATTTCAATATGTTATACTGCGGCCTATTCCTTAAAAGGCTGGCAGCATCATGCAAAATAGATACAGGATATAAATGTAATCTATCTATACAATTTAAACCTGTACAGTGCAGAAACTGTAAGGATCTTCTAAGAAATATGTCTTATTAAACCGGCTTAAGGAGCAAAAAATAGTTGGAGTTAGCCTATAAGCCGAGATATAATCTAAAAATATATAAAAGATTTGTTTAAGGTTTGGTCTGAACCCCATAAACTGGACACTTTCTTAAGACTCATTAGAATAGAGAGCAGGAAGAGAGAAAGGAAATAGGCATGGGGAACAATAGAAGAAAGTATTCAAGAGAACTGAAAATGGAACTAGT
>Ga0307434_1000050_pt1 | contig 106028 bp, 105 predicted proteins | sample SalMarWE160220MG_FD_202156 | JGI IMG/M metagenome (GOLD analysis project Ga0307434, IMG submission 202156) | Salt marsh sediment microbial communities from the Plum Island Ecosystem LTER, Massachusetts, United States - WE1603-220 | ecosystem: Environmental > Aquatic > Marine > Intertidal zone... | reverse complement strand
TAGAAAATTAAAATGGAATGGAATATTTCTAAAGTATAAATCCTATGGTCAACCGGAAACTTAAAGCCGGCGCCTGAATAAGCTTTTTTTATTATTATAAATCAGATTGAGGTATTATAATTTAATTATAAAGATACTTAAATCAATAGTATAATTAAGAATAAAAAAATTTTAATTTATGAAATCAATTAATTTTCCCGATGATTTTATTTTCGGAACCGCAACATCGTCATTTCAGATTGAAGGAGAAGGTCAGACAGAATGGAAGGGTTTTACCGGAGCCGACGGAACAGAGCTAAATGTCGCAATAGACCACTATAACAAATTTACTGAAGATCTTAAATATATACTCTACCTTGGCAACGCTTACCGCTTTAGCATGGACTGGTCAAAATTACAGAAAAGTGCATATAACGCATTTAGCAGAGAAGCAGTAACTCATTATATGAAGATATTTAAGACCCTAAAAAGAAATAATAAAAAAGTTATGCTGGTTTTAAACCATTTTTCAAATCCCCTCTGGTTTACCAGAAAGGGCGGCTGGACATCCGGGGAATCTGTTAAAATATATTTAGATTATACCAGAAAGGTGCTCAAAATTTTTTCCGGCTATATTGATTATATAAATACCTTTAACGAGCCTGCCGCATACGCCAACATGGCATATATCCTTAAAGAATTTCCACCCGGAAAATTCAATCCCTTTTTAAGAAACAGGGTTTTAAATAATATGAGCAGGGCTCACAGTGCAGCTTACGATTATATAAAAAGCAATTATCCTCATATAAAAGTAGGTATATCTCAGGCTTCTATGTTCCTGCAGGTATTAAAGAAAAATTCTATCTGGCAGAATTTTCTTAAATGGTTTCTTGATTATTATATGTTTGAGTATATACATCAGATGTTTGCTGGAGAAGGTAAGGTGGATTACATCGGCTTCAGCTATTACGGGAGAATCCTTATTTCAAAATACCTTATTATCGCTTATGAGGAAAGGGGCACGGAGTTCCTCAGAAAACTTGGCCTGGAATATGATGATATGTGGGAAATATACCCTGCCGGAATTTACCATTTAATAAAAAAATTTTATAAAAAGTACTCCAGGCCAATAATCATTACAGAAAATGGAACCTGCACCAATGACGACAGACTAAGAATTAAAAATATCTACAATCACCTGTATTATATTAAAAAAGCCATAAGCGAAGGTATAGAAGTTAAAGGTTATTTCCACTGGTCAACATTCGATAATTACGAGCTATCCTTTGGCCCGTCCAGAAGATTCGGGCTGGTTTCTGTTGATTACCACTCCCCTGATTTAAAAAGGGAAATAAAAGAATCGGGTGAATATTATCATAAAATTTCAGAGTCAAAAAAATTGATTAAATATCAGCAACTTAGAAAGGTTAATAACTATAAATACTCATAATAGTATACTGTATAGTATGCCGGAAATCTTCTTTTCATGTAACACAGATAAACAGATATAATCAATCTCATAATAATATATCCTAAATAAAACACTGCCCCGGGTATCTTAATTAATGCTTGTATTTTCTTTATTCATACCTTAAGATTGTATTTTAGTTTTATTTAATCTTTTTATTTATCAATTTAAGGAAGTGACTTTATTGTTATACCAGTACACCATTACCATAATTCTTACCCTGCTTTTAATAAACTTCATTATTAACAATATTTTATTTAAAAATATTTCGAACTATAAACTTCCTGAAAATCTAATAAAATCACCCCCGCTGGTATCAATTCTTATTCCTGCAAGAAATGAGGAATTTAATATAAAAAGATGTATTAATTCCCTTCTAAAACAGGATTACCCTGACATTGAAATACTGGTACTGGACGATAATTCAAGTGACAATACCGCGTTAATTGTTAAAAAAATCTGGGAAAAAGATAACAGAGTAAAACTAATTACCGGTAAGCCGTTAGAAGAGGGATGGCTCGGTAAGAGTTATGCCTGCTGGCAGTTATCAAAATATGCGAGAGGAGAATATCTGGTTTTTACCGATGCAGACACGTTACATTTTAAAAATTCCATCTCAAGTTTAATTGGATGCCTTGTCAAAAACAGGCTGGATGCTTTATCAGCAATTCCACGGCAGATAATGGTATCACTGCATGAAAGAATGATGTATATCTGGGTTCATTTTGCAATCTTAATCTTTCTACCCATGATACTTATAAAGAAATCAAAAAACCCTCTCTTCAGTACCGCTAACGGCCAGTGTCTATTATTTAAGAAAGAAGTTTACAAAGCAATTGGCGGCCATAAATCAATAAGGGCCAAAATCCTTGAAGATATACACATTTCAAAACAGGTAAAAAGATGCGGTTATAAATTTATGGTATTTGATGGCAGTAAAAATATAAATTGTAGAATGTACAGGAATTTCGACCAGATTATTTCAGGATTCTCAAAGTTTATATTTGCCGCTTTTGATTATCACATACTAACACTGGCAGTAGCAATCTCAATAATTTTCGCTCTGTTCTTATTTCCATTTATTTTATTGCCCCCGGGGCTATTAATCTTTAAATGGCCCCCGGTAGTAATAGACCTTATCATAATACAGATTTTTATAATACTTATTATGCGGGCCATAATGGCGATAAGATTAAAAGGCAGGGTCATTGATGCATTTCTTCATCCTCTTTCAATGATATATATGATATTTATCTGTGCCAATTCTGTTCTTCAAACTAAATGTGGAGAAGGCGTACCCTGGAAGGATAGAAGATATGATGTTAGCAAAAGAGATTACTTAAATGTAATTGACCGTGATAAAGGCCAGAAAACAATTCGCTAAATTTTGTCTGTGTCTCTAACTTTAAATTCTTACAGGCCCAGGTGCAAAAACTCTTTATACCCATCCATCAAAATTTACACATGCCGATGACAGCTTAAAGTAGAATTTATATAAAAAATAGGTGCTTAGCTACCGCTTATATGTTGTGCTACAATATCTCCGACCTCGCTGGTAGTGTAACCCATCTTACCGGCACTTAAACTTTTTATTTTTTTACAGGCTTGAGAAACTGCTTTTTCAATTGATCTGGAAGCTTCCTTCTCTCCCAGATGGTCAAGCATCATCCTGCCTGCTTCTATCGCTGCCAGGGGATTAATTACATTTTTCCCTGTATATTTTGGAGCTGACCCGCCTATGGGTTCGAACATAGATGTTCCCTCAGGATTAATATTACCACCTGCTGCAATTCCCATACCGCCCTGAATCATTGCACCCAGGTCAGTAATTATATCTCCAAACATATTGGGAACAACCATCACATCATACCACTCCGGATTTTTTACCGTCCACATACAGGCAGCATCTATATGGTTATAATCAATTTTAATATTAGTAAAATCTTCAGCCATTTTAATAAATGCTCTGTACCAGAGGTCCCCTGTGTGGGTCAGCACATTTGTCTTGTTTACCAGGGTAAGCTTGCCGGGTTTTCCTTCTGCCTTTCTTGCTTTTGCCAGGTTAAAAGCATATTTTAAACAACGGTCAACCATCTGCCGGTCATATACCATCACCTGGGTTGCAACTTCATAAGGAGTGTCTTTCCTCGTTATACCGCCATGCCCGGTGTAAAGCCCTCCTGTATTTTCCCTCACCACCACAAAATCTATATCTTCCGGCTTCTTATCCTTTAATGGACAATCAACACCCGGATAAAGCTTTACCGGCCTTAAATTTATATACTGGTCGAGGGCAAACCTTAATTTTAACAGGACCCCAACTTCCAGAACTCCGGGTGGAACATCCGGGTGACCAATGGCCCCGAGATATATTACCTTAAACTTCTTTAGCTCATCAATAGCAGAGTCAGGAACTGTCTCTCCTGTTTTTAAATACCTCTCTCCCCCAAAATCAAACCCCGTAAATTCAAATTTAATATTATGTTTTTCTCCTGCAGCCTCAAGGACTTTTCTGCCTTCTCTTATAACTTCGGGACCTGTCCCGTCTCCGGGTATTACCGCAATATTATAATGTTTTGACTTACTCATATTGTTACCCTATCTATTCCTTAAATAATTACTGCTCTATTATATATAAATAACCATATATTACACTATATAATTTTAAAATTATAATCGCTATTTAAAAAAAAATTTTGCTTATAATAGTGATATTTATAAGAAATTATAAGAAATATTTACTTAACAGCCTGATTCTTTAATTACTGGAGAAGCTCTACAAAGTAAGGAATAAAAATAATTAACCCGATAGCCACCGCAAATAGTGAGGCGATTAAAACTGCACCGGCGGCAATATCTTTCACGCGCTCTGCAATTTTTCTATACTCTCTGGTAACCATATCTATTATTAGCTCAAAAGCTGTATTTATAACTTCCAGGCAGAGGATTATACAAATTATGAGCAGGATAAATAGCCACTCGGTAGATGAAATATGAAATAAAAAACACGCAGTTATAGAAACAGCTGCTATTATCAGCTGGATTCTAAAACTTCTTTCACTCCTTAAGACTCTGATTATACCCCTGACTGCATACTTAAATGAGAAACTCAGGGTTCTCCTGTGATAAATAATTTCTTTTTTGAAAGAATTTTTATTGTTTCTTTTATCCTCCACGCTTCATATCACCCCGGATTAGTTGGAAACTTTTTTATTGAAATATAAAGTATATGTTGAGAACAGCACAAGTATCAGAAATATGTAAAAAGGAAACCATATTTCATTAAAAAAGCTTAGGGCGGTTATAAAATACTGGCCCACAAAAATTGCAGCCATTACAGTTATGGATATTATAAGGGTAATTAAACCTGCCCTTGCAATATCCTGATACTGCTTCTCATCATACCACTCACTTATTCCTTCCTTCAACTTTATTATTAACCAGTACATGACTATTGCTAAATATGGTATTACAGCTATCAGACTTATGATAATAATCCCGGCATCCACCGCCCATGATGGTAATTCATATAGTGTTAGATATAATAAAGAAAAAGTTATAATAAGAATAAGACCGGAAATTCCACTTAATATTCCTATATATTGTGCATTTATAAATATTGAATCATCCTTCAAAACTATTTCTTCTTTTTCAACAAATATATTTTTATTGGTTACCACAAATAGAATAATCATAAGAACATAAAAAAGAAAATGAAGCGCCTGACTAAAAAAAAGTATAATGAACTCATCAGGTAACCCAAAAATATATTCCTTTGAGATATCACTTACCAGCGCAAAGTCTCCGAATAACATCAGAAGAGAAATTATCCCGGAAAAAAATAAAAAAGCACGCAGAAAATTATCCCGTTTGAAAAAATTTAACTGCAAAATTAAAGCAAATATAGCCGCCAGGTGGGAAATACCAGAAATGATATACACCAGTGCAACAGGAACAGAAAAAACATTTAAAAAGCCCTCAACATCCTGCAGATTAATAATTCTTTCTCTCAGCACCAGAAAAAAAATATTTGTGGATATGAGCCCCACCGTTGAAATTAAACATAAAATCAGGGCAGTATTATTACTCATTCCTAACAATTTCTTCATTTTCTTACTCTCCTTTGCTCAATCTTTAATTTAATCCCTATCAAGATAAAAAATTTCATCCACAGGTTTTTTAAAGAATTTAGCTATCTTTAACGCAAGCAGAACAGAAGGGTTAAATTTACCTTTTTCTATAGAATGAATAGTAAGCCTGGTCACACCGACCACATTTGCCAGTTCCTGCTGGGAAATTTCATTGTGCTCAAACCGACATTTTCTTAAATTATTACTGAGTTTTATCTTTCTCACTATTGACATATATATTTTTACCCGGTATTGATAGCTCTCTGTATAATAAAAACCAATATGTATATAAATATAATCATAATGTATACTATTATATACATAAAGTCAATAATTTTTTTACCTTTCTGTTTGTTACTTATTTTTTACAATATGGTTAATTAACCGAAAAATATAAAAATACCACTTAGTATTTTAATAACAATAATGATAACCGCAGTGTCCTTTTGTATTATTATACAAACCTGTATAAAAATATTTTGTAACCTAATCTAAAAAATTTCGTTTTAGTAACTAAGGCAAAAAAATATTATTAAAAAGTAGTTTTAAAAATATTTTTAAAAATTCGTACTACTTTACAATAATAATCTAATATTTTAGTATGATAACCATACATAAAATAAACTGACAAACTAAAAAAAGAAAAGAGAAGATTGATAATGAAAATTTTACTTGTATATCCTGATTACGAGGACACTTTCTGGAGCTTTAACAGAATAATTAAAATCCTGGGTAAGAAAGCTGCATATCCACCGCTTGGCCTCCTTACTATCGGGGCAATGCTGCCCGTAGAATGGGATAGGAAATTAATTGATATGAACACTGAAATATTAAAAGATGAACATATAAAATGGGCTGATTATATCTTCATAAGTGCAATGATTATACAAAAAGATTCCTCAAGAAGAGTTATAGATAAAATAAAAAAATTCAATAAACCTGTAGTAGTGGGAGGTCCACTCTTTACCACCGGCTGGGAAGAATTTACTGACGCCGACCATATCTTTCTGGGTGAAGCAGAAGAAACCTTTCCGGAATTAGTTGAAGATTTAAAAAAGGGTACGCCTAAAAAGATGTACTCAAACAAAGAATTCCCTGATATTAAAAATACTACTGTCCCCGACTGGAGCCTTGTCAGTGTAAAAAATTATAATTCCCTGTGTGTACAGCTTTCAAGAGGCTGTCCTTTTAACTGTGAATTCTGTGATGTTGGACTTTTAAATGGAAGAGTACCACGGTTAAAAAGTAAGGAACAATTAATAAAAGAGCTTGAAGCATTGTATAAACGTGGCTGGAGAGCAGGCGTTTTTTTTGTAGATGATAATTTTATAGGAAAAAAGGGCTTGCTTAAAAGAGTATATTTGCCGGCAATTATAGAGTGGCAGAAAAGCAAAAAGTATCCCTTTAGCTTTAATACTCAGGCATCAATTAATCTCGCAGACGATGAAGAAGCTATGAAATTAATGGTGGAAGCAGGCTTTACATCTGTTTTTGTGGGGATTGAAACACCTGACTCCGACAGCCTTGAAGAATGCGGTAAGTTCCAGAATAAAAACAGGGATTTGATAGAATCCGTAAGGACCATTCAAAATAAAGGCATGGAAGTCCAGGCAGGCTTCATTGTTGGTTTTGATAGCGATAAAACTTCCATCTTCCAGCGTCAGATAGAATTTATCCAGCAAAGTGGAATTGTTACCGCTATGGTCAGCATTCTTAACGCATTGCCAAAGACCAGGCTTTACCAGAGATTAGAAAAAGCCAAAAGGTTGATAAGCAGCGGGACAGGTAATAATACAAAAATTTCTAGTTTAAACTTTATCCCAAAAATGGATAAAAACGTGCTCATAGATGGTTTTAAAAAGATTTCGGCTACAATCTATTCTCCAAAAGCTTATTATAAGAGAATTAAAACTTTTTTAAGGGAGTACAGACCAATAAAGACAAAAATGCCCAGGCTCAGAATGTATCATATAAGGGCATTTATTGCCTCAATATGGTTAAATGGTATAAAACAAAGAGGCAGAAGATACTTCTGGAATTTAATTTTCTGGAGTCTCTTTAGACGTCCATCTCTTTTCCCTTACGCTATCGGCTTTTCTTTAGTCGGTGTTCATTTCAGGTCGGTATCATAAGGTTTTTACCTGAAAAGTTTAAGGAAATACTATTTTTAAAAGCCTGAAAACAAGCGCTCTGCAGATTTTTAAAAGGTTGAAACTCTATCATAAAATCTTTTAAAAAAAATAAATAAACAATTATAATCCTGATACCAATGTGTTATAATTATTACTGGAAATTGTAATCTAATACTACAAACGCATTATTTCAGTCACTTTTAGGTCTTGTAATAATAATAAAACAAACCGGTAACCTTTATTTTGCTACTGTAAAATTTAAATAAAATATAAAGGTTAGCATGAGAGCATTTATTTCAAGGAGTAAAAGGATAATAAAAAAAATATTCAGGGCTCTTATTCAGGTAGGAAGCAGGACAGGCTTTGGTGCCACTGTCAGATGGTGATATTTCGGGCCAATAAAAGCACACCCGGGAATTTAAACAGAGCCGGTATTTACAATAACATCCTTAAAAGAAAAGGCCCGGGTAGCATTATCCATATTTTTTTAAAAATTTCTTAAATCCTTTCTTCTCTCAATAATTTTGCGCACTCTTCGGGTAAAACAGTATTTACATTAATTCCGGAACCAATTTCAAACCCGGCCCTGGTTATCAATCGGGGCAGGATTTCAAGATGCCAATGATAATGCCTGTTGCCTATCTGTTCAAATGAGGCACTGTCTATTATATAATTGTAATCTGGATTATCCAGCAAATTATATAGCTTCTTTAATGTAATTATTAAAACGGATGCAAAATTTTCAATCGCTGCTTCCGGAATCTGGGCGAAGCATGCCTGATGCGCTTTCGGTAAAATCAAAATATTGTACGGGACGACAGAAGCATAAGGCGCTATAGAAATAAAATCTTCATTTTCATAAATAATTCTTTTTTTTATTTTCTTTTCATATGCTATCATTTTGCAATAAACACATTCTCCGTAATCATCAAAATACCTTTCTGACTCGTAAAACTTACTTCTTATAAAAGCAGGTATAAATGGAATGGCAACAAGCTGCGAATGCGGATGCACCAGCGAAGTGCCTGCCTTATTCCCGTGGTTTCTGAAGATAACTACCAGCTGACAGCCTTTATTCTCACTCAATTCTATAAATCTTGTTTTGTATATTTCTATTATTTTTTTAACCTGCCCGAGACTCAGGTGACATAAATTCTCGTTATGCTCCGGTGATTCTATAATTACTTCATGATTACCTATTCCATTAACTTCAAAATATGGTCCATTGATTTGCTTGTAATCGCCACATTTTTCAATTTCCCCTGGTTTGAGAATTGGAAATTTATTTGGAACCACCCTTATCATCCAATCGCCATTTTTATTCTTTATGGACATAATATCTTCCGGAGTCATCTTTTCATTCCCCCTGCAAAAAGGACAGTTTCTGTCAAACTTTTTTATAACTTTTTTTTCTTTTATTTCCTTAAAATCGCTGGGCCTTTTCGATCTATCTATGGCAAATATTGTCCAGTCTTTAGTTGTAATATCCTGTCTTATAACAGACATCTTTACAATAACCCCCTTCAAATATTCATATATAATTATTTTTATGGTATTTTATGCTTAATGTAAATATAAATATATCATCTTTCCGTAACAATTTTTATTTTTAAAAAAAATGGATAAAAAAAAGTTTGAGGAAATAATACTGGACACTCTTGAAAATCTTCCTGATAGATTCAAAGAGAAAATAAAAAACCTTGGTATTGTTATTGAAGATGGAAACATAGATTCAATTTTGAAGAACAATAAAAGCACCACCAGAAAATACACCCTTGGCCTCTATCAGGGCCTTCCTGCCACAAAAAGACCGGGAAAAATATTCATTTTCCCGGACAAAATTACCATATATAAAAAAGCGCTTGAAGAAATAAGTAGAAATGACCGGGAACTTGAAAAAAATATAAGAAGAGTCGTTCTTCATGAATTAGGACATTATTTTGGTCTTGATGATAAACAATTAAGAAAATTAGGTTATTAAATCACCCCTTATATTAAACTATACTAATATTAGAGATAGACATAATCCCCTTACCCGGCCCATAAAAATTTGACATTTACAGTTAAATAGTTTATAAAAATATATTGTATTTCACTTTAAGTGAAATACAATTTTACTAATTAATGAAAATGATTTTTGTAATGTCAGAAAAATTTTGTTATAATTAAAGAGAAATAACAACAATATAGGTTTTTTATAATTATATTTTTGATAATACCCGGATTCATGGGGTGTAGATAAAATATAAAAAAATAATTATATTAGTGTAAAATGTATATATAATAAATAAATAGGAGTTGAAAGCTTAATGGCAGAAGAAAAAAATTTTGATAAAGAGAAAATAAAGATACCGGAAGAACTTCCGCTTCTTTCTTTAAAAAACAGTGTAGTTTTTCCATTCCTTGCAACACCACTAATAGTAGGGAGGAAAAAATCTCTGGATGCAGTCAGGACCGCCTCCAGAGAACATAATATTATAGTTGTTGTGGCACAAAAAGAAGAGAATAAAGAGGATGTAAATAAAGAAGATTTATATGAAGTTGGAACAGTATGTGCCATAAAACAGGTATCGGATATATCTAAAAATGAGGTTAAGTGCATTGTAGAGGGTATTTCACGAGTAATGATAAAAAACTATACGCAGACCGAGCCATATTTCAGAGTAACAACAGAAGCACTTGAAGAAATACCTTTAACCGAAGATGAAGAATCAGAAAAACTCAATACTACTGTCAGGCTGCAGGTTGAAAAATTCATCCAGCTTGGCATCCCGCTCCCTACAGCTTTTGTAGTAGCGGCAACTAATATCTCCAGGATAGAAGTTCAGACTGACCTGTTTGCTTCTTATCTGTTATCAAGCACCAGAGAAAAACAAAAAATACTTGAAGAAACTAATATAAAAATTAGATTGAAGAAATTAACAGAATATCTCGGCGAAGAACTCAAGAAATTTGAAGTCCAGTCCCAGATAAGAGACAAGGTCCAGAAAGAAGTAGGCAAAACTCAAAGAGAATATTACCTGCGCCAGCAGTTAAAAGCAATCAAAAACGAGCTGGGTGAATTTGATGAATCCATTGCCCTCACCAAAGACCTGGAAAAGAAATTACATAAGAAAAAACTACCCGGAGAAGCAAAAGATAAGGTTCTAAAAGAGATTCAAAGACTGGAGAATATTCCGAGTATGTCACCCGAGCATTCTTATATTAGAACTTACGTTGAATGGATGCTTGATGTCCCCTGGTCTGAAAAAACTAAAGATATCCTGGACCTAAAAAAGGCAAGTAAAATACTGGATGGCGACCATTATGACCTCGAAAAAGTTAAAACTCACATACTGGATTACCTGGCCGTAAGAAAATTAAAAGGTAAAACAACTAAAGGCCCTATATTGTGTTTTGTTGGTCCTCCGGGTGTCGGCAAAACTTCACTGGGGCAATCTATAGCCAAGTCATTGGGAAGAAAATTTATAAGAATGTCAATCGGTGGCATAAGAGATGAAGCCGAAATTAGAGGTCACAGAAGAACATATGTAGGGGCACTCCCGGGAAGAATTATTCAGGGCCTTACTCAGGTAGGAACAAGCAACCCGGTATTTATGCTTGATGAGGTTGATAAAGTGGGTGCAGATTACAGGGGAGACCCGTCATCTGCTCTCCTTGAAGTACTTGATCCCGAACAAAACAACTCATTCAGGGACCATTATCTTGAAGTCCCATTTGATTTATCAAATGTAATGTTCATAACCACAGCAAATATACTGGATACCATACACCCAGCGCTCAGAGACAGAATGGAGGTTATTGAAATACCGGGTTACAGCTCCGAGGAAAAGGTTCATATAGCAGCAAAATTCTTAATCCCCAAACAACTAAAAGAGCAGGGAATAGAAAAATACAATATAAAATTAAATGAGGATGCTATACTGACAATAATAGAAGAATATACCAGAGAAGCCGGTGTAAGGAACCTGGAACGTGAAATAGCAAACATATTCAAAAAAGTTGCCAGGGAGATTGTCGAAAAGAAAAAATATTCAAGAGAAATCAATTCTGAAAAAGTAAGAAACTACCTGGGCGTCTCAAAAGTTTTACCCAGCGAAATAGAAGATAAAAATAGAGTGGGGGTTGCTACCGGTCTTGCTTACACCCCGGTCGGCGGAGACATATTACTCATTGAATCCACCTACTATGGAGGAAGTGGTAAATTAATACTTACCGGTAAGCTGGGCGACGTAATGCAGGAGTCCGCAAAAGCTGCCATAAGTTATATACACTCAAAAGCAAAATCTTTCGGGATAGATGAGAAGTTATTTGATAAATCTGATATACATATTCACGTCCCGGCAGGAGCAATTCCCAAAGATGGGCCATCAGCGGGGGTTGCCATTACTTCGTCACTGATATCGGCATTTACTGGAATACCTGTATTAAGAGACGTGGGTATGACAGGGGAAATAACTCTAAGAGGAAGGGTTCTCCCAGTAGGCGGGCTCAAGGAAAAACTTTTAGCTGCAAAAAGAGCAGGACTTAAAAAAGTTGTATTGCCCGAAAAAAATAGAAAGGATATTGATGATATACCCGCGAATATACTTAAAGGGTTAAAACTTGAATTCGTAGAAAATATTGATGATGTTATCAAGCACACAATTGAGAAATATCCTTTAAAATCAAATAATAAAAAAACTAAAGAGATAAAAGTCCCTGCTGGAAAATCGGCCATGGGAAAAACACCGGATTTTGATCAGGCTACTACAATACAGTAGATTATTTTTAAAACCCTCCTGTGGAGTAATTTATTTCACAGGAGGGTTTTTCAGGCGTCTATCTATTTTTAAATAAACCTTTTTTATATTTTTCTATTCAAAAATTATCCGGTTATCTCCAGAATAATAATGGGCATACTCTGCACCATTTACCAGAAACAATAGTTCCCACTTTCCATAAATTACATCCGTAAATAATGTAATCCCACATTTCTCAAACTATCCGGAGATAAAATATTTTATAAATTTTGACTGACTAATGTTTAAAGTGTCTTCTCCCAGTAAAAACCATGGGAATATGATTTCTATTACAGCTTTCTATAACTTCTTTATCCCTTATTGAACCACCCGGCTGGATAACAGCTTTAATTCCATTTTTAGCAGCAAGCTCTATTGTATCTTCAAATGGGAAAAAAGCATCCGATGCCAAAACCGAGCCCCTGCATTTTCCATTTGATTTTTTTATTGCTATTTCAGCTGAATCAATCCTGCTCATCTGGCCGGCGCCTACTCCAACGGTACTATTATTCAGAGCCAGAACTATAGCATTTGATTTTACATTCTTTACTATCTGCCATCCGAATAAAAGATCATCCCACTGACTGTCGTCAGGCTCTATATCAGTGACCACTTTCATATCTTCTTTTCTATCCACACCTTCATTCAGGTCCTGCAAAAGCACCCCGCCATCAATACTCTTAATATTAACCTTCTCCAGTTTGAAGTCCTCAGAACTCAAGATGTCCAGGTATTTTTTTAAATCATGGTTTACTTTAAGCATTCTCAAATTCTTTTTCTCGGATAAAATTTCCAGTGCTGCTTTATCATAATCAGGAGCAATAAGCACTTCCACATATTTATCAAGCATAAACTTTGAAGCTTCTTCTGTCCACTTAACGTTGCATGCGACCACACTTCCAAAAGCAGAAACAGGGTCACATTGATATGCTTTCCTGTAAGCTTCTTCTACAGAAATTCCGATTGCGGCCCCACATGGATTAGTATGTTTTATAACAGCAACACATATAGGAGAAAATTCTTTTACAATACTGAATGCTGAATCCCCATCCAGGATATTGTTAAATGATAATTCCTTACCCTGAAGCTGTCTGGCACCGGCAAAATTATCCGTACCTGCATTTGCACATTTATAATAAGAAGCTCTCTGGTGAGGGTTCTCGCCGTATCTTAAATTCTGGATTTTAACCAGATTTAAATTTAAATTATCTTTAAAACTACCGTCACTGTTTCTTAAATCATCTCCATTTTTTTCTGTCAAACCCTGCTCTTTTATATCAAGATAATCTCTTACCGATACCGACGACTCACCAAAACTACCAATTTTATTTTTGAGGTAGTTAAAAATTACACTATCATATTCACATGTATGCTGGAATGCCTTAACCGATAACCTGAAAAGGGTATCCGTACTGAGATATCCATTGCTTTCTGTCAATTCTTCTGCAATTTTTTTGTAATCTTCGGGGTCAACCACTACCGCAACTCCCTTATAGTTTTTGGCAGCACTTCTAATCATGGTGGGCCCACCAATATCAATATTTTCAATAGCCTCTTCCATGGTAACATCCGCTTTTGAAATAGTTTCTTTAAAAGGATATAAATTCACCACCACCATATCTATTAGCTTGATCCCTGAGGATGAAATTTCACTCATATGTTTCTCATTGCTCCGGTCAGCCAGTATCCCCCCGTGAATGTAAGGGTGCAGAGTTTTTACCCTCCCGTTTAACATCTCGGGAAAACCTGTAAATTCCTCTACTTTTTTTACTGCTATTCCTCCTTCCTCTAACTTCCTGAAAGTTCCTCCAGTTGAGATAATCTCCACTCCTGCTCCCTGCAGCACTTCTGCAAAATCAACTATGCCCTCCTTATTAGAGACACTAATTAAAGCCCTGTTTATTTTTATATTCATTTTCTCTCCTTATCCAGCATTTATTTTATTTAAAATTTTTACCTTCCTACCATCTAATTTCAGTTTATCCTCACAGAAGCATTTAACTGCCAGCGGATAAATTTCATGTTCCACTTTATGTATACTTTCTTCAAGTTCCTCTAAACTATAATTCTGTTTTAAATCTATTGACTTTTGAAGTATTATTGGACCGCTGTCAAGACCTTCATCAACAAAATGAACTGTTACCCCGGTTACTTTCACTCCATAATCAAAAGCATCTCTTATGCCATGTGCACCTTTAAAAGAAGGAAGAAGAGCAGGATGAATATTTAAAATTTTGTTTTTATATTTACTAACAAATTCACCACTCAACACAAACATATATCCCGCCAGAACCACCAAATCTACTTTTTCTTCCTCCAGAAGCTCCAGAATTCTTTTATCATATTGTTTCCTGCTGCTATATTTAGCAGGATCCATAAAAACTGATTTAATTTTATTTTTTTTTGCCCTGCTCAGGGCATAGGCATCTTTATTGTTAGAAAATACCAGAATTATATCACCATTTAAATCATTCCTGATATTATAATCAATTAGAGCCTGGAGGTTTGAACCAAATCCAGAAGCAAACACTGCTATTTTTTTTCTCATTTGTTTCTAACCTTTCTCTATTATTACATTTCCATTTCCTTTTATAACGGTGCCTATATTGTAAATTTTATCCCCCATCTCCCCGCCGATACTCCTGACTTTTTCAAATTGCTGCGGGGAAATAACTACAACCATACCAATGCCCATATTAAATACCCCGAACATTTCCTTTTCATCAATATTTCCGAGTTCCTGTAAAAAATTGAAAACCTCCGGAATCTCCCAGCTACCTTTTTTTATAAAAGCATCCATATTATCAGGTATTATTCTATTTATGTTTCCATAAAATCCACCACCGGTTATGTGTGCAATTCCATGGAGCCCGACCTTATTTTTCATTATTTCACTAATCGGCCTATAATATAATTTAGTAGGGGTTAAAAGATAATTACCGAGTGGCATATCCCCGGTCCAGCTATATTTTTTATCGGTGTCAACTTTCCTTTCATCAATCAATTTTCTTACAAGAGAAAACCCGTTGCTGTGAATACCTGAAGAAGATATACCGGCTATTATGTCACCCTCTTTTACCAGAGAGGGGTTAATAATAGAATCTTTTTCAATAATTCCCACAGCGAAGCCGGCAATATCAATATCATCTTCTGCACTCATACCGGGATGCTCTGCAATCTCTCCGCCGATAAGAACCGTATCACAGTAACTGCAACTTCTCGAGATAGATTCAATTATGGCTTTTATTTTCTCCCGGTTAACCTTCCCGCAGGATATATAGTCCAGAAAAAATAGGGGTTTTGCCCCACAGCAAATTATATCATTTATACACATTGCCACAGCATCCTGACCTATATCTCTATAATTATTTAATTTTTTTGCAAGCAGGATTTTAGTTCCCACACCATCGGTAGAAGAGGTAAGAACCGGATCTTTATACTGTTTTAAATCAAGCCGGTAAAGACCCGAAAAGGAGGAAAGGTCACCAAGCACCTTATCTGAAAATGTTGAAACTATTGTTTTTTTAAGTTGGCCCAGTACATCTGAGGCTTTATCTATGTTTACACCCGAAGATTTATATGAATATTTTTTTCTATTTCTTATCTTTCTTCCCTCAGGCATTAGAAGATATTCTCTCCTCTTCATCTATCGAATATTTACCAGACTTCATATTCCCAGGGATAGGAACAGGATATTCGCCATTAAAACATGCGAAACAGAATTTTTCCTTTGATTCACCAATTGCTTTTATCAGACCATCTAAACTCAGATACTTCAAACTATCAACATTCAGGAACTTTCTTATATCCTCCAGTGACTTATGATTGGCAATGAATTCCTTTTCCGTTGCCATATCAACACCATAGTAGCATGGATAAAGAAGTGGCGGACATGTAATTCTCATATGCACTTCTCTTGCACCAGCATTGTACAACATCTGAATTATTTTTTTTGATGTTGTTCCTCTAACTATAGAATCATCAACCACTACCAGCCTTTTACCTTTTATAATATCCCTTAAGGGATTTAACTTGAGCTTAACACTTATTTCCCTTGTTTTTTGTTTTGGTTGAATAAAAGTTCTACCCACATATCTATTTTTAATAAAACCTTCCGCATAGGGTATCTTTGATTCCGCCGAGTACCCGATTGCGGCAGGTGTGCCCGAATCAGGTACAGAAATTACCATGTCAGCATCAGCAGGAGATTCCTTTGCCAGCTCCTGTCCCAATCTGTGCCTTACCGCAAACACATTCTTATTATTTATATAACTATCAGGTCTGGCAAAATAAATAAGTTCAAAAACACACATTGAGACCCTATCTACGGGCAGCATCATCTGCGACCGCATTCCGTCTTTATCCAGTATAACGGTCTCACCGGGGTCAATATCTCTCACAAATTCTGCGTCAACTATATCAAGGGCACAGGTCTCTGAAGCTATTATATAGTCATCGCCCAGTTTGCCCAGCACCATGGGCCTGAAGCCATGTGGATCTCTTATACCAAAAATTTTATCCCTGGTTAATATAAGAAGCGAATAAGAGCCCTTTATTCTGTTTACGGAATCTTTAATTGCATCTTCAATATTTTCTCTTTCAGAGCTTTCTATCAGCGAAGCTATGACTTCCGTGTCTGTTGTAGTTTCGAATCTGATGCCATTTTTTATCTGCTCTTTTCTTATTTCACTTGCATTTATCAAATTGCCATTATGCGCCATGGCAAAACTTTCATTTTTAAACATCCTGTACAGCGGCTGTGAATTTTCCCATATATTCATGCCTCTGGTAGAATAACGGGTGTGACCTATGCCTATATATCCCTGTAGAGGAGCTATATTCTGCTCATTGAATACCTGTGTGACCAGTCCCAGATCTTTAAATATTAAAATATTTTCTCCATCAGATACAGCAATCCCGGCACTTTCCTGACCCCTGTGCTGCAGTGCCTGGAGACCATAAAAAATGATTTCTGTAACTTTCCTGCCCGGTGCATAAATACCAAATATTCCACAACTTTCATTAAGCTTTCTATCCAACATAATATTCATTATTTAGTAATTTATAGTTTTTTTATTTAAAATCCCTTTATTATATCTACCAGCTTCATTATATGATTTTTTATTCCATATGTTTACTTAATTATTCATAAAATATTCTTAAAAATTCTTTTGCCAACCGGATAACCAGAGTTATTATAACAAATAAAGTTTTAAAATAAATACAGTATTTAAAGCAAAATCAGCTATTTTTTTCACACCACTCCCTCGCATTCTGGAACATTTTCAGCCATGGGGAAGCTTTGAGGCCTGATTTCCAGTTTTCAGGCATCCATGGCCACTGCCACATTAAAAAAGCTCTTTCAGGATGGGGCATCATAGCAAGGTGTCTCCCGTCAGGTGAAATTAAGGCAGTAATACCTGACGGGGAGCCGTTGGGATTATAAGGATACTCCCCTGCAGGTTTACCCGAATCATCTACAAAAATTATAGGAGCCAGATTCTTTTTACATACCTCTGATAAAATTCCGGAATCAGGGCAATAAAGATGGCCTTCTCTGTGTGCAACCCAGATACCCAGAATTGAGTCTTCCATGCCTTTTAACATAATAGAGGGGCTTTTTCTGATTTTAACGGTCACCCACCTGGATTCAAATCTCCCGGAAGGATTACTGATAAACCTGGGCTGCTTTTCCTCGGAAATACCCTTCCAGGGTACCCACCCCAGAAGAGTCATTAGCTGGCACCCGTTACAAACTCCCAGAGAGAAAGTATCTTCTCTGCTGTAGAACTCATCAAACATTTTTTTTAGCTCAGCGCTGAACCTAATAATGCCCGCCCATCCCCTGGCACTGTCCAGAACATCTGCATAAGAAAATCCTCCAACAAATACAACACCCTTAAATTTATTCAGGTTTGTCCTGCCATCAGACAGATCAGTCATAGTAACATCCCATGGCTCAAAACCGGCAGCAAAAAAAGCTGAGGTCATTTCCCTATCACCATTACTGCCTTCTTCCCTTATTATGGCCACTTTTGGTTTATCTTTCCTGTTTAAAAATTCCGGCGGGGTGTCACATGGTTTGAATGATAATTTATAAGACGGGCCAGACCTTCTGTGAGAGCGTTTCTGAACCTCTGCCAGTTCTGAATTCATTTGAGAACTTTCAAGCCGGTCACTTGTTGACTCCCACCAGTCCAGAAGTGTGTGTGTATTAATATCTATCTCAATTTTTTTATTCTGATAAATAAGAAATTTTTTCTTTTTCTGTGTATAACCCAGAACCGTAAAGGTAATGCCATATCTATTTAAAATACCGATAATTTTAGCTTCATCTTCAGGCAGATATTCAAAGACCAGTCCCAGTTCCTCGGAAAACAACCATGGAAGTATTTCTACTTTCCCGGGGGCCTCTATCCTCATCCCGCAGTTTCCAGAGAGTATCATTTCCGCCAGAGTAGTTATAAGCCCGCCGTCACTCCTGTCGTGCCCGGCAAGAATTAAATCCTTTCCTATTATTTCCTGAACTGCCTTAAAAGCATTTACCAGAAGAAGAGAATCTTCTACATCAGGTGATTCATTGCCTATTTGACCCAATATCTGTGCCAGGGCCGAACCACCAAGGCGATTTCCCCCGGGGGCAAGGTCCATAAAAATCAGTTTGCTTTTACCGGGCCTTTTTATATCCGGTGTTATAACCCGTGTTATATCGGACATTGAGCTATAAGCAGAAATAACTACCTGATCCGGGGCTTTAACGATCTCATTTTCCACCTGAGCTGCCATAGAAAGGCTGTCTTTGCCCCCATCGGCAGCAATTCCAATTTCCTTCATCAAATCACTTATAGCTACTGCAGCCCTGTAAAGATTTGCACCTTCACCGGGCAGTTTCGCCGCCCACATCCAGTTTACAGAACACTTAATGCAGCTTATATCATCTATAAGTGCCCATACCATATTGGTCAGTGCCTCGCCTACTGCCATGCGAGCACCGGCAGAAGGGTCAACCATCAATTTAATTGGCTGCTCCCCTATAGAAATGGCAGCACCTGTCAGACCGAAATGGCTCTGTGCTATTACAGCAACATCGGAAACAGGAAGCTGCAGGGGACCGCAGCACTGCTGACGGGCAATAAGGCCGGTCACGCTTCTGTCTACCTTCCTGACCAAAAAACCTTTGGAACCGACCGAAGGCAATTTAAATATAAGTTTTAATAACTGCCTTACCGAAATATCAGACGGTAAATTAAGTGGTTCCAGCTTTTTTGATACGCTGTTAATATTAAATTTTTTCCCGGGCATCTTGCTCAAGATTTCACTAAGGCTCAAGCTTACGGGTATAGAATCATCCTTATTATCATGAACCACGATACGACCATTACCTGTTATCTCTCCCAGAACCTCGCAATTAACTTTCTCACGTCCGCAGATTGATTGAAATTCACCCAGACGTCCGGGTTCTATAAGAAAAGCATTACGCTCCTGGTATTCTGCTCCCCATATCTCAAGCACCGACATAGTTTTATCACCAACCTGGATATTCCTTATCTCAATTCTACCACCCGTCGGTTCAACCAGCTCGGTAAGAACATTGCATGGCCCGCCTGCACCCTGGTCGTGGATACTCATAATGGGATTATCTTCACCCATCTCAATACACGCTCTGATTACACGATTCATCTTCTGCTCCATCTGTGCATTTCCCCGCTGAACAGCGTTGAAGTCAAGTTCTTCCCTGTTTTCCCCCTGTACCATACTTGAAGCGGCACCTCCACCTATTCCTATACGGTATGCCGGACCGCCAACCTGCACGATATTCATACCTCTGCCGGGTTCTTTCTTTTTTATATGACGACCATCAATCTGCCCGACACCGCCGGTAAACATAATCGGTTTTACCCATTCACGGCGCTGCCCGTCCGGAAGTCTCAGCCCGAAAGCCCTGGTAAACCCCTGAACTACAGGCTCGCCAAACTTGTTCCCATAATCTGATGCGCCGTTGCTCTCTCCTATCATTATTTGAAGAGGCCTGGCAAGATTTGAAGGATAATTAAAATCGGTTACTTCTCCTGGAATAGCATAACCGGGAATATTTAAATTCCCGGTACAGTAACCCGCTGTGCCCGCAATGACAAGCCCGCCTCTTCCTGTTGCCTGTACATCCCTTATCCTTCCACCGGTTCCTGTTTCTGCGCCCGGGAAAGGAGCAACCCCGCATGGAAAATTGTGAGTTTCGGCAGTAAATATCAGATTGTAGGTAAACTCTTTTTTATTAAAATGTGAACACGTCCCGGGATGTTCCGGGATTATAGACCATATCTTAAACCCTTTAATAGAGCTTGAATTGTCTTTAAAAGCTATCAGACTATTTGAGGAATTGGCTTCAAGTGGCTTTCTTATTATCTCAATCAGGGACTCCGGTATTTTTTTCCCATCAATTATAAGCTGGCCCTTAAAAAACCAGTGACGCGAATGTTCACTATTAGCCTGCCCCAGCTGGAAACATTCAACGTTAGTGGGATTTCTTTTTATTTTATTAACAAAAAGGTTAAAATAAAAATTTATATCCCAGTCATCCATTCCCAGGCCTATTTTTTTGTTAAAATTCTTTAATGCATCTATCCCTGCCCCTATACCGCTCCCAATTTTATATTTATTTTCTTTATTTTCCTGCATAAGAGGTATGATATATACCTCCTCCGGTTTGATGCCGGTCCCAAATGTTTCCAGGGGACCCGGATATACACATTCTGTCATCCTATCATGATTCTCATCAATAAATTTTAAGAGTCTGGTATTCTTTAAAACCCTGTATCTTCTTGAACGCTCAAAACGGGTAATGTCTCTCAAACCGCATGAATGACATATAGCAACTGCGTTAGTTGAGAATGCGGTTTCAAAATTCAGCCTTGGTCCTATCTCAACCAGATTTTTGTTACCGGTTAAAAAAGATTTCTCACCAAACTTTTTTGCCTCAAAGGTTTCGGCAATGAGCCACCTTAACTTTTTTAGTTGTGATTTATCAATCAGTTTTGAGGTTTCTATGTAGTAACAATATTCAAAATTCTTATCAATAAGCCGGTAAAACCGTTTAATCATTTATATGTTCCTTATCTTTACCACAACCAGAAAATATAAAAATTTTTAATAAAAATTTCTTAAAAATAATCTCTTCTACTCAAGATTGTCCAATCTTCCAATAATCTCATCTATATATTTTAAATGATACTCAAAATCAAATAAGCTTTCTAATTCTTCCCTGCTTAAGAAAGACGATACTTTTTTTTCATTTAAAAGATTTTGTTTAAAATCACCTTCATTGCTCCAGGCACCAAGAGCCGCCTTCTGTATAATAGCATAAGCATCTTCCCTGCTCATCCCTTTTTTTATTAGCTCCAGCAATACTCTCTGGGAAAAAATAATACCTCCATATTTCATTAAATTCTTCTTCATGTTTGGCTCAATTACGTTCAGGTTATCAATTATAAATATTATTTTATCAAGCATATAATCAAGCAGAATAAAACTATCAGGAATTATTACTCTTTCTACTGAAGAATGTGATATATCTCTTTCATGCCATAACGCAATATTTTCCATAGCGGCCATTGCATTAGACCTCAAGATTCTTGCCAGCCCACATATTCTTTCACACATAACAGGATTTCTTTTGTGAGGCATGGCAGAAGAACCTTTTTGCCCACTGCCAAACGGTTCCTCAACCTCTCTTACATCCGTTCTTTGTAAATTTCTTATCTCAAGAGCTATCTTTTCCAGTGTAGCCCCGCAAATGGCAATTGTTGAAATTAGCTGTGCATGCCTGTCTCTCTGAAGAATCTGCGTGGACACAGGAGACGGCTTTAAATTAAGAGTATCGCAAACCTTTTTTTCCAGCCCGGGAGATGTGTTGGCATAAGTGCCAACAGCACCTGAAATCTTACCATATCTTATGTTTTCAGCAGCCTGCCTGAGTCTATCAAGATTCCTTGATATCTCAAAAGCATATACACAGAATTTAAAACCCAGAGTAATTGGCTCCGCATGAACACCGTGGGTTCTACCTATCATAACCGTATGGCCGTATTTTCTTGATTTCATTTTAAGAACACCCAGCAGCTTACTGATTTTGTCCTCAACTATACTTATTGCCTCCATTATCTGTAATGAAAGCGCAGTATCGCCAACATCTGAAGATGTCAGCCCGTAGTGGAGATATCTGGATGAATCTCCGATATAAGAAGCTACATTAGTCAGAAAAGCAATTACATCATGATTCGTTTCTTTTTCAATCTGGTTTATCTTTGAAATCTCAAAACTGGCTTTTTTATTTATATCTTCTGCTGCACGGGATGGAATAATACCAAGTCCCGCCTGGACCCTGGCTACCGCTTTTTCTACTTCAAGCCATTTACAGAACTTATTCTTCTCATCCCATACCTTACCCATTCGTTTTAAAGTATATCTGGGAATCATTATTTACTCCTCGTATTAAAACTAATAGAAATTATAGCGCCTTTTTTTATTCAAAAGCATTAATAGAAATTACTCTACATTAATTCTTCAAGTATTTTTTCCCTGAATGTTTGATAGTTTTTTGGATCATTCAAATCCAGCAGTTCTTCACCACAATCAAAAAAAACCTGGTCATAATCTTTCAAGCATATATCAGAAACTTCCAGAAGCCACTTTCTATCAAGTTCCCAGCTTTTTAAATCACTTAACCATCTTTTCTCGCCCGAAGGTACGGTATCTTTTATAAAAGAATCAAGATTTTTTGATTTTCTTGACACCTGCAGCAAAAAATCAACTTTGTCCGAAAGAGACGAAATATTTGCTATACTTAAACCTTTATCAGCTGCCATTTATTTCTCCCTGGTATAATGAGTTATAATTTCATTTTTATAACACATACATTTTATTATTTATATGCTATTTTTTAAACCCGAATTATTTTCCCCAAAAAAGAATACCCTGACAGCGGTATTTATTTAAGATAATCGTTAAGAAAATCCTTTACTTCTTCTTCATCTGATATTAGATAGCTTATGCCATCTATAGTGGCCGGCTCCACAGGTATTGTTAACCAATTAATATCCTTACTTGAAAATAATAACACAAATCCTATAGAACCAAAATCCCATATTGTCATATCGGTCCTTGTATATTCATTTAGCACTTTAATAATGCGGGGAGCCCTGGGTACAATTGAAAAATTAAGTTTTTGCCTGATTACCTCATTTAATAGATATTTCTGTCTGTCTACCCTGTCAAGGTCAGCGCCTGCTGTTGACCTGCATCTTACAAATGATAGGGCCTGCTCTCCATCCATCATATGTGTACCGGGGTCAAAGTTTGCTCCCGACAGCGGGTCATGAAGAGGCTCTTCCACAGTTATTTCTACTTTCCCGAGTATATCTATTATTTCTTTAAATCCCGTAAAATTAACCACCATCAACCTATCTATTTCTATGCCTGTAAGTTTGAATACTTCTTCTTTTATCATTTCCTGACCGCCATATTTATAAGCAGCATTTATTTTATTCCATCCATACCCATCCAGTTCCACCCTTACGTCCCGTGGTATTGAAATAAGATAGTCCTCCTTACCCCGGCTGCCAATATGGTACATGATAATAGTATCGGTAAGACTCTGAAAATCATCCGTCTGTTCCCTTTCATCCATTCCCAGAAGCAATATATCTTTGCCTCCGGAACCTGAATTAAAAAAAGAAATAAGTAAGAATGCCAGGACGGCTATAGCGACAATAACCACTACGGTTACGAAGCAACCCCGTGCTTTATTCATATCTTTTATATGTCTCCTCTGAAATTATTTATATTGTGCATATCCAGTATGAGACAAATAATACAGGGTGTGTAATAATTTTTCAATGGGGTCAGTTGTTTCAATTCTTATATCGAGGGGAGCTTTAACCGGGACCGAAGTATAATTTATAATGACTCTGGTCCCCGCCTTTATCAGTACATCAGTAACTCTCTGTGCTGAGTCAGGAGGAACAGCCAGTATTGATACCTCTATATTTTCCCTTTTAAATATATCTTTTAATTTATTTATATCCAGTACTTTATGTTCTGATATAACTTTGCCTATAACTTCAGAGTTATTATCAAAAACATATTCTATCCTGAAACCAAATCTTTCCAGCATCTTATATTTTAAAATTGCCCTGCCAAGGTTACCTGCTCCAATTAAAGCAATCCGGACGGACCTGTTATATCCCAGAATTTTATTAAAGGACTTGATGAGGTAATCAATATTAAATCCAACACCTCTCTTACCGCTTATATTAAAATATATCAAATCTCTTCTGACCTCTGCACTATTAATACCTGTATCGCTGCTTATTTCCCTTGAGGTTACAGTTCTTTTACCCATTTCTTTTAATTGCACAACATACTTTAAGTACTGGGATAACCTTGAAATAGTGCCTTCAGAATATATCTTCTCCGCCATTTATATAATCCGTCCTCTTTTATTGCCTCATAATTTTTACCAAACTTTGAATCAATATTGTAACAGGTTGATATACCTTTTACAATATTACCTTTATTTTATGAATACACTTCTAACTTTTTATCTTAAAGTCAAATATCCCCTCTCTTACGGTAAAAGTTCTTCCGCAATTACTGCACCTTATTTTATCTTTATAAAAAACAAGCGCCGGTTTTTTGCAGAAAGCACATACCAGCATATCTTCCATCTTTACTTCTCTTCTGGATTCTTCTCCCGGACCCGATTTATTCAATACGCATTTTAAAAAAACACTGGGACCCAGAGGCTTAAAAGAAAAAAATCTCTGGTAGATTCTTTCAAAAAAAAGAAGTGTTCTTGTTCCCGGTATTTTTTTAAAAAAATCAAGCCTGAAATTAGAGACACTTATTATTTTATTTATTAAGAAATTTCTTTCCTTCAAAAATTTATAAATATATTCCGGGTGAAAATTTAATATAGTCTCACCAACCCGCGAAGGCTCCAGATTAAAAGGCGAGATGCCTATTTTCCCTGTAAAAAATCTCAGTATATTTTTTAAGTTTCTTTTACTGGCAAATTCTAAAAAATATAAACCCCCGCTCTTCAGTATTCTTGCAACCTCGTCAAAATATTTTCCCGGTTTTTCAAGATGATGGACCACTCTAACAGTCAGAGCAACATCCGCACAATTTGACCTTACAGGGAGACTGGATGCATCAGAAGCAATAAAATATACTGATGACATTTTTTCTGGATTATTCTTTAAAAATTTCTTTATCCTGTCTCTGGCATTTTTTAAATTATTTAACGAGTAATCAATCAGTACTATGGTACCAAAATCCATGTATTCATTAAAAAGCCTGCCGTAGCCACAGCCAATATCAAAAAATACCCTGTTCTTTCTATCTACCTTCTCAAGCAGTCTTCTTAAAGCCACTCTTTCTGCCCTATCTTCATACAGCCTCTTATTATTTTCCCAGAACCTCCTGTAATCATAATTCTCATAATCGGTCTTTCTTAAAACCACGGTAAATTACCTTTCCTGCCTTTTTTCTGATAAGTTTCCGGTATTTACAATGTATCAATCACTCCAATTTGAGTTTGTATCTTCTTTCAAATTCCCTTCTGACCAGAATAATCTTTCTACCGCATTTGATACACCTTAGTTCCATAAAACTTCCTGCTCTTATTAACATCCAGCGGTTGGAACCACATGAATGAGGTTTTTTAAAAGCCACAATATCGCCTGGTTTTAATTCTATAGAACTTTTCAACTTTATATCCTATTATCTTAAAAACTAATATTAAATATATTAAGTTATAAATGCAACTATTTGACTCTCCCTCATATAACATACTGCCGTAAAAATTACAGATTTTTATGCCTGTATTAAATTAACTTTTTCCCACTACTCTGTCTTTCTCTCTTTTTTTATCTATGTTCTTAATTATGCCAGAATCGCTTCCATCACTTTTTTCCAGTATCTTCACCTGGTCAAACTCCAGACTTGCTGCAACTATATCTGCGGTGATACTGGTAATATTATATTTTTTACCATCCCTGTTTTCCCAGCTCCTCAGATTTATATGACCGCTCACAAGGACCCTGTCTCCTTTTTTCAGAGCAGCAGCGCAATTTTCTGCAAGACTGTTCCAGGAAGTAATATTGAAAAAATCCACGGATTCGGATTCTTTTCCATTCTTATCCAGCCATTTTTTATTTACCGCAAGTCCCATTTCGGTAATGGCTATCCCCTCGTTTGTGAACCTGATTTCGGGGTCACGGGTTAAGTTGCCAAGTAAAAAGATATGATTTACATAATTCATATTTTCTCCCAATCTATAAAATTACAAAAATTTAAAAAATTTAAAAATATTAATAACCAAACCGGTAAAAATCACAGTATCCGGATTGTTCATCCCAGGGGTAGATAACCTCTGCACTTGATGTTGAAGTAGCAACACTGTAATTTTTAATTAATTTATCCAGCAATACAAGCTGGACTCTTTTTTCTACCGCAACTACAACCTCATCATAGCTGCAAATGCATTCAACCAGTGAGCAATCATTTAAACGCGTAACCTCTTCCGCTATTTTGCAACGGTCAGTATTCTCAAAAAATAATAAATTTTGTGCCACTGCCAGTGAAGCCGCGTCAGAAGCTTTTTTGGTTTTCTCCCTTGCTACAAAAATGTTGCATATGTCAAAAATAATTATAAATAAAACTGAGAACACTATCACCAGACTTAATACCAGAAAAGAAACATTCCCTGAATTTTTTGTTTTAAATTTTTTTAGTAACATTCCATCCTCATATTACTTTTTGCTTTTATCAGATTATTTCCTCCTGAAAATACTTTTAACATAGAGCCCCCATAACTGTAAGATATAACAACTTCAATAGTATCGCCTACTTTCCTGGAAGAACTGCTTTCGGGAACAATTTTAATATCAAGTTTCTGCTGCTCAAGGTCCGAACAAACTTCCTTTATGCAGCTCACAGCTTTACTGTTTGAGTTAGTTGTAGCCACTATTCTTGCACCTTCACGGGCAGCCTGTTCCAGTATATTCTTCTGATAGACCAGCAATCCTAAATGGGAAACAGCTAAAATTATTAAAATAATAAAGGGAATAACAAGCACAAACTCAAGGGACGCCTGTGCATCTGAATTACCGGCCAGAACTTTCAGCTTTTTTTTATTTTTATTTATTCCTTCCATAATCTTAAACTTAAAACTGTTCCCCATTTATTATCTGACAGATTTTCCGTTTAAATTTCTAAACCATTGAAGCTATTTTACCGAAAACCTTTGATATAACATCAATAATCAAAGGCTTTCCAACCGCAATTAATATCGCACTTATTACCCCGGCTATTACAGTAACCAGTGCATACTCCAGGGTTGATTGTCCTTTCTGGCTTAAAAATTTAGCCACAATTTTTTTCTTTTTTCTAATTTTATACACCCCCTTCCCACTACACAAAATCAACCATATATTCAATATAAAAACCTCACCCCCTTACAAAATATAATATTAATTATAAGCACAAAAATGTAAAAGCACATAAAAATAATATAACACATTCATGCATTTGTGTAAATATATAATTTGAAATAAATAAAAATTTTACGTTTCTCCGGTACCCGAATTATTTCTTCTTTATAATAAAAGTATTAATATAATTATATTTAAAAAAATATATACAAAAGAATTGACAAAAATGATTAAAAGTTTTAATATAATAGTGTAATAAAAAATTATATGTTTTATTGATATTTTAAGTTTCATTCTGGTAATAGAGGCTATGACTTACATTCTGCTATTTGGGCACTTTGGGATGTAACGAGCTGAGTGGTGCAACCGGCTATTACTTTTTTATTTGTAAAAAAGCCATCCACTCTCTATTCTGGATGGCTTTTTTTTGAGGTAAAAATAATGAAAATTAAATTTAAAATAACATTTACATTAATAACAATTATTTCATTGATAGCTGTTATCCCGGTATTCAATGCTTTTAATCTCGCTGAAGAAAAAATAGACAACTGCTTTACTGAAAGCAGCACATATACAGTAGAGGGTATAGAAAAAACAAAGATAATAGAAAAGAATGTATCCGTTGAAGATAATCTCATAGAAAAAGAAACAATGTTATCCAGAATATCGGATAATCTGGATAAAGAAATAATAGACATAAATAAAGAATATAAAGCTGAAGTTCTGGGTAGCGTTGCTACTACCGATAAACCCGCCAATACTACTGATATCGCAGCCGGCTCTCCTGTCAGTTTAAATGATTTTGAATCAGCGATACTCTACCTTATAAATACTACCAGGATCTCAAATGGGCTTGGCGCCCTTGAGGCAAACCAACTTCTTACAGATATCGCCAGGTCGAGAAGCACTGATATGATAGCCAGTTCTTACTTTTCACATTATACCCCCGATGGGCGAAATATTTTTAACTTCCTTAAAGAAAATGGGGTTTCTTATGTAAATGGTGGAGAAAATCTTGGCCAATCCTCACCTGCTTCTTCTGGAACTCCCGAGGCATTCATTAATGCCTGGATGGCAAGCCCCACCCATAAAGCAAATATTTTAAGGTCGGCATATTCAAAAATAGGGGTCGGGGTAAGTGATAATGGGAATAGAAGAGTAATAACCACAGTATTTACCAATTAAAATTTTAAAACTCTAAATTTACGGACGCCTGAGTTAACACCCCGGATTTCTCCGGGGTGTTAAATTTTATACATATAAAACTAAAACTTCAAAAGACCCCCTCCTATCAATGACATAAGAGGCCCGCCCACCAATATAATAAAAGAAGGCATAATCAAAAAAACTAACGGGAATAATATTAATACTGATGTTTTCCTTATCTTCCTCTCCAGATTTTGATAGGACTTAAATTTTATATAATCAGATTTTCTCTTTAATAAATCATTTACAGAAGCTCCATATTTCTCTGACTGTATCAGTAAAAAAACAAAATTTTTAAATTGAGAGGAGCTACTTCTCTCAATTAAATTCCTATAAGCCTGTAATTTACCTGTCCCGACGTCAATATCTTTAATAAAATTAGAAAGCTCTGAACAGATTCTCCCTCCATATTTTGAAGTCACTATTTTTATGGCGTTATAAATATTCTGCCCGGAAAACGTTGCCGCTATGAGCAAATCAATAATATCAGGTAACTCTCTCTCCATCTCTCTTTTTCTTCTGTGGTTAAATCTAAAAAGCATTATATCCGGAATAGAGTATCCCCATACCGCTGCAAATACAGCCATAGCAGATGAACTGACAGGGCTGCTTCCCGCAAAAAAACCTGCTATAAAAAGTAAACAAAATAAGATTACTCTGTACCCTGTTAAAGATTCCGGAGTAAGATTTATATTACTCTCAATTTGTAATAACTTTAGCAGTTCTATATTTTTTCTTTTTACTCTAATAAATTTTTTATTGATTAAAGTACCCCCAATTTTATAAGAAATTGAATTCATCTTATTTACAAACTTATTAATTATTTTCTTACCCCGACTACTGCTCACTTTCCCCCGTACACGAAGATAATAGTGTTTATTTTTTAAAAAATAAAATGCCACAGAGCACATAAATAAGTAGTAAATAAAAATAATTAAATACTCAACCATGACTCACCCCGTATTTTATATACCATAATTTTTAAAATCCGTTATCCTCTTAATAATTAATATTCCGGCAATTTCCAGGATTCCCCCCGTGATAAGAAGAATTATCCCTGCTCCTGTAGAAAAGAAATTCATTATTGAATCATTTAGAAAAATACACATTAGAACCAGAACTACAACAGGGAAAACTGATATAATATTTCCAGAAATCCTGCTCTGCGTGTTCATTGTCTTTATCCTGGACTTTAAGCTGATATTATGCCGTATATTGTCAGCTACATTATCAAGCACAGGTATCAAATCCCCTCCTATTTTATTATTAATCTTAAGAGAACTGACCAGAAGGTTAATTTCTTTACTCCCGCATTTCCGGGAGAAACTGTCCAGGGCCTCCTCAAGAGTAAAATTCAGTTCAAGCTGGTAAGCTATTTCCTGAAGGTAGCTACCAAGAGGGTTCTTAAAACTGCCTGCTGAAGATTTAAAAATATATCTCACTGTATTCCCTGCTTTAAGCATTACTATCATGCTGGATAAAAATTCTATTATCTGGGTTCCCAGCAGGTCTTTTTTCTTTTCCTCAAAACCATTTAAAAAATCCGATACATAGATACAGGGACATATACCCGCAAATAAGCTAAAGATAAGGTTCCCGGTGAAAAGATAAAAACACAGGGTCAGGACAAGAAATATGATAATAGTTAAAACTTTTCTGCCCTTTCCGCTTCTATTTATGATGTAATTTGATAGCCTTTCATAATCGGAATCTTTATCCCCGGTTAAGCTCCTTTCAGCCGGACCGGGGCCATGGGCAATATTTTTCAGGCCATAAAACATAAATAGCAGTGCCAGAAAAGAAATAAAAGATATTAATATATTACCCCACATTTTATTCTACATTCCCTTTACCAAAAACAAAGTTAGAACCATGCTTTTTTATTTTCACCATAAAGTCCGGTATATATCCCGTAAAAATAATATTTCCATCTCCAGACGCTACATTGCCTATCCCGGCTCTATTTTTCTGATACCTGAATATGTCCTTAACTTCCAGAATTGTATTCCCGCCAATAGTTTCACTTTTATCTTTAATCTCGCTCACCCTGGATATGATTCTTCTTCCATCACTCAGCTTTTCCAGATGGATAACCATATCTATAGATGATGTTATCATTCTTCTGGCAGTCGCGGGATTTAGATTCAGGCCCGACATAAGTATCATCGTCTCCAGGCGACTGATCATATCTTTCGGCGAATTAGAATGAATTGTAGTCATAGACCCATCATGCCCGGTATTCATTGCCTGGAGAACATCTACTGCTTCAACTCCCCTTATCTCTCCTACTATAATCCTATCCGGTCTCATCCTCAGCGAGTTTCTTACCAGCTTTCTTATAGTTATTTCTCCTTTACCTTCCATATTCGGGGGTCTTCCTTCAAGCCTGACTACATGCGGCAGGTTTAAACTTAGTTCCAGTGTTTCTTCAATGGTCACCACTCTTTCGGAAACATTAATAAAATTAGAAATAACATTTAAAAAAGTAGTTTTGCCGGTAGATGTCCCCCCGCTCACTATTATATTTAACCTGCTCTTTACACAGATTTTAATAAAATTTGCAATCTTTTCATCTATGGTGCCCTCATCTATTAAACTTTCTATATCCATTAAATTTCTTTTGAATTTCCTTATGGTGACCACTATATCATTTATGGTTACCGGTTTTAAAACCACATTTATTCTTGACCCATTTTTAAGTCTTGCATCAACCATGGGGGAACTCTCATCCAGTCTAAGGCCCAGGGGGCTCAGGATCTTATCCACTATATTCTTAATATGATTATTATCTCTGAAAAAGATTTCTGTTTTTTTTATAGCGTCGTCTTCTTCAATATAGACCTGATCAAAATTATTTATCATAATTTCCGTTACCCTTTCATCATTCATGAGAAAACTCACCGGTCCAAAACTATAACTATCTTCATAAATTTCTTTAGCCAGTTTAAGAATTTCTTTCCGGCTGATTATTATTTTCTCTTCCTCCGCAATCTCACTTAAATACCTGTCAATCATATTAAATCTGTTTTCAGAGGAAAAATTATTTAAATCTTCGGACTTTATCTTTTTTAATAACTCTGTACTCAGGTATCCGGCCACACTATCAGCGTCACTATAAGCAGGGTTCATAAATTAAAATCCTCATATATTTTTTTTGAAAAAGCAGAAATATTATTTACGACCCTGAGGTTATAACTAAAAATGGAATCAGGGCCCCTGTTCAGCATCAAAAATTCAATATCTCTATCATAGGGAATAAAAGCATTTACCGGATAGCTCAGGATTGAGTTTAGTCCTGTAGCCGGTATAGCGGGCCTGGTATTGAATTTATTGATAAGAATATCATAATCATAAGAGATTCCGTCAAAAATTATACTCTTAACTATAATATTTAGATTGTTCACAGAAATTAAATCAGGAAGGGATATAAAAACATATTTATCAACAAGGTCCTTTAAATTAATCCCGTACAGGGTATAAAGATAGCCGGGGAAATCCACACAGATGATATCAAAATAGTGTTTAAGTATATCCAGGAGTTTCTCAAGGTGTTCTTGCTTAAAAAACCCGTTCTTCTCTATTTTTACCGGAGGCAAAACAAGATTCAGACTATTTTCAAAATTAATAACCAGCCTTCTCAGAATTGACGCATCAATTTCATCTATTACTTCCTCTAAATCACCAAGGTCCCTGTAACTATCATCAGTCAGATTAAAAATCAACCTGCTGTCTTTCTTCCCAATATTCAAATCTAGAAGCAGAATATTTTTTGTGGTTTCTCTGGCAAGATAAGTGGCCACACAATAAGTAATAAAACTGCAGCCACAGCCTCCTTTACTTCCAGAAAAAAGCACTACTTTTGATTCACTCCCATCAAGTCTATCCATATTATAATTCCTTCCTTTTTAATATATTCTTAAAAAGCGGACTAAAACAATTATGGCTAAAAAAATAACATCCCTGCAATCTAAACTTCCTATCAACATATTTTTATACAAAAATTAATCACTGTGACAGAGTGATAGATTAACGACACCCCTTTCTATCGCCCTGAAGATTTCTTCTGCCTCTGCTACGGTCAAGTAAAGGGTAATAATTATATGTCTATGGTAAAAAGAGCCCACAAAACTTTCTTCAGTCACCAGTCCCGGTAAAAAGTTTCCTTCATCATTTCCCGAATAAGTCTCTTCTACATTATTATTTATCAGTATTACCTCTTTTTCAGAAAGAACAGCCTCGGAAAACAGGTTGCCACTTTCCTGCTCATAAAAAGTAGATATCAGGTCAACCCTATCTCCCTCGTTTAGCAGACTTCTATCGCCGTAAAAACTGACAGGCACACTTACCGCTCTCAGTCCGTCCGGAATATAAAATGAAAAACTGTAACTAAAATCATCTGTCGCGTATTGCCCCTCAAGTTTATCCCTGGTAATAATTTCTCCCTTTAATATATCCGTTATAACTTCTTTACCTACAATCTCATTTTTATCCACAATAAATCTTCCACTAAATATATCTGCGGAAATTTTTTGCATTTCTATTAAGTCAGCCGTAATTTTTTCACCCTTTTCTATATCGTTTCTGGCTATAAATATCTTATTATAATTAATATTTTCGGGGATTTTTTCTTTAAGACTGCTTATATACCAGAATATAAAAACCCCACCGGCAAGAGAAATAAAAATAAAAATAATACTTAATATCCTCTGCCTTATAATTAACGATATTCTATTCATCCTGCCCTGACATCCTGACTGAATTTCCTCAGTATTATTAACTTTATAGATACATAAATCTATTTGTATAATTATACATTAACATAATAGCATAATTATTAAATTATGCAAATATATGCCATCATTAATTTAATAAAAACAGAGGACCGGGAAGGAGTACCCTTATACCGGTAACATCCTGGAGCACTTAGAAATACTTATCTATAGTGATATAATGTTTCAGGAATATATATAAACGTAGTTTTTACTATATGAGTAAGGCTTATTATTTATTTAAAAAAGGTAAGATATTATACAGGAAAGGCAAATTTCTAAAGGCCATAATGCTTCTGGAAGAAGCCAGGGGTATTGAGCCAGAAAAAGGTTCTATAAGGGAATTTCTTGCATGCTGTTATTATAATTGTGGATTTTATGAATCAGCCAAAAAAAATTTCTTAATGGCTCTGGAAATAGATGCATCCAATGATTTTGCACACTTCGGCCTAGGCCTGTGTTTAATGAGGGAAAACAGATTAAGTGAAGCAACGGGCCATCTTAAAATCGCAGCTATCATGAATCCCGGATCAAAAAAATATAAAGAAACGCTTAAAAAATTTACCTGATTATTTATCAGAGTGTTTCAAAAAACACTAAATCCGTTACCTTCAGTGAAGTTTTGCCTATCACTCCCGCCTGCACTTCCAGTACAGAAAAAGCGTCCTTCACGAATGGTGTCACCCTGAAAGGTTTAAGATTGCAATATATCGCAGAAACCCTATTTTTCTTATCCAGGAATACCACATCTATTCTATACATCATCCCAATGGTGTGAACACTGTTGCACTTTCTTATAAGGAACCCCTGGCTATCTTTTAACTTTCTCCTGAATATCAATCCAGACAATTTACTAAAAAAATTTGATGCCTCTATCACTTCGCTGACAATAATCTCTTTTTTTGTTTTACCTTTACCGGTAGAATCAACTTTTACAGCTTTCATAATACATCCCGGAGTTAAATATTTTACTTTTTATTCTCCGAGCTCTTCTTCAACTTCTTCTTCCCCCGCTTTTAGCTCGTCAACCTGCTGCTTATCTATTTTTAGAAGCATAGCCTGGAACTCCCCTACATGAGTTTTTTCTTCCCTTGCTACATCCAGAAATATTTTTTTAATATCCTTATTCTCGGTAGCCGCAGCCATCTGTTCATACAGACTTATTGCATCCAGCTCGGCTATTATCCCTGCCCTCAAAATTTCTTTATCCATATCATCCTTACCCACTTTTGATAGGTCAATAGGCATATTTGATAACATAATTAGCACTCCTTTCAAATTTAATAACTTCTTATTAATCTTAAACTTACAAAATCTATAACTTACAGTTATCCCTTACCATATTCTCCTGGCCTCCAATTAAACTATCCAGATTTTTCTATCCATCAGTCCAGGATTTTTAAAGTCCCGATGGATTTATCAAAAGCCTCTATATTCTCATAAAGATTTTCTAAATCTGAAGTAAAAGTTAATATCCAGAAATCAGACTCATGCTTTATTATATACTGGGCCACGCCTGCATCAGCTCCTTCAACCTCCTGCTCGATTAAAGTCCTCCCTATTTCTTCATAGTTTCCCGGAGAAACAACCTCCTGCTCCACTATATTAAATTCATAGCCTGCTTCTTCATATTTCTTTGATAGGTCTTCATAGGTAAGGTCCATATATTCATCAAGGGATAAGAATGGAGCAGGTTCTCCGGTAATTGTAAGATTGCTCACACTTTCGCCCCGGGCAGCTGTTTCTTTATCATAACCAAAAAACAATAAAAGTTTCTTATTTTCTTCCACCTTCTCAGCCAGTTCTTCCTGTCCCAGTTCCTCAAGCTCTTCCGCAACCGACTCCAGCTCTTCTTTCGTGCCACCCTCCCAGTTTTCTGGTAAAGTTATCTCAAAATCACTCCCCATAAACTCAGCCACCGTGGGCTCAACCTGTGCAACTGAACTGCAGCTTACTGTTGCCAGACTCATTATTACTAATGCTGTAATTGTAATCAAAACTAAAAAAACTTTTTTCATAATATCCTCTTATTTTTATACTCTTATTTTACCAAACGATTCAGAATAGCTTATATTATATCAATTTTAATCATACTTGTTACCCTTATTTTCAATCAATTACAGTATCTCTTCCTTAAAATAAAATAAACCTAAATATCCTTTTAGCTTTTTTGCTATCTCCTGATTATCACTATTTTATCCCCGTTATAATGCTCCTGTTAATAACTGTCGGCCTGTACCTTATATCCTTAAAACCTGCTTCTTCAAGGATTTTTTTCATCTCAGGGATAGAATAACATTTACCTTCGGTAAGAAACATAAGAAGCACCGAATATTCTGCAGCTGGCACCGGCCCGGTTTTATCTTCATTGATATGAACACCATGGATAATTACCATCCCACCAGTATTTAGGCTTTTATATGAACTATCTAAAATATATCTAACTCTATCAAAATCCCAATCATGAACGACATGAGATAATAGATGAATATCGTAACCTTCAGGAAGGTTTTCTTTAAACATATCTCCTGTGATTACATCCATTCTATCTTTTAACCGGGATTTTTTTATTGAAAACTCTGTTAATTTATTCACAGGAGGCTTTTCAAATACAGTCGCCTCGAGATTGGGGTATTTTTGCAGTAGTACAGCAGAATATATGCCTGTTGAGCCTCCTATATCAAGTAATTTTTTATATTTACCCAAATCAACTGCATCAAGCAATCCATTTGCCAGATAAGCACCCCTGCCATTTACTCCGGCGGAATAAGACCTGGCAAAATCAATATTCTCCATAGAAGTCGCCCAGTCTTCTCTTTTTTTTATTGCTGCCCAATCTGCCGGCTTTCCGGTAATAAGTACTTTTCTCATTTCTTCACACGCAGGCCGGTCTTTTAATGAGCCGGCATAATAGCTTAAATCAAAAAAAGATTCACTGTCAAGATAATCATCCGCAACATCCGTAAGATAAAACCTGTTATCTTTTTCCTCTATAAAACCATATGCTTTAAAAAGGGTTAACATTACATCCAGCGGCCTTTTTTTAATTTTAAGCGACCTGCTTATACCTTCAATATCATATGGATGTTTCTTTATAAAATTAAAAAAATCAAAATATCCCACAGCGGCAATGAACAAGTCATTTGCAAATGCACTGTCCCGTAGCCTGAATATAAGCTCCGGTGAGGTTTTAGGTATATTTCCTCCAATCATTTAGGAATCCTTTTTATTATAATATTTCCATATTAAAGCCAAACTTCTCTATATATTTTTTCTCTGATACTTTAAACCAGTATTCGAATAATTCTCTTTCAAATTCAGGGTAATTTTTATATCTTTTCTCTATTATGCTCCAGAATCTATTATTATGTCTCTTCTCAATAACATGGGCTGCCTCATGAAATATAATATATTCAATAACATATTCCGGTAAATATTTCATTAATCTGTTAACTGTTAAATTCTTAACCGGACTTAAGCTTGCCCATTTTGTTTTCATTTTCCTAAAATAAATTTGGTTTACTTTTACTTTCAAATCTTTAGATACTCCACTAACAATACTACATACCAGATTTATAAAATCATCATCAGACCTCTCTACAAGCTCCTTTTCCTTTGCACTTTCCAGACACTCCTCTATAAAATTAATCTTTTTATCAATCCAATTTTTATGTCTTTCCAAAAAAGTTTCAGATTTATATCCAAACGGAAGAATAAAAACAAGACTTCCTGTTTTTAGCTCTATTCTTGGATATTTAATATCCCTGTATGAAACTTTATATGAATAATTATTTAGTACCATAATTTTTAATTTGCTCCATAAATTTTTTATGCAAATCATCCATTTCTTCCAGGGTAATTCCATATTTTCTTTTAAGTTTCCTGGAAAATTTTCTGACTTCCCTTTCCACTCTTTTCTCTTCTGTGGGCTGATTAAACCATCCGGGGAATAAGTAATCTTTTAGCTTAATTGATATATCTGTTACCCCATCTAATAGTTCCTCTTTTTCCCCAAATTTATCCTCAAGAGTAAGAAGCAAAGAATACTGAAGGTCTGAAAAACCCAGAGCTCCCTTTCTGCTGCTTAAGCTGTTTATTTCATGGAATATTTTTTTGCTTTCTAAATATATTCTTTCGTAATCCTTTGTTTTTTCTTTCCATAACTCAAGAAGTCTTTCAACTTTTTCAACCAGAGACTGGTAAATAGGATTTTTATGTCTTTCAACAAGAATAAGTTTATTTAAAGCAAAAAGCATATTTGCTGCTTTTTCTTTTTTGCTTTTTATTTTTTTCTCCAACTCTTCAAGGTATTTCTCATCGAAAGTAACTTCGGGAAGCCCGGTTTCAATACTTTTTATTTCGATAGATTGATGAATGAATTTTATAGTTTTATCAAAATATTTTTCTATATAATCCTCAATCGGAGGCTCCTGATTAACTACCTTCATATAATAGGTATAAACAGCAGAAATCCATTTATAATCTTCCAGATAGCTAACCTTTATTTCTTTTGAACCGAGAAGCTCAAAAAGTTTTCGCAGGCTCCTATAACTTATAACAAATTCCCTTTCGTCCACTTTACTGGTAGTTAAAAGCTCAACAGCTTCCAGCAGAGTCTCCCTGTCAAAATTTCCGGGTAGCCTGCCAAACATATTAAATATCTTAGCAATAAGGGCTCCGAATTCTTTTTCAATATTTTCATAATTTAAAATTACACTTTTTACATCCTCTTCATTATAAATTTTAAAAGCCTTTTTTAACTCACCCAGCACTCCAACATAATCAATAACAATACCTGCTTCTTTTAAGTCTTTATATTGCCTGTTTGTTCTGGCTATTGCCTGAAGAAGCCTGTGTTCTTTAAGCGGTTTATCAAGATACATGACCTCCAGCTCCGGAGCATCAAACCCTGTAAGAAGCATCTCGGTAACAATAAGTATTTTAGGATATTTTTCATTTTTATATTTATCAATGGCAATATTTCTAAAAACTTTGCTGTCCCTGGTCCCATACCTTTCACCCTTTTCTGCAACTCTCTCTGCCAGCTCTTCATGCTTTTCAATCCTATTGTAAGTCATAACTGTATCTGAGTATTCAGATGGCAGGTACTTATCCAGAGCTTTCTTATACCTATCACACGCCAGCCTGCTGGCAGCCACAACCATTGCTTTGAATTTCCCATCAACGTTCTCTCTAAAATGCTCGGCTATATCCTTTGCTATCAGGTCAATACGATTTGTACCCTCCAGATAAACTTTAATTGAACCGAGCTTATCGCCAATTCTACTCCTGACTCTCTCTTTTACATCTTCAGGAATTTCATCAAACTCTGAATCCAGGAAACTTTCAAGCATATCCTTATTCAAGTGGGCTTCTTCAATTAACCTGGGCTGGTAAACTATTTTAATTGTAAATTTATCTTTTATGGAATCAGCAATAAAATATTTATCGAGATATAATTCATCCGGAGGATAGCTAAATTCAATGTATGTATCCCTTCCTTCTTTTGATACTGGAGTCCCGGTAAAGGCAAAGAAAAAAGCATTTTTTAAAATACTTTTCATCTGGGAAGCAAGTAGTCCATATTGAGTCCTGTGCCCCTCATCTATAAAGACTGCTACATTTTTCCTGTTCATTATTGATTCTTTGCTTCTGGAAATCTCTTCAAGTTTTTTCTGAATTGGGCTAATTTCTTCAGGCCTGAATTTATGAATAAGAGTTATGAATATTCCTCTTTTACCGCGATAATCATCATACTCTAAAATCCTTTTAAGCTCGCTAATTTTATCTATTACCTCGGGCTTTTCAATATCCAGGAAATTAAACTCATCACTAAGCTGGCCTTCGAGTTCATCTCTATCTACAATAAAAAATATGGTTGGGTTTTCTAATTTATTCAGATGATAAAGTTTATTAGCAGCAAATATCATGGTAAAGGTCTTGCCGCTTCCCTGCCAGTGCCATATCAGCCCCTTATTTTTTTCATCTTTTCCTGCCAGATTATCCTCTACTCTTTTTACTATTTTTTCAGAAGCTCTGTATTGCATATAACGGCATATTATTTTACTTGCTTCTTCTCTTTCAATTCTTAAAAATATATAGTTACTAATTATATCCAGAACAGTATCACGGGATAGCATCTCCACTGCCGAATCAATGGCATCTTTTCCCTCACAGCGCCATAAATGTGTTAGAGTTTCTTCACTCCAGGTTACGATAGGAAAATACCTTGAAGTAACCTCTGCGGCAACTCCAATCTGGACATATTTGTAAAGGTCAGGAACTGTATTTATGTAATCTATAATCTGCCTGTATGCTGTATGCCAGTTCTCAGAAACAATTACGGGATTTTTGCATTCTATATTTATAACAGGAATACCATTAATATAAAGTATGATATCTACTCTTATAAAATCCCTTCCGTGATAATAAACCTGTCTTGATACCACAAATTCATTGTTGCCGGTATTCTTAAAGTCAAAAAGTCTTACATATTTTATACCTTTTTCTTTTTCAGGCTTTACCGGTATACCATATTTATAGTAATTTAGTATCGCTTTTGAACCTTCAATGCCAGTACCGGTAATTTTTAATATATTTATTGCTTTATTTATTTCATCACTTCCAATACCTTTTTCTTTATTTATGGTCTTTAGATTTCTTAATAGAGATGATACAAGAAGCGGCTCTTCATAGCTTACTCTTTCCATGCTATCAGCAGAAATAAATCTCCAGCCCTTTTCTTCAAGTTTGCTTATTATGTAATCTTCAAGTTTTTTCTCTTTAAAGGTCATATTATGCCTCCACTTTCACCCTTCTTCTGCCTGTTAGCAAATCATTCATCAGTCCCTTTTTTACTCTTTCTAATTTTTTCTTCTTCTTTTTTAGCAGTTTAATTCTTATATCAACTGTAGAAAGGATTTCTGCTATTTTATTTTGTTCTTGGATAGAAGGAAGAGGAATTCTTAATCTTTTGACTTGGGATGTATTTAAAGCAGGATATTGAGCTCCTACCATTGCTCTATTAAACTGCGAAACAAGTGCTTTTGAAAATAGTGTATATAATAAGAACTGAGGTAAAATTTTATCTTTACATCTTAATACCGCAAAACCAGTTGAACAAATTTGCCTATCATATATCTTCGGAATAATAGCAAACGCTTTTAGATAAGGCCTAACTGTAGACATGATTACATCATTGTATCTAACTTCCCTCCTCGCTCTTGAGGGAGCTTTTCTACCAATAATCTCTTTAACATCTTTTATGCTTCCAGTCTCGTTTTCAACTGAGTCAATATCTATATAAAAGAATTTTCTCTCCTGTAACTCTCTTCTGGGGTCTTTTAATTCTTTATTAATATCTGTAACTTCTTCCATCTCTACTAAACCCCACTCTTTAGGAATTCCTCCTATCTCCGTTTCTTTAAACTCTTCATGTCCAATTCCTTTAGTTAGAAGCTTCTGCATCAAAGCTTTTTTTAGCCTTAATGTCTTTGCTATAGAGCCATCAACCTCTTCAATAGATTGGCCAACTGTTGAGAGAATTGTCGCTATTCCGTTCTGTTCTATGAGTGTCGGGATAGGTAACTTTATTCGAATAAATTCTTTTTTGGGTAGATTCCGTAAACCAGTTGATGTCTGCTGCATATATCTAAGTAATTGATAATATCTTGACGAACTTAGAAAATAATATAAGAATTTAGAATTAATATCTTTAACTCGAATTCTAATTAAAAAATTTGAAAAAAGATAAATATTCTTATCATTTAAACTCTTAAAAAGTGCAACTCTTCCTATTAGATGAGGTGAGCCACTCGATCCAACTACTAAAATATCGCCATCTTTTAGACGATATCTACTAACCTTATCTTTTGGTATTATCCTAGAAGCAATATTTGAAAAATTTATCTTCCCTTCATGAGTTATCTCTGTAGAACGTATAACAGGATAAGATTCTACACCTTTAATTGGATCACTTCCCCAAATACCATTCCCATAAAGTTCTATTAATTCCCCAATTCTCCTTATACTCCAATCTTCTGGAATTTTCGACATCTCTGTTTCTTTAAATTCTTTTTTATTCACTCTATGCCCCAAATATTCTAACTTGTCCTTATTTACACTCTTAGATTACAACAACATTCAAGTCTCCTAATATTATATTCACTAAAATCTTTGGCACATAAATGTCACATTTATGACACATTAACCAAAGTAGAAACTTATTTTATAAAAAAACTAATTGAATTCTCTTTAAATCATAGCTAATTGCATATAAATAATATTTCTCTTTGATATAGCATTTTTTACTAATATATATAAATTTCCAAAAAGATCCTGAAATATCTCTCAGTTTATGAGACATTTTAATGTCCCAAAAATGTCTCATAAACATATTGCGAGTCTCCCAAAAGCTATTCAGTTTATCTTTTAGCTCTATCTTATTATTTTACTTTCTAACCTTTTAAATTATTAATCACGATAATAACTGTATAGTTATAAAATCATTACTTAAGCTATTACATTGACAAAAATCTTAAATATTGTTAAATTATAGTTGACTTGGGGAATTGCTAGAGATGTCGGTCTCCGACTATCGTTAACATAGCATTCTACCCTGAGTCATTTTTTTAGGCCTCCAATACCAGATATTATATTTTGTATATTCTTTTTCTAATCTATTTTTTGGAATTCTACTCCAAAAATCTTCTAGTAGGCTTGGCACCTTAATCTTTCTAACAAGGTATTCTCTCAATTTATTTTTCCAGATATTGCTGGTAGGAATTAAATTATTTAAAATACATCCAAGAAGTATATCATTTAACTGTATCACCTGATAACTTTCTCCATTAGAAGGCACGTCACTAATACTTTTTAATATTGGTGTAACAGACTGATTCTTGCCATCTATATTTTCTGAACAAAATTCTTCTCTCATTTTTTCTATAAATAAATCTCCATCACACCTTGTTAAGCCATCAGTCAGTAATACTCCATTATAAATTTTTGCAGTATTGTATCTCAGTAGCATTTCCGCAAATTTTTTATAAGCTCTTGCCCATTTTATTTTGTTCTCTTCATCATACTTTCCAAACTTATTTAAATCTAGTTTTGAAGTTTCAATTACAACAGCTCTAAAATAGCTTGTGCTTTTTAAAAAAGAATTTATCATCATTGTACCTACTTTAAAATTTTCTTCACAATAACAGTTGTTGTACTTTATTTCTTTAAAGGATCCATTACTATTAAAAAAATTTTCATTAGTTTTTATTTGTCTTATTTCCCTCAATAAAAATTTATGATGAGGGTTAAACAATGCCCCAAGTAAAAAGTATTTCTTATTATCATAGGATTCATCTAAATAAATTATCAATTCTTATTCCCCTTTTATTTAATGTTCAAGAACTATCATTAAATTCATAAATTTATAGTAACTCTTCCAGTGACCTTTATGGCGGGGCTGGTTTTTATTTTCAATAGTTGTTTTTTTACAATAATATAATCCCGAACCTAATCCCGAATCTAATCCCGAACTATATCTTATATCACATTAAAATATAACTTAAATTCCTGCCTTTTCCTTCAGTTTTTACCACTTTTAAATCCAGTAATTTTCTTATTTCCTTTAAAGCAGCCCTATCTGAAATTCCAAACATATCTCTTATGTCTCTGTTTCTTATCCTTCCATTCTGGACTATATATTCTATAATCCTAATCTGCCTTTCGGTTAAAGCTATCTGCCCTTTTTCCTTTAAAAACTTAATATCCTTGCTTAATCCAATAACTTTTTTCTCAACAGCTTTTGTGCTTAACGCAACTCCCTCTGTAAAGTATTCCAACCACCCTGTAAGTTCCCGTGTTTCTTGATTCACATTTTTAAGTGCCTTATAATAGTTTCTCCTGTCGCTATCATAATAATCATCAAGCACAAAGAATCTTTTAACATCAAACCCTCGCCTGTAAAGTACCATAGTAGCCATAACTCTTGCTGTCCTGCCGTTTCCATCTATAAAGGGGTGGATTCTAACAATTTCATAATGGGTAATACCGGCATGAAGAACCGAGTCAATTTCATTTACTTCTGTTGAATTAAACCAATTCAAAAAATCGTCCACCAGTAAAGGAACTTTATCTGTGGAAGGAGGTTTAAACACTACCTCTCCTGTAAACTTATTTCCTACAAAAACCTCGCGATTCCGTAATACTCCCTCATCTCTGGGATTTTCCAGAGTCTTATCTGTTACTATTTTATGAATCTTAAGAAAATCTTTTACAGTAAAAGGATTTCTTTTTGCAAAATCCGGCAACATTCCCAGCGCTTGAAGATAATTTAATACTTCCTGCTTATCTTTTCTACTAACCATTATATCCCTGCCTGCAGCAAGGTTACTTACCTCACCCAAAGAGAGTGGGTTGCCTTCTATTGCAGTTGACGAATGAGCACTTTTCAGTACTGCTTCTCTTCTTAATTTAACTCCCCATTTTGGAATTAAACGGGCATTCATAATAAATGTCCTGGAAGCTGTAATTGCTGTTAAATTTTTAACTATTTTATTTGTATATTTAAAATTTGGTTTAAACATCTATCTTTAATTCCTTAAGATAATTTGCAATCTTCTCTTCTGTTTCTGAAAGCTTCTGATTAATACTTTTTATATCTTTCCATTCTTCTACTATATCTATCTCTTCAATTTCTTCTTCCGGATACACATAAAGAGTAACATTTAAGTTATAGTCATTTTCTTTTATCTTTTCTTTTTCAATAAGCTCGGAGAATCCTTTTTGCTCATCACTGCTTTTATATGCTTTTACTATTTTTTCAATATTTTTATCCCCGAGACGGTTAAGCTTCCTTACTTCCGGGTGGCTCTCAAATTCTTTGCTGGCATTTATAAATTGAATTTTATCCTTTTTAAAATCTGGCTTGTTTCTATTTAAAATTATTATGGCTCCGGGGGCTCCGGTATTATAAAAAAGCTTTTCGGGAAGAAGAATAATGGTTTCTATTAAATCCTTCTCCACTATCTTTGACCTTATAGCTTTTTCTTTGCCGCCTCTAAACAGGCAGCCATTGTCTATAACCACTCCTACTTTTCCGTTTTCTTTATCTGCTGATGCCAGCATATGCTGTATCCATGCCCAGTCAGCTGATTGCCGGGGAGGAAAACCGTAACCAAACCTTTTTGGCCAGAATTCTCCTTTTCTTAAAACTTCCTCGTCGTAACCGTCCTGATTCCAGGGAGGATTGGCTATAACAATATCAAAAGTATCCATCTCGCCGGATTCATCTTTAAATTTGGGAGAATTCAACGTATCGCCATAGACAATATTTGCATTTATAATATCATGGATATTTAAATTCATCTTTGCCAGAGCCAGTGTCTTATGATTTGCTTCCTGCCCATAAAGAAATAACTTATTGGCAGAATCCTTTCCCAGATTGTCTTTTACATGCCTGTATGAACTTATAAGCATTCCACCCGAACCGCATGCAGGGTCATAAACACTCTGACCGGGCTTTGGGTCAAGCATTTCTACTATCAGTTTTATAACTTCCCTTGCAGTATATACTTCTCCCTCCTTGGCTTTCTGGGGAGCAAAATATCTTAGAATCCATTCATAAGCATCGCCTAAAATATCAGGGGAAACATTATGAAGTAACTTTTCGCTAAAAAGTTCTATAAGCTGCCTTAAAATCTCCGCATTTTCCCTGCTTGTAGTAAACTGAACAAAATCTATATTTCCAAATACAGTTTTTAAGTCCGGATTGGTTTCTGCAATAGCTTTCATTGCAGCAGAAAAATTTTCAGGGACCCTTGCCGGGTCTTTCTTTCTTAATTTATCCCACGAAAAATTTTCAGGAATATTATAGTCATGATATGCAGAGTTTCTTGCCTCTTTTCTAGCTTCTTCTTCGCTTAGGCCATCAGTAATAGCTTCTTCGTAAGCAATTTGATACTCTGTCTCCCACTTATCACTCATCCTTTTATAAAAAAGAAGTACCAGTATAAAAGAATAATCCACCCTGGTTCTAATAAGGTCTGCTGCTGATTTTAATATCCTCTCAAGTTCACCCCTGGTTATTTTCCCTTTATCAATTGATAGAGTATCGGAAATCATATCTCTTTTACTCTTGAGCCTGTATATTCTTTTTCTGGCATCTTTAGGGTCAAACTCAACTTTAACCATTCCTTCTTTTCTCAGTTCGGACAGTACTACAACAACTTCATCTCTTTCATCTTTTATACCACTGATTCCCTTGCCCATTTCGATAGCTGCTTCTTCCAGACGAAAGGGACTTGATTGAAATGATTTCCATAAAATCTCGTATCTTTTATCTATCCAGTCCGGTAACATATTTTTATCCGCCTTCTATTAAAGTTAATTATTAGATAAGTTTATTAATTTTAACTTATCTTATAACTATAAAGTATATATGTCAATAGGAATGCACAAAGATCGCATTGAGCTTAAAAATCTAAAAGAACTACTCTGCCATCTTTTTTTCTGTCTGGCTTTTCCTACTGAGAGATGTGTCAGTAAATTTATTTAAGCTATTAATATATGGACATATATACCAAAAGTAATTATATTTTAAACCGTAGATTAAAATTTAACATTGAGAAATACTATTTTGGTAACCTTAGAAAAAGGACCTTCCATTGAAAAAGAAAAAATGTTTATTTGCAATTATTTTACCAATATCCCTGCTTCTTTTAATCATTATTGTTTTTGGCATTCTTATTACCTGCAAACATATAGAACCTGTTGGCGATTTAAGACATCTTTCCGGAGATATAGATACACTGGAACCCGGCGTAGTTTTTATAGAAGGGCTGGAAATTTATACCCAGCCCGATGACCTAACATGTGGAATTGCAACGTTAAGTACCGTTGTTTCGTATCTAAAAGAAGAAGAAATCTTTCCAGAAGATTTAGCCAGTAAATACAATATCCCTGAAAATAGAGGAATGAATTATGACCGGTTTCTTAACTATTTATCTCTGGAATTACAGGAATATGAAATAAAATACTCCAGTGGATTAAATGATTTCGAGCTTATTAAAGCTGTCCACCATCAGCTGGCAGATGGAATGCCGGTACCTGTCTTTTTTGGATCACCCAATCCTTATAACAAACCTTTTTATGACTTTCATGCTTCAGTAGTGACAGGAATCAATCTTGAGGAGGAACAGGTGGATATTGCAAATGTATATGGATACAAAGAAAGAATCTCTATTGTAAACTTTCTAAACCGTATGTCATACAGTGAAATAGATAAATATCCTTTTATACAGAAAATAGTAATTAAGATGGAACTTCTTGACACCAATTCCATTTTTCTCATAAAAAAGAAATCGTAAGGGTGATATTATCTCTCATTATTCCTCAAAGCTGTTTTAACTTAACCAACTTTATTGTAGAATGTACATAATCCTGGGGCTCTGGCCTCAAGAAGAATTTTATAAATATTAATTTTATCTAGAGAAGGTTAATTCTATGGAAGGAAAAGTTTTTTACCACGTCGCTCTTACAGTAACAGACCTGTCGGAAATACATAACTTTTATATTGATATCCTGGGACTGGAGCCAATAAAAAAGTTTACTTTATCAAAAGAGGTATCAGCCCGTATTTTTAATATCGAAAAAGAAACCGAAGTTAATGTAGTAGGCAAAAATGATTTCTCAATGGAAATATTCCAGAGTGATAAAACCGGCTACAGAGATTATCAGCATGTATGTATAGCAGTTCCTGACAGAGAGAGTGTAATACAAAAAGCAAAAGAAAATAATTATCAATGTATTATTGTAAAAAGAGATATCTCCGACCTTGTTTTTATAATAGACAAATCAGGTAATTCATTTGAAGTAAAAGAAATACCTGCCAGCAAATAGAAGATATAAATGCTAACTGGGACCGTACAGCTCTCCAGTCAGAAGATATTAAGATAAACAGATAATTTATTTATAATTTTATTCTTCTTCTATATCTATAACTTTACCGGCGCCGCCGCTTATATACTTACCCGGGTATCTTGCACTTATTTCCGCCTTATGCTGGGTGCAGTGTGTTGCACAGACCATTCTCAGGTCCTCCAGCAGCTTAAACTCATTGAACCCGTGCAAACCGCCAATAAGAACATCGGGTTTCCCGAACTCTGATGCTGCGTTTAAAATGTTACCAACACCGGGATGGGAACAACCTGCGATTACTGTAAGTCCCTTTCCTGTCCTTATTACCATAGATTGCTCTATATTTTGAAGTTCCCCCGTAGAAAAAATATTTTCATGAATCTCTGCAGCATCTTTTATCTTAACCACCTCTAAAGCACCTTCAGGCTCGGGACATGAGAATGGAACGTAAACTTTAACCTTATTTATTTTAAGAAAATCAGCCAGCCCGCCAATATGGTCAAAGTGACTGTGAGAGATAAACACTTCTTCAACTACCGCAGGGTCTATGCCAAGCTTTTTCATATTTCCAATTAATATAGAACCATTTGCGCCTGTGTCGAAAAGTATTTTCCTGCCATACGCCTCCACAAGGCAGGAAAAGCCCCAGTCAGCTTCAAGTCCCGCTTTCAGTATTTCATTATCATAGATAATAGTAATCTTCACTTTACTCACCCCTTTTAATTATTCCTGCCAGACATGTGCATGGCAGTTTTCTATAGGAAATGGAAAATCTAAAGTAATGGTTGTCTTATTCCCTTCAATAACACCTTCCCAGGAAAGACCATTTTCAGATTTCTCAAAAGGGCTGTCAAGAAAATCAAGTCCAATAGGATTTAAAAGCCAGTGGAAATCATACCAGTCACCATTAAATTTCTCATATACTTCACAGCTTAATGTGGTTGAATTTTTATCTTCCGCAAATTCTAAGTTAAAATCACCCGCATCTACCTCATAAGTTTCTTTAAATTCCTCTATCTTGCTATCATAAAAAGCCTGTTTATCTTCCAAAATTTCTGTGAACTCCTCCTCATCCCATAAAACAGTCTCACTGAAATATATGATATCACCTTGCGCATTTATTCTTATAATTCTCTCAGCTCCACTGACTTCTATTTCAGCGGCAGGCTCCTCTTCCGCACAGCCCGGATATAAAATTGCCAGGCTTAAAATTACTACTCCTAATATGATTTTTAGACTTTTTTTAGACGCTTTCATTTTATGCTTACCTTAAACAACTGCACTACATGCATAATTCCTTATCAATAGTCCCATCAGGAAGCATACAATCAGAATGGGGCTCGCCTCTCTCTTCCATCTGATAACGAACACAGCTTTCCCAGTCTCCCTTACAGTATAACTCTATCCATTTTTTATTCAATAATCCCCTCTCGTAAAACATTCTCATGGGACAAACCTGATGCCATTTGCAATCCGATGAAAGTACCTTTAACTTACGGTAATTTCTTATTAACTCTTCTCTTACAGAATCATTATGCAGAATAGCTGCGGGATGCTGCAGCGGAAATACTTTTCTGCTGTCTGATAAGAAAATTTTAGAGTAAACATTATTAAACTCCAGTTTTGAAGGCAATGGAATATTATATTTACCAGATATATACCTGGTGGCGTAATAACCCATTGGTACCAGTACTCCGGGATTTATTATTTCAATTTCCCTATCCAGATACTGGCTGCAGGTATCAATCTCATCCTGTTTTGGTTTCCTGTAACCGGGAAGCATACATTTGATAAGGTTCGTCATATAAATTTCACTTCTACCGACACCTGCTTCTTCCAGCAATTCATCCAGAACCCTACCAGAAGGACCTATGAACATCCTTCCTTCTCTGTCTTCATTTTCCCCGGGTGCCTGGGCAATAAGCATCAGCCTGGCACTCAAGCTTCCTTCCCCGCAGAGTGCATTTATCCTGGTTTCAGAAAGCCTGCATTTTCTACATTCTCTAATACTGTTATTTAATTTCTCAATTTCTGATTTCATTTTTCTTATGTCTAATTAAAACATTTAAAATACTGAGGTATAAATATGATTGCATGGATTAATTTTACAGGTATGTTTATACCCTGGCATTTTTAAAAAACCGCTCTTTATTTTTTATTTGCCCAATTCCAATCAACCTGCCGTCTATATCCTCAACGACAAACTCATAGGACCAGTATTCTGTTATTTGAGGAACACTTATTATCTTTGCCCCTTTATCTCTCAATTCAGCATAAATAAGATCAACACCTTCAACAGTATCAGGTGTAATATAGACATCATATCCGGCCCCATATTTTTGACGATTGGATTGGACTTTGCCATATTTGGACTGGACAATTATAATCTCTATCTTATCTCTATAAAGCGTTGCAAATTTTTCACTGCCGTCAAAATTCTTCACCATCCTAAAACCCATAATATTATGGTAGTATTCTGCTGTTTTTATAACGTCCGATGAGATAAGCACAGCTGCCAGATTCAAAAGTTTTACATTTTTCTTATTCATGCTAAATTATTAATTATATCTGGTCGGGATGGGGGGATTTGTTCTTTCGTCTCGCCAGAGCTCGCTGCAGAGACGCAGACTCCCTCGCTCTCGCTCAGTCCGTCTTTTCAAATCCCGAAAACATGCCACTGGCATGTTTTCCTACAATAATTTTAAAGTTCCCGATATTTTTCTGTCCTGAACCTGGTCGGGATGGGGGGATTTGAACCCCCGACCTCAGCGTCCCGAACGCTGCGCGCTAAGCCAGGCTGCGCTACATCCCGAAAAACACTAGTTACTATAATCTTAAATATAGTTTTATTATTCTACCAGCTAAAATTAAGATTTTAAAGAATAGAAAGGCAAAAGTATAATTCAGTATCAACCTTAAAAAAAGAAAAACAGAGATGAAAAAATTCCTTTACCTTATTATGCGCCCTGAATAATGTGCTGGACCTTTTAATTATCCAGGCTGCGCTCCAAATAATTTTTAATTTCCCTTAAATTATTAAATTTTTTAAACAACATTTTATTTATCTTTCCATCAGGTTCAACTATATCGGGTACCATTACCGGCAACATTCCCGCTCTGTAAGCTGCCGTTATACCGCTCACTGAATCTTCAATAACCATGCAGTTCCCTGGCTTGCATTTCATCTTTTTAGATGTTTCCAGAAAAATATCCGGTTCAGGTTTACCGTTCTCAATTTCATCACCACAGGTTATGGCTCCAAAATATTTTTTTATACCAGAAGAGTCCAGCAATAATTCCGTCCGGGCCCTGCTTGCTGATGTTGCCAGCGCCATTTTTAATTTTATTTTTTTAAGATATTCTAAAAGCTCGGGGAGCCCTTCTTTTAATAAAACACCTTTTAATAATATATAATCTCTTTCCAGTTTTACTTTTTCATTTCTTATCTCTGCAAAAGGGAACCCTTCTCCATAAAAATCTTTATAAACTTCATTTGTTTTCCTTATATTCATCCCTATTGTGTCATTAAAAATTCTGTCATTCATTTTATAGCCAGATTTCATAAATGCTCTGACGTATAATTTTTTAGACAACCTTTCGGTATCAAACAACACCCCGTCCATATCAAATATTGCCAGTTTAATTTTAAATCCTGCTATATTCATCTACTCTCCATTAACCTTTAATTTTATAATTTATACACCATACAATTTAATTAATACCTCTGCAACCAGAAAAAATAAAATTTCGTTATAATTTTTTTTATTTACCTTATGCTAACCGCACCTGTTAATGTATTCCACAGCTTCATCAAAACTTCCAATCTTTACCATTTCACCTCTTGCTTTATTTATTCCCCGTACCCCCTTAAAAATCCAGGACAGGTGTTTTCTAAATTCTCTTACTCCCCTATCTTCACCCTTAAAATAAATCAAAAATTTCAGGTAGAGCTTTGAGAATTCTCTCCTCCATTCAATACCGGGCTCAAAATTTTCATCAATTATCATCCCGCTGCAGCCTGCTGAGTCTCCGTAAAAAGAAATTAGTATATTCGTCAACAGCCACAATCTGCCTCTTGACGCCCTGCCAATCATAATCCCATCACACCCTGTATAATCAAGCACCTCTTTTGCTCTGCTGCAGGAATTTATATCACCGCTGACTATGACCGGGATTTTAACTTTTTCTTTTACTTCCTTTATTATCCCGTAGTCAACCTTTCCGGAAAACCCCTGTCTTACTGTTCTGCCATGAATTGATATAGCAGCCGCTCCTGCATTCTCCGCCATCCTCGCAACATTTAAAATATTAATGCTGCTTCTGTCCCACCCTATTCTTGTTTTTATGGTAAGGGGCTTTTTTAAAACTGATGAAAGCTTCGTTATTATTCCTTCTATTTTTGATTCATCATTTAGAAGATATCCCCCGCTCCCGGCCTTCAGTATTTTTGGTACCGGGCATCCCATATTAATATCTATAATATCCGCATTTTCCTCAACCCTTAATGCTGCTTCTGCCATTATATCCGGCTCCGTGCCAAATAACTGCAGGGCGCACGGCCTCTCATAGCCGGTAATCTGGCTCAGGACTAAACTTTTTTTTTGCTTATAATAAACCCCGTAGCAGGAAATCATTTCAGTAAATGTAAGAGCGGCCCCGAAAACCCTGGCAAAAATCCTGTAAGTACTGTCAGTGATTCCCGCAAGAGGAGCCGTAATAACAGGATTTTTTATACTTACATTTCCAATTTTAAATGAGTAGCGGGAGAGCCTGAAATCAACCGGCGCACTGCCCCAAACAGAAGAAGTAAATAACCTCTCGGAAAACATGGCATCAGAATTGATATTTAAACCCGGGCTGTCAATTGAATTGGATCTCTTACCGTTTAGATTTTTGGTTTCGTAATCCCTGAGAAATTTAACTACCAGTTTCTGAATTTCGCCTGTAAGTCTTGCTAATTTGAGATTTTTCACACTTGTTATATCATTCTAATAAAATATTATCTATTTTATTACCTATTATTTAATTTTCGCTTATTACCTGCAGCTTCCGATGCCGTTTATATGATTACCGGCCAATTGCTATAATTTAACATTTTTTATTTATTTTTTTCAAATAAGATTCTTAAACCTTTAAGAGTCAGGTCGCCGTCGTAAATTTTAATCCATCTACTTTTACCCTCCATTAGAAATGCAAGCCCCCCTGTCGCAATCACCTCCGGGCTAAAAGAATCTTCTTTGCTGTTCCGGTCCATAATTATTTTATCCAGTATAAAATCCACCTGCCCGAGGAATCCATAAAGTATTCCCGAGCGCAGGCCATCCCCGGTATTTTTCCCGATTACAGAGTCGGGCCAGCTCAAATCAACCTTTGATAATTTTGCAGCACTGTTAAAAAGTGCTTCTGATGAGACCTCTATGCCGGGAGCAATTATGCCCCCGATATACTCACCTTCGGATGATAATATATCAAATGTAGTCGCTGTTCCAAAATCCACCACAACTGCGGGGAACCCGTAGATTTCTTTGGCTGCTACAGAATTTGCGATCCTGTCAGCCCCAATTTCCCCGGGGTAGTCATAACTTATCATCAAATCGGATTTTACACTGCTGCTTACAATAAAGGGAGCCATATTAAAATATTTACTGCTCATGCTCACTACCTCATCAAGTATCCTGGGAACAACACAGGAGACTGAAATTCCGTTTATTTCTCCCGGGTTAAATTTAGAATTTTTTAAAAAACTAAAAATAGATGCTGCAATTTCATCTGATGTTTCATATCCGGGTGTGGCCATTCTCCACGAGGTTAGTATTTTATCTCCTTCAAACAAACCTATAACCGTATGTGTGTTTCCGATATCTATAGCAAGTAACATCTTTTAAGACCCCTTTTTTTAATTTGACCGGGTTAAAAACATAAAACAAATTGTTTTTAGATTTTACATTAAAAAGAGCCAAATAAAAAGATTTATAAAAGTAAAGAAATAACTTTAGAACTATAAAATATTTTAAGATTGCCTGCAGGGTAATATTTACTTTAAAAAGTTAATGAGACTCTCGTATACCGTTATTAAACCGGGTCCCAGAATAACCACTAAAAGTGCGGGCAATAAACACAGAATAAGGGGGAAAACTAATTTAACAGGGGCTTTTATTCCCGCTTCCTCAGCTCTGACACTTCTTCTATTTCTAATCTCTGAAGCCTGGACCCTTAATATTTTACCTATTGATATACCCAGAATATCAGCCTGAATTACTGACGCAACAAAAGCATCCAGGTCAGGAACACTTGTCCTTTTAACTAAATTATGGAAAGCTTCTCTTCTGGATAAACCAATACTCATTTCCTTTAGCATCTTATTTAGTTCTTCACCCAGTGGACCTTTGATGTTGCTGGCCACTTTGGATAATGCTATGTCAAAACCCATACCTGCTTCAACGGTTATGGTTAACATATCAAGCGCGTTTGGCATCACCCTTCTTATTTCTTCCTGCCTGTTATTAATCTTATTACGTAAATAAATATCCGGAAAAAAATATGATAGGGGTATCATTGCCACCAATATTACAGTTAACATTAAAGAGAGATCAAGAAGTATTGATAATAGTATAAAAAATATCAAAAATACTATGGCAGACAGGAACTTACTTGTAAGATAAACATTGACTCCAACCTTTTCCAGAATACCCGCCAGCTCCAGTCTATGCTTTACGGACTCAATGACCCCGCGCGGGCTAATTTTCCTAATCCCGCCTGCTATTCTGCTCAGAATGGGCATAATAACTCTCTCATAAAAAGAAGGTACTTTTAATTCCTTCCCTTTCTCCATGCTGTAAAAAGACAATTTACTGATTACAGTTTCCCGCCTCTTTTTCCTTTCAATCGCCAGCAGCCCCACGGATAAAACAAGTAAAAAAACAGCTATAAAAACCATACCTTTTATTATATAGATAGAATACATGGAATATATTGAAATTAATTTTGGAATCACCTGCTTACACCGCCTTTATTCTGCCTATCTTTTATTAAAAAACTGCTTATCTAAATCTCCTTCTAATTTTTTAAAAATTTAAAAACAATAAAATAAATTATCTTATTTTTTTTCGGTCAATATTTGACCTGGATAATTTTAAGTATCCACATTATTCCTGTAATCATCAGAATGCCGGACACCAGAAGCATTAACAATCCCGCCTTTGTTGAAAATAATAAGCCAATATACTCCCTGCTTATAATCATCAGAAGTATCCCCAGCACTATGGGAAGAGCTATAAGGATAATAGCCGACAGTTTTCCCTCAGATGTAAGGGCTTTTATTCTGTTCATTATTCTGTCTCTCTCTCTTATGGTAGTGGAAATGGTTTCCATAACTTCTGCCAGATTGCCGCCCACTTCCCTCTGCACATTTATTGCCATAACGGTCCATTCAAAATACTCGCTTTTAATCCTGCCGGATAAATTCTCCAGCGCCTCCCTTTCAGGTATGCCCATCCTTATTTCACTTAATATCCTCCTAAATTCTTCTGATAGAGGTGGCTTTGATTCATCCACTACCATGGTTAAAGCCTGGTTAAAACTGTATCCTGACTTTAGAGAACCGCTAATTAACTGCAGGGCATCAGGAAGCTGCTCATGAAACTGTCTCAGCCTCTGTGATGTTTTTATATTTAATATCAAAAAAGGAGCCAGTGCCAGTAAGATTATAATCACGGCTGCAAGAATAAGGTTTTTACTAAAATAGTAAACTGTCATACCAATAGCTACCACCACAAATAAATGTATGGCTATAAACTCAGGAGCTTTTATTCTTATCCCGGCCCTTTCCAGTCTGGATTCAAATAATTCAATAAATCCTCTTCTTGAAGCAATTACTGAGACAATTCTAAGTACCCAGCCTATAAATCCTCTTCTTTCCGGCTCTTCTTCATATTCGGACGCTTCTTCGGCTTTCCTGCTTTCAGTTCTGAACCCATACTGCCTGGCTTTATCTTTAAGAGTTTTCCGGCGAACAGGTATAAAAAGGACCATTGCATAAATAAAAAAGGTGACTGCAAGGAAAACAGCTGAATATATAATTATTTTTACCCACCAGATATCAAAAAGAGCAAGAAGGAAATAGTTTTTATAGTCAAACATAATTTTTCTGGGTGGATGGGAGAAATAGGGATTTTCGTAACTCAGCGCAGCCGATTCAGAAATATCTAATTTCTCTATATCCAGACTTATTTCTATATTCTCAGCGGCAGGCCACAGGCTTGTGTATGATATCCTGTACTGGTTTATTATTTTTTTGGAAATTTTTTCATAAAGTTCCTTAAGTTCACCGGAATCCGCCGTAGCAAGCATCTCTCCTCCGGTGCCTTCCGAAATATTTTTTATGCTTTCCGGATTAAACTCGGGCGAAAGCAGGGCCACGGAGTAGACAGCCAGGTCTTCCTTTAGCGCTATGTCAATCACCTCCTCAGAAGTATGACTGCTTGCAGTATCCATACCATCCGACAGCACAATAAGGTACTTATGCTTTATATTGTAACCGCTTCTGAATAACTCACACGCTTCATATATTCCATCAAATAAGGCAGTCTCTCCCCTTGCTTCTATCCCGGAAATTGAATCCCTTAATTTCCTGTGGTCTGAAGTAAAGTCTGAATGAACAATAACTCCATCAGAAAACCCTACCACCGCTATTTTATCAATGTTTCTCATTTCATTTACAAAAAAAGAAGCCGCACCTGAGGCATCACTGAGGGGGACTCCTTTCATGCTCCCGCTGGTATCTATCGCCAGCGCTATCCCGATAGGTTCAGATATTTCATCCATAGGCTTAACTGAAAGGCCGTTTACCTCCTGGCCATTTTCAAGCACTACAAAATCTTCCTGCTTCAAATCCAGATATCCTAATTCCGAGCCTTCTTTAAAGTTAATGTAAATATTTACTTCGGGGTAGTCTTCAAAATCAATTTTATTTATAACAATATCCCCGGACTGCTGTGCTTTAATTGGAAGGGGGAACACAAATACCATAGAAAAAATTATTGCTAAAAACACCAGCGTTGCTAATAAATACTCAGAGCCTTTTTTTATATCTAAAAATTTAAAAATTCTATGCATTTTATGAACTAAATTTTTTTGATAAATAATTTAAGAAGTACAGCAGGACGCCGCTGAATTTTTACTTATTACTATATTTAGTACTACATTGATATTCATATTGTCTGCTGAGTCTATATTAACTTTAATCATTATCTTTTATCGCTTCAATTTTATGTCTTTATTTATTTTTACAGTTAAATTTCTTTTTCAAATATCTCATCCGGTAAATCAATCCCAAAATTTTGCAGCTTCTTTATAAATTGGGGCCTGAGACCGGTAGATTTAATTCTTCCTTTATATCTTCCTTCTTCATCAACGCCCATAAAGTCAAATAAAAATAAATCCTGCAGGGTAATTATATCGCCTTCCATACCCTGGACCTCTGTCACCCTGGTGAATCTTCTGGTACCATCCTTTAATCTATTCATATGTACTATAAGGTCTATGGCAGATGAAATCTGCTCTCTTATAGCTTTAATTGGTATATCCACCCCTGCCATTAAAACCATAGTCTCCAGACGTGAGAGAACATCTCTCGGTGAGTTCGCATGAGCAGTGCTCAGACTTCCGTCATGGCCGGTATTCATTGCCTGAAGCATGTCCAGGGCTTCGCCTCCCCTTACTTCCCCTACAATTATACGGTCAGGTCTCATACGAAGGGCGTTCCTGACCAGATTCCTTATGGCCACTTCTCCTTTCCCCTCAATATTGGGCGGCCTTGATTCCAGGCGTATAACATGTTCCTGATTAAGCTGGAGTTCTGCTGCATCTTCTATGGTAATTATCCTCTCATCATGGGGTATAAAAGAGGACAGGACATTTAATGTAGTAGTTTTCCCCGTACCGGTACCCCCGGAGCAAATTATATTAATCTTTCCCCTGATGCAATTTTCCAAAAAATCTGCCACTTTCTGCGTGCATGTGCCCATTCCCACAAGGTCCTCAATAGTAAAAGGGTCGGCAGAAAATTTTCTTATGGTAAGTACCGGCCCGTTTAAAACAAGGGGGTGGATGATAACATTTACCCTTGACCCATCCGGAAGTCTTGCGTCAACATAAGGAGAAGATTCATCAACTCTTCTGCCTACCTTGCTTACAATTTTATTTATTACCTGCATCAGGTGCGCTTCATCCAGAAAAGTTTTATCAGTACTGTAAATTTTACCGAATTTTTCTATATATATTTTTCTTGGATTGTTTACCATAATTTCATTTACATCTTTATCTCTCAAATATTCTTCTATGGGCCCGTAACCCACCACGTCATTTATAAAATCTTCTACTACAATATTCTTTTCTTCAGCAGTTAAAGGATAATTATTTACATTTATTATCCTCTGTACCTCACCCCTTACCCTCAGGCTCAGCTCGGCATCACTGATATTTTTTTTGTATATCACATCCGAAAGTTTTTCTATTAATTCCTGGTGTATCTCTCTTTTTATTTTATTAATCTGGGAAGAACGTGACGCAGTTATATTATCTCTTTTTATATAGGAGCCACTCTTAAAACTTCCCAACCCGTTAAACTCTCTTTCTAATTCCATTAATGTTCACTATCCTTTAAAAAGTTTATTTTCAGACAGCCGGATACTGCTCTTACTATTTTTTGCCTTTCTCGCTTACGAGCCTGATCAGCTTATAAATGCTTTTTGCTACTGAAGAACGCGGGACATCCAGAATTACCGGAATCCCTTTGTTAACAGATATAGGTACTATTCTGTCACTGGGAATTGCCACATCTATTTTTCTCTGTATAGTCTGCTCTATTTCTCCTAAAGTAATGCCAACCTTGCTATCCGCACGATTAAGTATCACAAATATATTGTCTTCGGGGAATTTTAACTGGTCCAGTATCTGCAGCGAAATTTTTAAATTTTTTATGCTGGGTGTATCTTTACTGGTTATAATACATAAATAGTCTGTATCACTAAAAATATTTAAAATATCTTCCGAAAAATAAGATGCGGTGTCCACTACCGTATAATCACTTATTCTGGACAGGTTTTCAAGTATTTTTATAGTGATTCTACTATTTATTCCCGTACTTTTGGATATATCAAGGGGTGCCGGCAGCACCATCAACCCTGAACTGTGGGTAGTTAAATACCCGCCCAGAACTTTAGGGTCCAGGCTTTCAATAACCGGAATTATATCATAAACAGAATACTTCGGGTTAAGGTCAAGCATCAGGGCTATATCTCCAAACTGGTAATTTGTATCAAAAAGGGAAACCCTCTTTTTTACCATATTTATGAGCCCAACAGCAAGGTTTACAGAAAGGAAAGACTTGCCAACTCCTCCCTTGGTACCAAAAACCGTAATTCTCCTGGGTCTTTTAGTTTTTTCCTGGACATCGGTTATTATGCCCTCTTTTGCCCTTCCAATAACCTCTTTTATATCATTATAAGTAAAGGGTATCTCAAGAACATCATGAACATTTAGCTTTAAAGCCTTTTTTAGCAGTTCAGCCGGCATATCCCTTGCCAGCAAAATTACCCTGGTAAAATAAAGACTGGAATGATAGGATTCTAAAATACTTTCTATATCTTCCAGTTTATATGCAGGGCCAACCCATATAAGGCAGGGTTTTCTCTCACTTAATAAACCTTCCAGGTCTTCAAGGCTGCTGCTGGTTCTTACCACTTCTAATTCCGGAAATTTTTCCAGTAAATACCTTACTTTATCTATATTATTTATTTCCCTATCAATTATTGCTACCGGTATTTTATTCATACCTTTCTAAATTCCCTTTTACTTGATTTAGTTTTAATCTTTTAATTAAATACATTATCCATGGTTATTCCGGTTGTATCTTCTTTTTCAACACCGTCTACCGGTACCAGGGCAAGCCACACACTACCCATTTCCTCCGAGAATACGAGCTTCTCTGAATCTTCCGGAGTAACGGCAAGAGTTGCTGCACCTATTTCGATAGACCCGGACTCTGACTGTGATTGGGCGCCAAATATACCTCCATCTTCGCCCGATGAACCCGATACCGTTTTTCTTGTCCCTAAATACAGGACTTCTACATTCCATATAAGCGTTTTTGTAATCTCCCTGTCAATTACTACAGAAGGTCCCCCGTAACTATTAGCATTTTCTCCTTCTATAACCGTGGGCTCTTCCCCGGCTTCTACCTGCTCCTCTGATCCAGAGGTTACCCCACCTGTATAACCCGATAGTTCTTCTTCAGGGAAGAAAGTAGCAATAACATTTACTCTGTCTCCCATATTTATAAGATTTGATACCCCTATAACTTCGTCAACCGGAATGGAAACCGCTACCATACCATCCGGTATTACAAATGCCAGCCCCAGCTCCTCGGGCTTTGCGAACTTTGTAGTTGTAATCTGCTCACCTTTGTTTATATGATTTGCCACCACATAACCACTGTACCCTTCCAGAGAACTCAATACACCCTCTGCAAGATATCTTCTGGGAATACCTTCGGTCATCACCATATTCTGCTCGATTAATGTTTCAACCGGCATCTCCTTTGGTATATTCATGGCCGCCACCAGCACTTCCACTTTTTCAATTTCTTCTTCCATTGATGCCCTCATGCTGTTAATGTAAGCAATAACTCCAAATACTGCTGCTACCCCTATAATTATTGCTAAAATAAGTAATGTAATTCTTAACTTCATATTGTTTGTTTCCTTAATATTTTATTATATAAATATTATAAAACATTTTTCATATTTTTTCTATCCAATAAGATTTATTATCTTTAATCCCACAGTCTTATTACCCTCAACCCTAAATCCCCGGCAGCTTCAATTTCACCATCATTTATAATCAGTGCCTGGTGGATAAACCTGCCTTTAATCTCTGTTTTAGAACCATGCCCGTGCCCGTGGCCTGTACTTTCTATGCCGGTTATAATAAAAGGTGCAAATTCAACTATATCAACCCACACTTCCGGCCATTCTTCTTTATCTTTGCCGGGCTTTTCCTCCGTTTGCTCTTCCAGCCATTCTATAAGTTCAGTATTGTAAATAAGCGGTACTATTACAAACTGGTCATCATTTTCTGCAAGTTTTATTATTCCCCCATCACCATATCTTATCAGCTCATTAAAATCATCCCAGACATCGATCCTGCCATCTACAGCGCTTACTGTCTGTGCCATATTAATTTCACGGGTGTAAATGGAATCCCCGTCTTCCATGGGTTCCTGATAACCGTTAATAATTCTATCCTTATACCTCCGGTTCCACTGTCCGGGATGTTCGGTAGTATCCCAGGCAATAAAATCAGTGTCTTCCAGCTCTCCGCTTATTACTTTTTCCTCTCCTGCTTCGCCCCACAGCCAGCTCTCCCAGTCAGCACCTTCGGGAATTACTACAGCCCAGGGAACTACACCATACACCTGTGACGGTCTCCCCACTACAGCTTTTGCCCCTGCACCCAGACTAACGGTATCCATCCCAAATACCCTGGCAAAATACAGGGGGGCTTCCCTATTGGATAAAGTTACCGTTATGGTGTCATCGGGAGAAAAAGTCTGGCTGATTTTCACATCTTCAGAAGTATAATCACGACAGTCATAGGAAATATCCACATTATTCATTTCCGCATAATTAACCGCAGCGGCAACAGCATACTGCCTGCTTTCAGGAAGTTCATGGGCACCTGCCAGTGAGGCAGCATCAGCAACAGTCTGGTAGAATCCTCTCTTCTGATAAAGTGAGCCCACATCAATAACCAGTGCCGTTATACCCAGTAGAACCACAATAAGAAGAGCAAATATTACTGCTACCTGACCGCTCTGGCTAAAGAAAATCTTTTTGAAAATATATTTACTATCATACATTTATATTTATAAAAAACTATAATAAAGACAGCGCACTTTTTACTTATCTTTCTCTTCTCATAGTTGCTTCTCCGGTTAGCTCAATGGGGCCCCATCTGCCTGCCAGGGGTATGTCTATAAAAAATATTTCCCCTTTAAGTATAACCCTGACCGGATTTCCTATTTTTATGCCCTCGGGATTCTCAACCGTTATGCTTTCAATCTCTACTGCCGGAGCGCTTTCTATTACAGACTGCTCAAAGCCTGCGGGGTCTTCTTCGTAATCCCCTACCGCGGCAAGCCTTGCCCCCTCCCTTGCCGCATGGGTAAGGGATATATATTTACTATAAGCCACCCCGAACTGAATAATACCAAAGACCAGCATAATAAGTACCGGCAGGATGATGGCAAATTCTACGGCGCTTGCCCCCTTCTCTCCGGACAGGTTTTTTATAAGACTCTTCATTTTATTTATTAATCATACAGTTTCATAAACTAATTATACCCAATAAATCATTTTATTGGGTATAATTAGTTTTTTTTATTAGCTCTCTCAATCTCTAAATCAATTGAACTATACTTTTAGCAAATTCAATTACAGCTCTAGGAACCAGCACTAGTAATTGTTTTAGCTACCTCATCAAGTTTACCATTTATTGCCAGTCCAAGTGCCGTTGCGCCTGCTATTATCACTACTGCTACCAATGCTACTAATAATGCATACTCAGCTGCAGCTGCACCCTTCTCACTTGTTTTAAACCTTACGTACCATCCCAATAACTTTTTCATTTTCCCCTCCTTTTTTATATTTTTACTTTTCATTGCTGCCTTATTAGTTACTTCCTGCTTTAAAATCTATATTTAAATTAGTTAATAATTTTTTTATTTACTCCCTTTTGAAATAAAAAAACCGGCCCTATAGCCGGTTGCACTACTGACTCCTTACATCCCAAGTGCCCAAATAAAGGAATGTAAATCACAGTCTCTATCTTAATAATAGAATAATTTAAATTATCAATAAAACAATAATTATTTTTTGAATTATTAAATTAACAAATTATAATATAAATGTCAAGAGAAAAATTTATATATTTAAAAAATTTATATATTAATTAATTATATAAAATTATATAAAATATATTTTTATATAATTTAATTTTAATTTATATAAATAATAATGAATCTTAAAATAAGATGAGATTAAATGAATTGACGCTTTTCCGGCTGACTTTTTTAGAAACGATTAACTGAAAGTACCGGGGTATCATTATGAATTATGAACTATTTAACTATATCTTCCTGTTATATATTACTATATCTCCAACCTCATAATCTTCCCTGAAAGTTTCTGCAACAATCGGGCACTTGATCTTTAACAGAAAAAAGATGTTTTTATCCTCATCACACAACGCTTCATAATTCCCCTGCCCCTTGGATATAATAAAGTCCGATTTTTCATACTCTTCTCTAAATGCCTGTGAACAAAATGGAAGTATGGCTGCCGGCATGTCCAGGCCGGTAGTTATCACCCTTACATAATCCTGCATTCTGACCATTTCAGCATCCTCTATAGTAGCGTCGTTTATGGCAGGGCCTCCCCTTACTGCGTATTTTATTTTCTCTGCGGGCAGGTACTGTATAAAAATTTTATCCAGAACAATCTCCCCTGCATTATCACCAATAAATAAAATTTTTTCAGCCCTGCTTATATTTTCTTTAAGAAGCTCAACTTTCTTATCATCCAGTTTTTGCGATAAAGACTTTTTTATCGCATCCATTAAAATTTTCCTATTTAAAGGACTGGCGGGCCCAAAATCAATGATATTTCCCGCAAGCGATATCCTCAGGCTCGTCTCAAAACGGTCATTTGAATTTTCTATTATCTTTTTCAGGTCATCTTCTAACGCGAGGACCATTTTATTATATTTATTCTTTACCTTCCTGTACGGGTCCACTTTCGGCAATAACTTTTCTAAAACTTTTTTAATTTCCGCCTGAAGAACAAACCCGTAGTTTTCAGGGTCAAACCTGGAAGCTATAATTAAAGACTCCCTCAAAACTTTCTCATGTATTTTCTTATTATTAGTGGCCATCTTTGCGGCATCAAGTGTCTGCCTGATATAACAGGGAACACATTCAAGATGAAGTTTCATAATTGCGGTCCTTAAACAACTAAATTTTCCAGATGCTAAAAAATATACTAAAAAATTATTTTTTTATTTCCGTGCTTTTATAACCACAAAAGAACCTTTACCATACCCGTCCCTAACTTCTTCTACCCCATTAATTTTATCAAGGGTGGTAAAAATAGTCTGTCTGGACTCGGGATCTTTAAAACCGGTCTCTTTTAATATTCTTATAACTTCTTCCACCGAAAAAAAGTCTGCCCTTCCGTAAAAAACACTTTCTTTTTTATGCTTCTGGTATATTTTTCCAATTTCACTGTTCTTATCCACAAATCCATTTACAAAGAAACCACCCGGCTCTAAAATCCTGTAAACCTCGGAAAAAGCTTTCTTTACATCATCCAGAAAACATAGCGTGGTTACCATTAAAACCAGATCAAAACTGCAGCTCTCATAAGGGAGCTCCTCGGCGACACCATCCACTGCCTCTATACCCCTGTTTGTTGCAATCCTTCTCATCTTATCCGAGGGCTCTATACCATACTTTATGTCCAGAGGCTCTGCGAACCTGCCGCTCCCGACACCAATTTCTACACCTTTTTTAAAATCAGGTAAAATTTCTTTAATGGAATTAATCTCAGATTGATATGCATATTTATTATTATAAAACCAGTCCTCATACCTTTCAGAATATTTTTCAAACGGCTCTATTCTGGGCATCAGTCAATATCTCCCCACCAGTTGTCATAGAATCTTTTAAGGTGCTGCTTCATGTACTCCCCTTCTTCAACTTCTCTGGTCTTTGCTGCTTCAAAAGATACCGGATATTTTATGCAGTAGTTTATAATTATTTCATATGAATTATTTATTTCCTTAATCTTCTCTTCATATTCCCTCTTTTTTGAACTATTACTGTGCCTGTCAGGATGATACTTTAAGGATAGCTCCCTGAATTTGTTTTTAATCTCCTGCATGCTTGTAGTCTCTCCCAGTTCCAGCACCTTCCTTGCTCTGTCTATGTCTTCAAAACTTATTATTTTTTTCATTGTTTCCTACTCTTGTATAAATTAAAAAAAATATTATAACCGGTTATGCCCTATTTTAAAAAACCCGATTCAATTATACCAGTTTATTCCAACCCATATCTAAAATAAAGCATCAAATATTTTTAGGATATTAATAACAAAAGCAGATATCCGCATTGCCAGAATATATAAATAAGAACATAAGATTTAAACTATTACAATAACTTACAATACTACAACTGACTTATTCCCGGTATATTATATTTTATAGTAGCCCGGCTAAACCTGACTACTATATAGGTGAATCCCTAAAAATTTTGAATAGCTTATTATCAGAACTTCCGCCGTTTATTCTCTTAATTTTTTAATTGCCATCTCTGCCGCATTACTAATCTGATAAGCAATAGGAGACGCGGTCAGCGCAGGATGGGTACCCATCTGGAAAGTAGCTATACTGCTGGCAGTCATTCTTTCATGGATACAACCACTAATTAAATTTATTAATTCCCCTCCTGATTTTGCTCCTATTAACTCGCCACCGAGCAATATGCCCGAGCCTTTTTCAAATATCAAACTTACTTTCAGGTTGTTGCTGTCAGGCATGCATCCCGGATGGCAGTTTGGAGCTTCCGCTGTTCCAATCACTATATCATAACCTTTCTTTCCGGCTTCAACTTCAGAAATTCCCGCTCTTGAAAAAGCAATACCGGTGATAATAGTTGAAAAGGCTCCAATTACCCCTTCATTTACTCTATTAACTTTATATAAATTAGCTCCGGCAATTCTTGCTTCAGTAGTTGCTATGGATGCAAGCATCAGATTGCTTGATTCTTTATTGAAGAAAGAAAATTTATCACAGCAGTCACCGCATGAAAAAATATCTTTCTCGCTGGTTTGCATGTATCTATTAACCTTTATTGCGCCTTTCTGGTTTATTTCTATTCCCGAACCTTCCACCACTTTTGAATTGGGCTTTGCTCCTATTCCAATAAGCACAATATCGGCTTCTATAGTCTGCCCGCTGGCTAATTTAACACCCTGTACCTTTTCATCTCCAACAATGGATTCCACTCTTTCACCAGTAATTACCTTTACACCTTCTTTCTCTATTAGTTCTTCCGCATACGAGCATAATGATTCATCAAAGGTCAGCATCAGGCAATGTGGCAACATCTCTACAATAGAAATATTTATATCCCTGTTCTTCCGGCACTCATCAGCAAACTCCATTCCTATAAACCCGCCGCCGATAATAACCATATTTTTTGAATTATTTATCTTTTCCAGCAAAGATGAAAGGTAGTTGATATCTTTTTTAACTACAAAAGCATTTTCTTTATCAATACCTTCTATGGGCGGTCTTATTGGCTCGGAACCAGTTGCTATTATCAATTTATCATATTTTACATCTTCACTTCCCGCAACTTTCAGTACCTTTTTCTCTTTCTCTATCTTTTCTGCTTCTCCAATTAGAAGGTCTATATTATTGCTCTCCAGCGATGAATCCGGAATTAAATCTTTTTCAGGTGAGCCTACACTCCCGTAAATATAAGGAATACCACATGGAATCAAAACTTTTTCTTCTTTACGGACCATCAGGATTTTCTTGTCGGCATTGAACCTTCTTGCTGTTATGGCGGCTGTCAGACCCGCCGCACTTCCCCCTATTATTACAATATCGTAATCTTTAATTTTTAACCCCCTCAGTCGTTTTATTAATAATCGTTAACAAATTCCTACAATTTTAATATAATTATTCCCATGTGTAAACTTTGAGTCAATTGTAACAAACTGGTTATAAACTATTTAAATTAACCATAAATAAAAATCTTTTTATATTACATGCACTACAGTAAAATAGTAAAATAACTTAAAAGCTCAACAAAATAATATTTTTAGCACAGATGACTGAAACAGATAAATGGGAAAATGATTACGGTGTGAGTTTCCTGGAACAGGTGGGTATAAAAAGGGGAGATATAGTCTTTGATTGCTGCTGCGGTGAAGGTAACTATACCCTGCCGGCTGCCAGGATTGTGGGGAAAGATGGACTGGTATATGCTCTGGAGAGAAATAAAGATAAAATCAAAATGCTAAAAGAGAAATCCAGTTTTAAAAACTTAAGTAATATTAAGATAATAGAGAAAGAGTTTGATGAAGTACTGCCCCTGCCGGATAAATCTATAGATATACTGCTTCTCTATGATATATTCTGGTATTTTTCCATTGAAAACAGCAGACTCCCGGTGCTTCTGCATGAAGCATACAGGATATTAAAGGACAGCGGCCTGGTTTCAATTTACCCGGAACACATTGACAGGGAAAGGCTAAAAAAAATAATAATCAATAACAGGTTTTATTTAGAACAGGAAATTTCGGGTTTACTGGTCCACGATAACCATCTCATAAAAGGATATATCTGGAATTTTAAGAAGCTTTTAAACAATTAAAAATAAAAAAACAATCTTTTAAAAAACTAAATTATTGTCTCCTGTGGAACATTATCCTCCGGGATAAAGCAATGGGCAGTGAAAACTTTCCGGTACGCAGGAAGAGCTATTTTACTTGACGGGGTTGGATTCCGGGATTAGCGTATTTAAAAAATACCCGAAAAAAATTTTTTATTTCTCCGACTGGACGGAAATTGACATGCAGCCTATAATGTTTCCCTCGAGAGATTAAAAAACTTTTGTTAGAAAAAGTAAAATAAATATAATATTCATTTAATAGATAAAAAGTTATAAAAATAGAAAGAAGATGATTCAGTATGATTGACCGGGACATCAAAGAAAAATTCAAAAAAATTTATGAAGTTCTACCCGGGTTGGATGACAGGCGCTGCGGTTACAGGACATGCGGAGAGTTTGCGATGGCAGTAGCAAAAGGAGAAGCACCCTGTTACGGTTGTATTACCGGCGGATATAAGGTCGCCGAAAAGGTATGCAGCATAATGGGGAAAAGTGTCCCTCACAGAGAAGTAGCCACATCCGGATATGGAAACAATTCAGCACCCTCCGGCTTGAGTCCTGGCAGAGGTATGGGAAGGGCCAGGGGCATGGGCGCCGGTATGGGCAGAGGTAGCAGAAGAGGATACAGAAAACGCCATTATGCAGCCCCGGGGGATGAATTTAGATATAATAGTGCCGAGCTTTCCAATTCCCCGACAGAAGGCCAATATAGCTATTACAGCAATATGTATAATATGCCGCCCCGGCAAAATATGGATCCCGGGCAGGAAAAAAATATACTTATGGAAAAGGCGGACCTGATTAAAAAGCAGCTTGATAAAATAAAAGATAGAATAAGTGAATTAGAAAAAGATAAAAAGAAAGGGGAAACAAAAAATGCCGTGGGTAGATAAGGAGAGATGTATAGGCTGTGGAATCTGTGTAGATGAATGCCCCACAGATACAATATTTATAAAAGATGACTTTGCCGATATAGATATGTCCGGCTGCATTCACTGTGGCAAGTGCCATGTCGTATGCCCTGAAGATGCAGTAAGACACGATAGCGAGAAAACACCCGACCGTATTAAAGCCAATATAGAAGAAACACAAAGATTTATGGAAGCCTGTGAAAAATATCTCGGGAGCAGAGACGAAAGACAGAAATGCCTTACCAGGATGAAAAGACACTTTAATAATGAAAGGATAATTGCTGAAAAAACACTCAAAGAACTTGATACACTCAGTTTATAAAAGAAGTACAATCAAAACAGTAAAATTTTAGCTTTTCCTTATTTATAAATATCTTATATTATATAAGCTGTATAGAAGAAAGCACTTACCTGATAAAAACATATTTAAAAACATTTAATATTTACGGGAGTTTAAAAATGAACGAATACAAAGTTAACGTTAAAGGCAAAATTTTCAAGTACAGCGCGGCAATAAAGCTGACGGGAAAAGGAGAGGGCACCATAGAATCCGAAGAAAAACCTTCAATAGAATTATCGGCCCCTGTTGAGTTTGGGGGCAAATCTGGAATCTGGACACCCGAGGAACTACTGGTAGCGTCGGTTAATTCCTGTCTTATGACAACATTCTCTTATTATGCCTCCAAACGTAATTTTGAATTCATAAGTTATGAAAGCTCGGCTGAAGGCCTTATTGAGCTATCCGAAATGAAATATTCATTTTCAAAAATAATAATTAAGCCGAAAGTAATAGTTAAATCCAGTGATGATATACAAGCAGCAGAAAATTTGCTGAAAATCTCTAAAGATGGTTGTTTTATTTCTAATTCTCTAAAGGCTGAAGTAACCCTGGAACCAGAAATTAAACAGGGCGGTTAGCTTAAATTTCTTTAAATACATTTCATCATGTAAATAAATTATTTTAAAAAAACAGGATTTAAAAATAAACAACAAATTACACCCGTGGATGGGGCCATGATTATGAGCAATTTTTATCCAGAATCAAAAGTTGAAATAGACGGAGCTTTTGCAAGACATTATGACAATTTATTGAATATTATAACACTGGGCAGATACTCCTCTTTAATCCAGAAAATAATTATATTAATGAATATTAAACCCGGCCACAGAATCATTGATTTTGGTACCGGTACAGGAAGGAATGCCTGCCTGATGATAAAACAACTTTCCGGGAACGGAGAATTCATAGGACTTGATACCTCTGAAGAGATGATTTCCCAGTTTAAGAAGAATTGCGCTGGTTTTTCAAACGCAAAAGTTATTAATAAGAGAATAGACCTTGAATTAGCTTACAGTAGGTATTTTGATAGAGCCTTTATCTCTTTCGTTCTTCACGGGTTCCCACAGAAGGCAAGAATGCAGATAATAAGAAATGCCTTTAAATCACTAAAAAATAATGGGGAATTTTTTATACTGGATTACAATGAACTTTCTTTTAAAAAAATGCCCTTTTTTGCGAGATTCCTTTTTAGGACTTTCGAATGTCCGTATGCCCTTGATTTTATTGAAAAAGACTGGAAGAAAATTTTAGGGGATGAAGGATTCGGTGACTTTTCAGAACATCTATTCTTTAAGAAATATTTAAGATTATTAAAAGCAAAAAAGTTATCCTAAAATCACTTACAGGCACATTGAATAGTTATTTTTAAATAAGCGATAAAATATATTTGCAGGAGCAAGAATGTTCTTTTCAGAGTACATTTAGAAAAAGAAGACAGGGATGAAATTCTTCATGAAGAAATCAGTAAAAAAAGAAAAGGTATACCACGAGCCAGAAAGCTTTAATTTTAAACAGATCGGTATTATCAGAACTCCTTATACTGATAATGCTCCTTACCAGCCAGTAGATGAAGATAAAGGAACCTTTTGTATAGAAGTTGACCCTCAATATATAAAAGGACTCAATAAACTTTCAAAATTTCGCTATATCTATGTCTTATACTGCATACACAGGATAAACAGGAAACTATCCATGAATGTATCCACACCCTGGAATGAAGGTGGTAAAAGAGTAGGTGTATTTGCAAGCAGGTCACCGGTCCGCCCCAACCCTATTGGACTCAGTGTTGTCAGTATAAAAAAAATTAAAGATAATAAGATTTTCACATCGGGACTGGATGTATTTGATGGAACACCGTTACTTGATTTAAAGCCATACGTAAAAGACCTTGATTCTAAACCAGATGCCAATTATGGGTGGATTGAAGATTTAAATGATTATGAACACCTTACCTTACATATTAGAGGAATCCCCCATAATCATTAATAACTAAATATACTTATAAACTACAATTCGAAAAACTAATTCCTTTCTTTATAACATTCCGCGCGCAGACTTGCATTAATAAATGGTGCCTCATGCGGCTCCTCCTGAGTAAAAACCTTTCGCGTACATAACCTTTCTCCTGTTAACCTTCTAAAATTCCAGCAGCCTCAATTATATTAAGAGCATTCTTTTCCCTGCCAATAGCCATTATATGCACCCCGTCACAAATCTTTTCCTCTTTAATCCTTTTTACTAAATTACCGGCTATCTCTATTCCTTTTGCCAGACTTTTTTCCCGGGGAACTTTATTCATTTCATCTATTAAATTCTGTGGGACAAAAATCCCTGGAATATTATCGTTCATCCACCCTGCCATTCTTGCACCTGACAGAAGTACTATTCCGGCTAAAATTTTTACACTGCCGTCAATTTTTCTGCTATAATCCACAAATCTCTTCAATTCTTCTAAATCATAAATAGCCTGGGTTTGAACAAAATCAATTCCGGCTTTCAGTTTTTTTTCAAATTTAATAAGCTGCGGCTCAACAGGGTCCGAAGACGGAGTGGCAGATGCACCAATACAAAAATCCACGCCCCCGTCAATTTCATTCCCGGAAAAATCCCTGCCCGAATTAAGAGTATGAACAAGCTGGATTAATTGAACTGAATCTATATCATAAACAGGCCTGGCCTGCGGATGGTCCCCCATCTGAAGTGAGTCGCCTGTAAGGCAGAGAACATTTTCTATACCTCTCGAAAAAGCAAAGAGCAAGTCGCCCTGCATGGCCACCCTGTTTCTATCGCGGCAGGTCATCTGGAATATAGGCTCGCCGCCCTGCTCTTTTATAAGAAGGCAACCTCCGATAGAAGGGTATCTCATCACCGCGCTCTGGTTATCAGTGACATTTAATGCATCAACTTTATCCTTAAGAAGTTTTATGTTATCAACCATATTTTGCGTACTGGTACCCTTCACCGGGCCAATTTCTGCCGTTATTACGAATTTATCTTTCCTTAATACCTTTTTAAATGATTCAACCATTTACTTCCTCCTGTTGCTAATTAAAATCTTTTCCAAATTCTCCAGAGATATATGTTATTCAAGGACAAGTGGTTCTACTTCCAGCTCCCTGGGCCTTTGCATCTTACTCCAATCCTTCGGTGGTAAAATTTCTTTCATTTTATCCAGTTCTCCCAGCGCTTTCATTCTCTTATAGATTAAAACCCAGGCACAGTCATTTTCAGGATTTACCTCACACTTTCCACCCTTCCTTACTCCGCCGCACGGACCATTAAGTAACCCCTTCGGGCACTGGGTCATCGGGCATATGCCGGCCAGCCTTCCCAGTTCACATTCTCCACACTGTATACATTTTTCCCTGAACAGGATGGGCCCGCCGCCCATATGACCCACGGGATTAGTTGCCGGATAAATGGGCTTGACCAGGCCAAATTCATTTTCCAGAATATCTCTAATCACCTGCAGACCATCTCCACAGCTCAATATCAGGACAGCATCGCAATCATTAATTTCCTGTTTGTAATTTGATAACCTTTTGATACTCCATGGAGCATAACATGCAAACTCTCCAAATGGTGGTGCGATAGCAGCCAGCACTTCTTTTCCATTCCCGGTAAGAATATTTTTCATCTCATCAATCTCTGGCTCGCCACCGGTATGAAAAACAGTCGCGCATCCACCACATCCGTATAGCACTATCTTTTTTTTGCCCTCCAGATATCCAAGGATCTCTTTTATGGGCTTTTTAACCTGCCCTATCACTGCTTGTACCTCCTCTATTGTGTTTACATAATAAAAAAATATTAATATCAGTCTCTACTGATACAATCTTTTTTTATATACCTGTCTTTTAAAACCTGCCTTAAAAAATAATTAGCTCAGCGGGCATATTCCCGAGGAACAGGAGCTGTCAGGCTTATCTTTCCCGGATAATGAGCCCACTCCAAACGAAGAAAAAATCTTCTGGATATTTTTGCTCCCGCACTTCTTACAAATTAATTTTTCATCTTTGCCGCTAATTCCAATAAATAAATCAAATTTTTCTTTGCAATCCCTGCAAATATAACTGTAAATAGGCATTAAATATCCTCCTTCTAAATCATTTTATATTAATACCCCTGACCATTAAACCGCTACATGATTATTTAATAGATAGCCTTTTATATATTTAGAATACTAATATATCAAATAACCAGTATAACAATACAAACCGGACAAAAATGGGAAAAAACTGGTTACTACCCCCGATATCATATTTATATAATATTTAATAAAGATAAAATTACTGTTATATATCCAACATTAAACCGACTTTTATAGAAATAAAATTAGTTTTATATAATTCCTTAAAAATTACTTCAGCGTCTTCTCCAGAACAATGCGTGGGTCCTGCATTTTCTATTCCCAGCTCTTTAAACTTTTCTGCTATAAGTTTTATTTCTTCTATTTTTTTATTAAGCAGGTGAAATCCCCCAAACACGCGATTGATTTTAATATCCGGAAAATTTTCTTTAACCTTATTTATAATTTTTATAATACCCGGGTGCGAACACCCCGTAATAATATTAAGTTTTCCGTCTTTTTTTATAACCAGAGCCTGCTCGCCTATATACTTTCCCTTATACTCCCCGGCTATTTCACCGGTTATAAAAATATCCTTTGCAATTTCAGTAAATCCATCCGCTTCTACAAGCACAGCTTTTAATTTTATGACCTTCTTTTTAAACTCCTGGCTAAAACCCGGGCATGCATAAACCTTTAAACCTTCTTTTCTTTTTAATAACCACCAGAGGCCCCCTGTATGGTCCCAGTGGTCATGAGAAATTACCACCATTTTTATTTTCTCAATATCTGCCTTTAATTTCTTTATGTTACCTGAAAGCCGCCGTCCGCTTTCTCCGGTATCAAACATTATCTCCCCGTCAATCAAGAAGGATATTCCCCACCCAACATAGAGATTTTTGGCTACTGAATTCTTGTCATATAAAACTTGCACTTTCATATTTTGCCTCTTATGCTTTCATATATTTAATAGGTTTCAATTAAAATAGGCTCTTTGCTGTCCCTTACAGGCAATTTAGTTTCATTAAGCCTGAGGTCAAAATTACCCATTTTTAATTTTTTGCCCCTGGAATCACGAGAAATTAAATATTGCCTATTTAAGTCTATTTTTTTTAAAGAATTCTTACCAGAACTATAAGCGCTGACCAAAACGAAGCCCTTTTTTGTTAAAACGAAAACCGGTATTTTTCTTGAAAGCTGCACTTTCGCCTTTTCCCCTATTATTTTCCTTACTTTATCCGATGCACAGCTCCATACAATATCTGCATATCCGGCTATGCTGCGAATTCTATCCACATACAGGCCGGTGGTACAAACCAGAAGAGAGGTTAAAGAAATTTTTAAGTCATTTTCTATCTTTCCGGGGTTACTCACTGAGTCATCCAGTGATGCATTAATAGTAACCGCGATATTCTTGTACCCCAGAAAAGCAGCTTTTTCCACTCCTTTCATCTGGTCAATTCTACCATCCCTGAAAACTACATGTGAACCTGCTTCTTCAAGTTTCTCTATTACTTCCTTAACTGGAGAAGTATAGAAAATCCCATTCATACGTGCCCCGATTCCCTGAACAATTTCTGGATTCTCTACAATTACTGTTCCCGCACCGTCACAGACCACCACGGCGGCATCTATTACCTTTTTGTCCAGCGCGTACATTAAAATTTCAGAAGCCCCGTATGGTATAGATATTTTTTTACTGTACAGCTCACGATTTTTTGTGAAATGCCCAAATTTATTTATCTTTGATTCTATCGCTTTTTTTATGGCTTCTTTAATTAAGAACGGGTTACTCGAGGAATTTAAACCCCTGTATAAAGAACCGGCAAGGGGGCAGTATCTAATATATGGTTCTGTTACTTCAACTACCCTGCCATTTGATATAACAATATACGAAGAATAAAACCTTATAATATGTATATCGCTTAAATCCTTATCATCACGGTTTCTTCTAATATATTCTATTATATATTTTATATCTTCTCTTTTGTTTAATAATTTCCTGATTCCTTTATACATTATCAATTACAGATTCTAACAACTAAAAGAATGACTTATCAAACCTTTATTTCTTCTGCTACAACTCTTTAACTATTATCCCCCATATTTTATATCCTTAAATCAGCTCTATTCCTCTAAATTTTTTCCGAGTTTTTCCCATATATCACCCAGTGCATCCCTGACCTTCATATTTGAGTACTCCATTACTGTCTTACTATTTACAACCGCTTCTACCACTGACTTATCAAAAATTACTCTGCCAAGGACTGGAATGCCTTTATCCACAAACCATGCTTCTATTTTCCCGGTTATCTCGTAATTCAGGTCATACTTATTTATTATTACTTTTGTTGGAACATTAAAATGCGTGGTAACATCAACCACCCTTTCTGCATCATGAAGCCCCGATAATGTTGGCTCAATTACAATAATCGCACAATCCACTCCGGTAATGGAAGCAATCACCGGGCAACCTGTTCCGGGAGAACCATCAATTATTACCCACCTGTAGTTTCTTTGTTCGGCTATCTCCTTTGCTTTTTGTCTTACCAGTGAAACCAGCTTACCGGAGTTTTCCTCGGCAATCCCGAGCCTGGCATGGACCAGCGGTCCAAACCTTGTTTCGGACACAAACCAGTTACCGGAAACATTTTCCCTCATCTCTATAGCTTCCAGGGGACACGCAAGGCTGCAGAAGGCGCACCCTTCACAGGAAACAGGGTCAATGGTAAAGTCATCCCTTATCGCATCAAATCTGCATACATCCCTGCATATACCACATCCCGTGCACTTTTCTAAATGGGTAAAAGCAGTAAAACCACTCTTAAAAACATGTGACTCTTTTATTTCAGGGTCCAGTAATAAATGCAGGTCCGCTGCGTCCACATCACAGTCAGCCATAACTTTATCTTTTGCCAGCGCGGCAAATGCCCCGGTTATAACAGTCTTGCCTGTTCCTCCCTTTCCACTTATAATAACAATCTGCTTCATTCATTTACCCCTGACAATTTCTTTCATTAATATTATTTTCCACTTATTCTGGCCCCCTAACTCTTAATATCCTCTATTTCTTTATATAGTCGCTGGAATTTACTTTTATATTCCGGTAATGCTTCTATAATAGTCTCACCCTTTGAATAAGCCAGGGCTATTTTTTTATCAAAAGGTATTCTCATAAGAATGGGGATGTTCTCTTTTGCACAATATTCTTCTATCTTCTTATTTCCCAGATCAGAACGGTTAAGCACAACTCCTGACGGGATCTTTAGTTTTCGCACCACTTCCACTGCCAGTGAAAGGTCATTTAATCCAAATGGCGTTGGCTCGGTTACGAGAATAACAAAATCAGTGTCTTTTATGGTTGTAATTACGGGGCAGGAAGTCCCCGGAGGAGCATCAATTATTACCGTATTTTTTTTATTGATGTGTTTTTTTATTTCTCTTATGATTGGAGGGGACATCATCTTCCCAACATCGAGCATCCCGTGAATAAAACTGGTTTTATTCTTTCTTCCAAACTCAATGACCCCTATTTTCTCATTTTTTTCATATATAGCTTTCTCGGGGCAAAAATAAGAGCATGAGCCACAACCATGGCAGAGCTCGGGGAAAATCAGGACTTCTTTATTAACAACTGCAATTGCATTGTATGCACACACTTCCTGGCAGCGGCCGCAAAATGTACACTTCTTTTTATCAACTTCAGGAACAGGGATAAAAACAGCTTTCTTTTCGTTAAAAACAGGTTTTATAAAAATATGACAGTTTGGTTCTTCAACATCGCAATCCAGCAACTGAACCTTATCCAATGATAAAGCCAGATTAACAGCTACCGTAGTCTTACCCGTGCCACCTTTACCACTGGCGACTGATATTATCACTTTGACTCTCTCTTTCGTTAATTATTTCCGCCTATTCCAAAACGTGACCCAACATCAGGGCCATTAACTTTTTTATATTCCCCTTTTTTGAACTTTTTTATTACATCCTCTATGCTGCCGGTAGCTCCCGAATAAATTTCTATGGACGCTACTGATAAAACTCTGAATGCACTCGGTCCTATATTGCCACTGATAACTGCCTCTATTCCCATATCAGAGAGAGACTGAGATGCCTGAACGCCGGCACCCCCTCCTGCCATTACGCTTTTGTTTTCAATAGCTTCAAAGCTTCCGCTCTCTGTGTCATAAATTATATAATAAGGACATCGTGCAAACTTTGAGTCCACATCTGACTGCAGGGTGTTCCCCCTGGAAGAAATAGCAACTTTCATTTTGTCTCCTTCTAATAATTACTTTATATATAAAACTATTCAAACATAACCAATCTCTTACCGCACTCCGGGCACTTTATCTTGCTTAGCCTGTATTCCTGCGATTTTTCCCTGATATCTTCTCTTTTAATACGATAGTGGTATGTTCCCCTGATGCATCTGGTTCTTATGATATTTTTATCCGGAATATAATTGCCACCTTCAAACTTTAATGCTTTCCCTTCAACAATAGCAGCGGCTACTTTCTTCCTGGCAGATTTTAATAGCCTCTGAAAAGTAGACCTTGATATGCCCATCTCCACAGAACCTTTTTTCTGATCCAGGCCCTGCCTGTCTTTTAAGTTCAGGGCTTCAATTTCTTCCAGAGTTAATATAATCTCTTCCAATTTACCAAGCGAAACACCATGTGGCCTGTAATAAACATACAGAGGCATGGTATTCACTATCTTATCCAGTACCGGTCTGGCTGACATATCTATCCCCTTGCCATTTTAGTTCCGCACCCGGGACAGCTAATTTCATAGCATGGAACCCCGACCTTATGTTCAATCCTTGTACCACACTTGGGACACACACACATTCCGCCCGGACCCATATTCTGTCCGCCCATCCTGCCCCTTCCGCTGCTGCGGCCCAATCCTCTTCCTGTTCCGGGACCCTGACCTGACGGTCCTGTTCCATCTCTTCCTGGCATATAAATCACCCCTCATAGTATAATTAAAAATTTGTTAAATATTATAAAATCATTAAAAAATCAGCTGTTATCATATTCTGTCTTTTTGATGCCATAGCCCTTCCCCAGTCCCGGCTTGCAGATGCTCTCACCTTTTTCTAAAGAGTTCCTGGCTATTTTGTTTATAACCTCCTCAATTTTTCCTTCAATACCAAGAAAAGTCTCTATACCGGACTGGTTAAAAAGTTCTTTTGCTCTTTTCCCCATTCCTCCCGCTACTATACAACTCACACCCATCCTGCCAAAAAACTGTGGTAAATAGCCGGGATGATGCCCGGGATTGTCCACCACTTCTTTATCAATAATGCTATTATTCTCAATCTCTATTATAGTAAACTCCGGACACCTTCCAAAATGAGGTGACACTCTGTTCCCGTCTGTTGAAATAGCAATCTTCATACACCTTACTCCTCTGTTCTAAAATAATATTCTATATCGTTATGAGCAGCATGCTTTATTTTACCAGAATTTAACAGTTTATTAATAATTTTAATTACCTCATTAAGGTTAAGACCGAGAGAAGAAGCTATGTCTCTTATTTCCATCGGTCTTCTCCCGAGCAATTCAATTATTTCTTTTTCATTCTCTATTATATTACTGCTATATTTTTTACGGGCGACATCCTCTATCAGAAAGGCCTTACCTCCTATGATTTTCTTTATTTCTTTTAATCTCTGCGGATCAGGCACTTCGGCATAATATTTACCGGAAGAACTGTCCAGGGACCTGACCGGGGTATTCAGGTGGACCTTTTTAACACCCTCTCCCAGCTCATCTATTATACTTTTAAATTTATACGCCGAGTCTATATCATCATTTATGTCTCTCATAAGCATTATCTCCAGCCATATTTCTCCACCAAAATCACTTATAAGGTTTACCAGACCCGAGATATTGCTATCAAAATTAACTCCCCTGGCCGGCCTGTTTATCTTTTTTAGCATTCTATCATCGGGTGCATCCATGGAAACTTTAATCAAATCTGAATGTTTAATGTCATCAATAACACCCTCAACTCCCAGGGTTCCCCCACTGGTGAGCACCACCACCGGGACATTTGAATTTTCTTTTACAATTTTAATAAGCCTGCCAATATCACTGTTTAAAGTTGGTTCTCCTGAGCCCGAAAAGGTGACATAGTTGAGATACGGACAATTTTTTATTCGTTTTTTTAGCCCGGTCTCAAACTCCTTAAAATCAATATCAACATATTTTTTTCTCTCTATGGTCCTGTGTGTAGTCCTGCCAAGCTGGCAATATATGCAGTCATACACGCATACTTTAAATGGAACCAGATCAACCCCGAGAGAATAACTAAATCTTCTTGATAATACAGGACCGTAAAACAATAACTTTCCGCTCCTTTAATCTTATGTTTTTTAATTAATCATAAATATACTTATTACACTTCTCTATTAACTCTGTTGTTATAAAAAGGAATTAACCTGAAAAATTAGCCGAGTTCTATAATCTTATTTGAAATATAGGTAAATGCTTCACTGACCGGTGTGCCATTCTTATGTATCTTCAGATAAACTTTACCCTCATCGCTCAGGCTCATCAGCTCTGTTTCATAAGAAATCCTTCCCAGAAATTCTACACCCATCTCTTCAGCTATTTTCTGGCCCCCGCCGGTTTTGAAAATATCTATTCTTGCACCGCAATGCGGGCAGATAAAGCCGGACATGTTCTCTACCACTCCTATAAAGGGTATTTTTAGCTGCCGGGCAAACCTTATGCTTTTTCTGGCATCCAGTACTGCCAGGCTCTGTGGAGTCGTAACTACAATCCCCCCGTTAAGGCCCGGTACCAGCTGGGCTATGCTCAGAGGTTCATCACCTGTTCCCGGAGGAGAGTCTATAATCATATAATCAATATTACCCCAGTTAACATCACTCAAAAACTGCCTTATTAACTTCATCTTAAGGGGTCCTCTCCAGATGACCGGGCTATCCTCGGTCTCTAAAATAGAAGCAGTACTAACCACCTTCATATTATCAAAAGCTTTAATAGGCTCTATTTTATTATCTTTGCTTACAAGCCTTTCTTTTTCAAGTCCCATCAACTTTATTATATTTGGCCCGTGTATATCTACATCAAGAACCCCGACCTTATAGCCTTTTGCCATAATGCGATAAGCAAGATTAACGGCCACCGTGGTTTTGCCAACTCCGCCTTTTCCACTAAAAACCATGAATTTATTTTTTACTCCCGCCATATTGATGGCAATATCGTCATTTTTCAATTCATTATTCATTTATACATCCTTTTAATAATTTTTAAGGAAGGGCAGTAAATGCTTAAATGTCTCTTTCCGCATTTAAGACAATTAAGATAATACTATCCTTCCTTTTTTATAAATCTTTTTATTTTTCCTTTTCCTGTTTCCCGGATAATTCATCCATCCTCGTTTTTATCTCATCCAGCTGTCTCTGCAAATCCTCCGACTGTCTCTTTAAAATTTCCTTTTCCTGTTCGGGTTCTATACCCGGACCAAATGGATACTCGACTACCCCGCCCCAGGCGGGATAACCTGCATTATATCTATACCATCCTGGAAAACCGGAAGCATAATACCAGTTCCTGTATCCACGACCGCCAGATCCACCTCTGAATCCAGGGCCTCCACCAAAACCGGCATATCTTCCCCCGTATGGATTAGTGTTACCCGGAACAGAATAACCGGCACAATACCCGGCACCTCTTCCACTCATTGGACCCATTCCACCAGGTCCAGTTCCATCTCCTCCTGGCATTTATATCCTCCTTTATATGAAATTTTTCTTAGCTCTAAAATAAAATTCATTTTGAGCTTATGACCATAACTAATTTTATTTAACATATAACCATAAGTCAAGCATGGATTAAAAACAGGAGACTCAAAAAAATAATATCAATAACAGGCCCGGAATCTTTAATATTTGCTATTTATCACCATTTCTTTACCAGATTCACGACTCCGGTAAGACTGGTCTGCCCAATAAACTTTTTTATATTCTTGCCTTTTATTAAAAACTCAGGAGAAATTTCACTGAGCGGTATTAAAACAAAATTCCTTTCCTCTATACCGGAGTGAGGTATGGTTAAAAAATCAGAATCTATAAACATCTCTCCGTAATATAACAGGTCTATATCTATAATTCTCGGCCCATACTTTTTACCCTTTTTGCGTCCAAAACTGTACTCAACCCCTTTCAGGTACCCGAGCATCTCAAAAGGACTGACATCTTTATTTACCTCTGCCTTCAGAACAATATTATAAAAGTAATCCTGGTTTCTGTAATACATTGGTTCTGTCTGGTATATTGACGATACTTTAATTATATTTATATTCGGGTTCCTGCCAATCAGACCAACTGCCTTTCTTAAATTATTCTCTTTATTTCCTACATTTGACCCCAGGGACATATAAACATAAACTTTTTCATCTCTGCTGCTTCCCATCTTATCCCCACTATTGTTTCCTGAATCTTCCTTTTTTAATGTATACATTACACCTGCAGATTCAATATTTTCCTTTATCGGCGGTGATGTTTTTTCTATTTTTACAAAAACTTTTTCTATCTTATCCGACATCCCCGCGATTTTACTGGCTATAGCCCTGGATAACGTTTCAAGAAGGTTAAACCTCTGATTACTATTTATATCCTTTAAAATTTTTATAACCTGGGAATAATTCAGGGTGTCCTCTAAATTATCACTGTTTAAAAGATTATCTTCTTTAAAATCAATTTCAACATTAAAACAAAAATTCTGGCCACTTTTTTTCTCGCTATCCCTGACCCCGTGGTATCCAAATAAATTAAGATTTTTTATTATTATTTTAAACATCCCGTAAATAAAGATAATAAATAATTAAATTAAACGGCGCCAATCCAGTTAACTTTAAAACCCATCAATTACTCTCTTTGCAACTTTTATAGCCCTCACAGTTTCCTTTACATCATGCACCCTCAGAATATCTACCCCATTTATGGCCGAGTAAACCGCAACAGCGAGACTCCCCTCAAGACGTTCTTCAACCGGCAGGCCGAGTATGCCCCCGATTAAAGATTTTCTGGATGCTCCCACCATTACCGGATATCCCAGCATTTTAAATTCATTAATCTTATTTATTATTTCCAGATTATGCTCCAGCGTTTTCCCAAAGCCTATCCCGGGGTCCACAATTATCCTGACATGCTTTATTCCCGAATTTATTGCCATATCAGCCCTTTCTTCGAGATAGTCATATACTTCATCTATCACATTTTTATACACCGGATTTTTCTGCATATTCTCGGGAGTCCCTTTAATATGCATTATAATTACTGAAACATCCCTGCCTGCGATTATCCCCGGCATTTTACTATCCATTGAAAGCCCGCTTATATCATTTATAATACGGGCTCCCGCATCTATTGCCCTTTCAGCCACTTCAGAGCGGTAAGTGTCGGCAGATATTAAAACATCATAATTTTTTTTTATATATTTTATTACAGGTATAATTCTTTTTATTTCTTCCTCCTGACTTACAGGAAGAGAACCCGGCCTGGTTGACATGCCCCCCACATCAATTATATCGGCGCCTTCGCCTGCCATAGCCTCTGCCCTCGCATACGCCTTATCTTTCTTAAAATAATATCCTCCGTCATAAAAAGAATCAGGTGTAACATTTAATATTCCCATTATCACTACATGCTTATTCAGATTAAATTTTTTCTTATCAATTATTAGCTGCCTGCCTTTTTCCAGCTTATTTAATCTATCCATATAGCTTTTTAGCTCAACTGCCAATTCTTTCAGACCAAAAGGCTGGGATTTAATCTTTCCAATCATACTTTTAATGCTGACCGTGTTTCCCTGAATAATAATATCTACTATTTTATTTTTCTCTAAAAGCGTGTCAACGGAAGTAACCACGTCCCCGCCCCTGGCAAGCATTTCCTGTTTTAATATATTTGCACCAACTGAATTTATTCCTCTGATCTTTATAGAAAGCGGGAATATTTTTCTTACCATTATGTCAGAGCCGGCAAGTGTAGCTCCAATCTTTCTGTATTCCTTTAAGCCCTCCTGCCGGTTTTTTAGAGTTAGTGCCCTTATTTTAAATTTCATATATTATTTTTTCTGGTTTATTAGCGCCATTGCCTCGGCTCTTGAAGCAGGATTCTCCCTGAATATTCCTCTGACTGCAGAAGTTACGGTTAAAGTATTTGGTTTCTTTACGCCCCTCATGCTCATACATAAATGCTCGGCCTCAACTATGACCAGAACTCCCCTTGGTTTGATTTTGCTCATTATGGTTTCGGCCACTATTGTAGTAAGTCTTTCCTGAATTTGCAGTCTCTTAGAAACCACATCAAATACACGCGCAAGTTTACTCAGACCTATAATTTTTCCACTTTTATTTGGGATATAAGCTATATGGGCCCTGCCAACAAATGGGACCATGTGATGTTCGCATACCGAATAGAAGGGGATATCTTTTACCAGTATCATTTCGTCGTGGTTCTCATCAAACTCCGGGCCCAGCTCACTGGAAGGTTCCTTCCCGATCCCGCTGAATATTTCTTCATACATATCCGCCACTCTTTCCGGCGTTCTCCTGAGCCCTTCTCTATTGATATCCTCTCCAATACCCTTTATTATTAACCTTACTCCCTCTTCTATCATCTTTTTATCCAAAGGAAAACTCCTATCTAAAATAAAATAATTTTAAAGAAATTATATCGTAAATAATAAGCGATTAAACTAAAAAGCTAAAAAATATTTTGAGAACTAACCGGGTTAAAGCTTTACCCCTATTTTTTTTCAGCTGCCTTTACGGATTTTTTCTTTGAACTTCTGGTTGCTTTTTCCTTTATTTTTGAAGCTTCTTTCTCATCTCTTATCTGCTCTACCCTCTTAACTTTTTTACTTTCTACTTTTGATAATATCTTAAGGATTTCTTCTCTGGTCAGAGTTTCCTTCTTCATTAACTCACTGGCAAGAACATCCAGGGTCTTCTTATTTTTCATGAGTATCTTCTTTGCATTTTCGTAACAATCCATAATTATGTTACGAACTTCTTCATCTATTGCAGAGGCTACCTCATTGCTGTAATGCGGCCTTGAAGCAATCTCCTTGCCCAGGAATACCTCGTCCTCCTCCCCCTTGAAAGTAATCGGCCCGAGCTTTTTACTCATACCATATTCGGTAATCATTTTTCTCGTAATCTTTGTAGCTCTCTCCAGATCATTTTGAGCCCCGGAGGTTATATCATTAAAATTCATTTCTTCACTTACCCTGCCCCCCAGAAGCTGGGTAATATTATCTATAAGTTCTCTTTTTGACTTTAAAAACCTGTCTTCTTCGGGTAAAGTAATCACGTATCCGAGCGCCCTTCCTCTTGATATTATAGATATCTTATGTATTGGGTCGGTATGTGGCAGAACATAGGAAAGTATTGCGTGCCCGCTCTCATGATATGCAATTATTCTCTTTTCCTCTTCTGATATAATTCTCGTCTTTTTCTCGGGGCCGGCTATCACCCTTTCCACTGCTTCCTCTATCTCAAACATAGATATTTTTTTCTTATTATGCCTTGCTGCCAGCAGAGAAGCTTCATTAAACAGGTTGGCAAGGTCGGCACCCGTAAATCCAGGTGTCTCCTTGGCTATGGTTTTTAAATTAACTCCCTTATCCAGTGGTTTACCTCTTGCATGTATTTTAAGTATTCCTTCCCTGCCCAGTAAGTCCGGCCTGTCTACTACAATCTGCCTGTCAAATCTTCCGGGCCTCAGAAGTGCGGGGTCAAGGATATCGGGCCTATTTGTAGCAGCAATTAATATAACAGTGCTCTCTATATCAAACCCGTCCATTTCAACCAGTAACTGATTTAGAGTCTGCTCCCTCTCATCATGTCCTCCACCCAGTCCGGCGCCTCTATGTCTTCCCACTGCATCAATCTCATCCATAAAAATTATTGCCGGCTGATTTGCTTTTGCCTGGTTAAAAAGGTCCCTCACCCTGGAGGCGCCCACGCCAACAAACATTTCAACAAATTCTGAGCCACTTATACTATAAAAAGGAACACCGGCTTCTCCGGCTACTGCTCTTGCAAGAAGTGTTTTACCGGTTCCCGGCGGGCCATACAACAGAACACCCTTGGGAATTTTTGCGCCCATGGCCTTGAACTTATTCGGATTCTCCAAAAATTCTTCAATCTCTCTTAACTCTTCTATAGCCTCATCAACTCCCGCAACATCTTTGAATGTCACCCTCTTTTTACCTTTACCCACCAGCCTTGCTTTACTTTTACCAAACTGGAGTACTTTGGAGCCTCCGCCCTGAAGCTGGTTCATCATAAAGAAGATCAGGCCAAACATTATAACAAAAGGTATCGCACTGACCAGAATCTGTATCCATATTGATTGACCCTGATTATCTACCTTGAAAGGTAAATCATTATCAAGCAACAACTGGGTAACATTATAATCTTCTAAGAATGACACCTTAAATCTGGTTCCATCCTTTAATTCACCTTCTATTTCATTATCCTCTCCCTTAATTGTCATGGGTGTTGCGGTGCTTATCCTGTCATTCTCTACCGCCTCAACAAACTCATTTAAATTAAATTCTTCAACAGGAGATGCAAGGAATAGAGGGTTTCTTAAAATCAAAAAAACCACTACTACAAGCAATATTAGCAAAGCAATATTTTTTAATGCTCTTTTATCAAATCCTTTATTATTTTTCAAATTTTATAACAACTCCTTATCTTTTATCACTTTTTAGATAATAATATAATTACTATTCATTTTCAATATACCCTATAAAAGGGAAATTCCTGTATTTCTCTGCAAAATCAAGACCATATCCTACCACAAACTTATTTGGAATATCAAACCCTTTATATTTTATTTTATTTACTGTTTTTCTGGGAACATTCTTATCCAGAAGAGCGCAGACTTCCATATTTTTTGGATTTCTTGCCTTCAGGTTCTTTACCAGGTAATTCAGCGTCCTGCCGGAATCAACTATATCCTCTATTATTATTACATCCCTGTTTTCAATGCTAAACTCAAGGTCTTTGGTTATCCTTACAATACCGGAGCTTACCTTTGAATCTCCGTAACTTGATACAGCCATAAAATCAAAAGTAACCGGTATCTTTATTTCCCTGCAAATATCAGCAACAAATATAAAAGAGCCTCTTAAAACAGATATCAAAACAGGGTTTTTATCCTTATAATCTCTTGTAATCTCCTGGCCCAGCTCCCTTACTCTTCTGGAAAGTTCCCTTTCACTAATAAGTATCTTTATCCTGGTATTGCCGCATTCAAATACCTTCTCACCATCTATTTTTTCAAATTTATACAACACCGTTACTCCAATTGTATTGAATAATTATATTAAATATTTTTTTTATTAAATCACATAAAATTTAATTTTAAAACAACTTTACGTGCAAAACCTCACTGGTTCCACCGGTTACTTTTACCCTGTTATCAATCCTGTAACCGCCTACCCAGATAATCTTTTCTTTATCTATAAATATCGGGATTAGTTTTCTCAAATGCAGGGGGATTTTATTATCAACAAAAAAGTCCTGCAACTTTTTTTCCTTTTCCATGCCCAGGGGATAGAACTTATCCCCCTTTTCCCATCTCTTTACCACAATGGGAGACTTAATTTTACCGTAATCTATAAAAGCTTCCATATTTTTGCACTGTTTTAATTTTATTGTATCTCTATCATATTTTAAAAGTACAGCTGACAATGTAAGGTTAAAATATTTTAGCCTCATTCTGGCGCCGATTTTTACCCTTATCTTTTTATTTTCCTCTCTTTCTTTTATATCCGCATCCTTTTTGAAAAAAAATTTAAATTCATCCGGCAGAAAATCCGGATAACTGATATTAATAAAATATATATAGCTTCCTATCTTTAAAACTCTGATATTCCCCGCGGGCCGGGCAGTCTTGCTTTCCCCTCCTGATTTGCAAATCCCTAAAATATCATCTACATTCTTAAAACTTATATTTTCCAGGCTGCCGTTTATCATTTCTATCGCCGACATTATAATCCTCCTGCGGATGGCTATATTCTCCTCCATTATTTTTGAAACAGGTATTTTTATAAATACAGTACTTTTACCGGCCGCATCTTTTTTTACAGAGGAAATATCTTTAATCTTTGAAGAAGAATACTCGCCCAGAAAATTATCCTCATCCTTTAAAATAAATAAAGACCTTGAAACATTCCTTTTAAAAGAACCACCAAAATGCTTTTCAATAAAAGGAACCAGTATATTTCTTATTCTGTTTCTAAAATATATATTCTCTATATTGGTTCTATCCACACAATAAGATATCTTTTTCCTATCAAGATAAGAATTAATGTCTTTCCCTGATATTTCAATAAGAGGCCTGATAAACTTACCGGCCACAGGCTTTATACCGGAAATACCCCTGGTGCCCGCTCCTCTTAACAGGTGCATAAAAAAAGTTTCTATGTCATCATCTGCATTATGGCCCGTGGCAATTTTATCAATATTGTTTTCCTCTGAAATCTCCATTAGCTCCCGCAGCCTTATTTCCCTTGCACCCTTTTCGAAAGAAATCCTTTTTAACCTGCACCATTCTTCTACATTTATTCTTTTCTGGAATAACTTAATGTCTAATTCCTTATACATTTTCTTTACAAATAATGAATCTTTTGTGGATTCACCATCCCTGGTCATATGGTCAAGGCAGAAACCAAAAAGGGTCAAATTTAAAGCCGGCCGCAAAAGGTAAAATAAGTAAGTTAAAAATGTAGAATCGGGTCCCCCTGAAACAGAGATTAATATCCTGTCACCCCTTTTTATCATATTGCTGGACTCCATAGTTTTTAACGCGCTCAGGATAACCCTATCTCCCAAAAACCCACCATCTTTTATATCTGCAATTTTAAAGTTCATTTTATCCTGTCCCGTCTCAGAGCCTGAAATCACCGGGTTATTATTAGATACTGTCAAAGATTAAATTTAATCTTTTTATACTGTTTGCCCTCCCGCTTTTTTTATCAATATCAATTATAACTGCATTAATCATATAGCCATCATCCGAAACTGTGAATTTTTGGGGCATCATGGTTAAAAACCTTTTTAAGATATTTTCCTTTTTCACCCCGATAACCGAATTATGAGGCCCAACCATGCCCACATCGGTAATATAAGCAGTCCCACCGGGCAGAATTCTCTCATCGGCGGTCTGTACATGCGTATGCGTACCCAGAACCGCGCTTACTCTTCCATCAAGATACCACCCCATGGCGATTTTTTCAGAAGTGACCTCACCGTGGAAATCCACCACTATCACCGGGGCCTCACCTTTAATATGGCTCAATATTTTATCCATACACCTGAAGGGGCAGTCATAATAATCCACAAATATCCTGCCGCAGATATTTATGACTGCAACTTTATTATCATTCCTGTCAGAAGTTATATAATAACCATTACCCGGAGTTGATGGAGGAAAATTTGCCGGCTTCAGGAGACGCGGCTGCTCCTGGATATAATCATATATTTCCTTTTTCTTATAAATATGATTCCCCGAAGTTACAACATCTATGCCGTTTCCAAGCAGTGTCTTACAGATAACCGGAGTGATTCCTATGCCTCCCGCCGCATTTTCTCCATTGGCAATCACAAAATCTATATCATTCTCCTCTAAAATTGACGCCAGCTTATTTTTTAAAACTTCCCTTCCCGGTTTCCCAAAAATGTCTCCTAAAAATAGTACTTTCAATTTGTGCCCTTCTAGCTTTTATTTTATAAAAATAATTTTCATATCCCATCTTTTAGCCCCGGCCAACCTTATTTCCAGAACACTATACCCCAGCTATCGTCTTCCTCCCTTAACAGTGAGACTTCAATGTCCCTATAAACTTTTTCTTCTCCATCATAAGAATCAGTGAGGTCTATGCACACTATGGCTATATTGTTTTTAATCTCCACCCACTTAACCTCTATGGAAACAATATCCGTAACATCTTTAAATTCATCACTGAATTCATCAACCCCGGCGCCTGCTTTATCTTCACTGCTCAAGTATTTGTATGCCTGCCCGTAATTTTTATCTATAAGCAAATCAAAAAATTCATTTACTGTCTCCACTGCCCCTTCCATGTCACCCTCCGCCAGAAACTTTTCCCTGTAAAAACCTTCTATATCTGAAAGGATGCTGCACGCACTCAAATTAAAAAATAAAAAAAGGGCTATCACCGTTAATATAATATTCCTTATTGAAGTCTTGTATCTTTTATTTTTATTTTTATAAAAAATAATATCCATCATTAAAACTAAACTTCATCAAAAAAACACTACTTATATCAATTTTTAAAATAGACAACAGCCATAAACATTTTTTTAAATACATTACTAAATTATAATTTAAAATCAATTTTAATAAAAATATCCTATCTGTGGGAATATCAACCGGGCAAAAAAACGAAGAAATACAAGATTTTAAAATAAATGGTATTGGATACACGCAGTGCAGCTTCAGAATTTGGTAGCGGGGATAGGATTTGAACCTATGACCTTCGGGTTATGAGCCCGACGAGCTACCAGACTGCTCCACCCCGCGACGTTTTAATCAATTTTAAATTTTCAGGAACCGTTTTTATATTTTACCTTTCCTACCGCAAAAACATATTATAACCATTTTTATATTTTTTTCAAACTATTGAATCTTCCTTACCCAAAAACACCCCGGAACTATTCAATGAAATGAGAAAAATTCTTTGTTACATTTAAACCGGTAATAAAAAAGAGCCAATAAAACAACCCCACAGTTTTAGTACAGCACCTGACTTAAAAAACAGCTAAAACCAGTATATTTCTTTAAGTATTCTGGCACAGGGGGTCCATTTTATCTGGCCTGCCTATCCTCTTTAATTCCCTGTAAAGGAATATCCCGGTAAGTATTATTGCCAGAATATCTGCTATGGGAAAAGATATCCATATGCCATTAATGCCCAGTAGCAGAGGCATCAGCAGTATCAATGGAATTAGAAACAATATCTGCCTGCTCATAGACAGGATAATGGATGGTGCCGCTTTACCAATAGATTGGAAAAATCCCGCACCTATAAACTGCGAGCCCAGGAATGGAAATAGAAGTGTTATCATCCTTAAAGGGAAAACTGCAATTGAGATAAGCTCGCTGTCATTGCTGAATATACTGATAATATGGGAAGGGAATATCATAAATATCAGAAAGGAAAAACTGCCTACCGCTACAGTAGAAAGTATGGAGACCTTTAAAGCCTGCCTGACTCTTTTCGTATTATCAGCCCCGTGGTTATAACCAATTATCGGCTGCACCCCCGCAACTACACCAAAAAGCGGCATAGCGGTAAAAATAAATATCCTGTTTACAACTGCATACGCGGCAATAAAAATATCTCCTCCATACAGATTCAAAGAATTATTTACAATTATTATCAGAAAACTTGCACTTACCTGCCTTATGAATGAAGCAAAACCAAGCCCGGTCATTTCCTTAATAATGGAAAACTTTAACTTAAAACAATTGATTTTAACCGGTAAAATGCTTTTACCTCTCAAATAATAAGACACCGCAAATATAAAACCTGCAAACTGAGAAATTATAGTTGCATAAGCTGCGCCCCTTATTCCCATGTTGAATCCAAAGATAAATATCGGGTCCAGAACAATGTTCAATCCAGTGGCAAGCAACATTATTAGCATTGAATTCCTGGCATCGCCTTCTGCCCTGATAATATTATTTGTTGACACCATAAAAGGAAAATAAATAAATCCAAACACTATTATGGAAAGATATTGCCCTGCATAGGGCAGTATGTTTTCTGAAGCCCCAAACAATTTTAATATTGGTCCCATAAATATAAAAACTACCGCAGAAACTGCTATTCCGAGAATCGCTATAGATAAAAAAGAATTTCCGGCAACATTTGCAGCATTTTTATAATCTTTCCTGCCAAGATATCTGGAAATCATGGAAGCCGAACCCAGGCCTATTAACTGGGCGAGAGACATTACTATCATCTGTATCGGAAATACTATGCCTATACCTGCAATAGCAAGGGTTCCGACACCTTTGCCAATAAAAATAGTATCAACAATATTATATAGACTGTTGGCAATCATGGCTATCGTAGTCGGTATGGCAAGCTTTGCCAGCAGCCTTCCTATCTTCTTATTTCTTAAATCTCCTACATTTTGATTTTCTCTATTCAATTAAACCCCGCCCTTAATTTATACGCAATCATTCCTTATATTTACATTTCACTCAAAGGCACAATTTTACCTTCTTATGATATAAAGTTAAAGGATAATTTTTAACTGTGCATGCAGATATTACATTTATTAGAAGAATCCGGTAATGTACTTTATGAAAATCCCGATATTAGAAACAGCCAGAGCAATAATAGTAGCCGGGACGGAAAGCTTTAACCATCTTCCCCATCCAATTGACTGACCTCTGTTCTCCATGGCAGTATATGCCACCACATTACCCGAAGCACCTATGGGAGAGAAATTGCCTCCTATATCTGCGCCCAGTGATGTCGCCCATACCATAATTGATAATGCGGGGATTCCGGCATATAAGGCAATATTTTCCAGAATACTGGCCATTGAAAGAGCAAATGGAACATTGTCAATAACTCCACTGGCTATACCTGAGCCCCATACCAGGGTGCTCAAAAACTCCACATGATTTCCCCTGAAAAGATTGGTTATGAAGTCCGCGGCTATTTTTATTACCCCGGTGTGCTCGAGTCCTCCTACAACCACGAATAACCCCATAAAAAATAATATCACTTCATAATTTACTTTTGATATAATCCTCTCCGACCTCTTACCAAGTACGGCCAGCATGACAAAAGCAGGAACCATTGCAGCCAGAGGTGCTGTAAGAGGGATATGAATATATTTATCTATATAATTATGAACAACTAAAAATAAGATTGCCGTTACCAGAGCAGCAAATGCAACCTTAAATTGTTTCCTGTCTTCTATTGCTTCCGCAGGGTCCATTTCACTCATTCCCTTCTCAGGTACCTTCTTAATGGACAAAATAGATTTACGGTTTACCATGTAGCAATAAAAAAGTGTAAACGCCCCGGCAATTATAGCTATGGGAGCATTGTGAATTACAAAATCATTAAAATAATACCCGAGTTTCAGACCCAGGATTACATTTGGCGGATCACCCACCATAGTAGAAGAGCCCCCGATATTGGCCAGCATTACTTCCGTAATTATCAGCGGTGCTGCATCCATTTTTATTATTTTGCAGATTTCATAGGTAAGCGTGGCAAAAAAGAGCATTACAGTAACACTGTCCATAAAAGCTGCCAGGAACGCTGTCATAATGGGGAAAAATATAAATATTTTAACCGGGGAGTATTTTAACCATCTTGCAAGTACAAGAGCTGAAAAGGTAAAAAATCCGGCATCGGATAAAGCGGCCACAATAATAAACATGCCAAATAAAAGTCCGATTGTATCCCAGCTTATAAAACCCACTGCCTCGGTCACGTCAAAAATATTAAACAAAATCAGAAGCAATGCACCGATAAATGCAACTACGGTCCTGTTTACTTTCTCCGTTGCAATAAACACATAAGTTAATATAAAAATTATAATGGCAATCAAAGCATGGTTCATTCTTATTCTCTTATACCGGTTAAATTAAAATTAATAAAATCCTACCACCCAGAATTTAAAAAAACAAATCCTTAAAAAACAACACAAAGCTGCATTATAATCCAAAAATAGTTTTCTTTTAAGAAAAATTTTGTTTATCCGGGTTCTATTAAGTCATTATTTTACTGGCAGGATTTATTCCTGTGAACTTATTTCTATTAAACCTCATATTTTTTTAAACTTTAATAGCCATAATCCGGTCTCTCTGATTATAATCTTCATCCACAGTAATTTCTGAGGGTTTAATAATATCTTTAGCTATTTTTTCCAGAGGAATTCTTTTTGTCTGTTCAATCTCAAACAGAATGTAACAAAAATCAGTGGAAATATAAGGTTTTACCTTATAAAGAATTTTCTCATATACCTCAAGACCGGTTTTACCTGCCAGAAGAGCGCCCTCGGGCTCATAATCTTTTACTTCAGACGGCAGTTTCTTATAATCTTCTTCTGAAATATAAGGCGGATTTGAGATTATAAGATTAATTTTATTTTTATATTTCCTGGAAAAATCAGAATCCTCCGCAGGCAGCAGGTCGCATTCGATAAATTTTACTCTTTCATTCTCACTACTTCCCAGAACATCCCCGGCATTTTTCTCCGCTACCTCTAGCGCGCCCTGATTATTATCAGTTGCTATTATCTCCCATAGCTCTGGCGGTATTTTTAATTCACCCGAAATTTCATAGGCGATACTTATTGAAATAGCACCGCTTCCGGTGCCAATCTCCATGATATTAATTTTCTTTTTACCGTAATTTTCCTTTAGAATCTGGAAAGCCTTATCCACTATCAGTTCTGTTTCGGACCTGGGAATTAATACTCTATCGTCTACATGAAGTTTTATTTTCCTGAAATACGCTTCGCTTAAGATATACTGAATCGGGACTTTTTCTAATCTTTTTAATATATATTTCTTGTATAAAGCAAGTTCATTTTTGTTTAAAACCCGGTTATAGTTTAGATATAGATTCATCCTGTCCAGATTAACAACGGAGCTAAGGAGCAGCTCCGCAGACAATCTGGGCTGGCTGATGTCTCTGCTTTTAAAATAATTTATAGCCCACTCCAGGATGCTTTTTATATTCCATATTTGCAAATATTGCCTAAACCCCTATCTTTTCAATCTTCTTCTCATTATCAGCATTCTTTAACGGTACAGTTAATTGCTCCAGGTCACCCTCAAGAATTTCATCAAGCTTATATAATGTTAAATTTATTCTGTGGTCGGTCACCCTGCCCTGCGGGTAATTATAAGTTCTTATTCTTTCGCTTCTATCCCCGGAACCGATTTGCATCCTTCTTTTCTCATCCTGCTCGCTTGTCTTTTTCCGTTCCTCTTCTTCCTTGAGCCTTGCCCTCAATATCTTTAAGGCTTTCTCCTTATTCTGAAGCTGGGATTTTTCATCCTGACAGGTTACCACCATACTGGTGGGGATATGGGTTACTCTTACCGCCGAGTCAGTGGTATTTACGGATTGACCCCCGGGCCCGCTGGAGCGAAAAACATCCACTCTTAAATCGTTAGGTTCTATTTTAATATCCACTTCCTCGGCTTCCGGAAGCACGGCAACTGTAGCTGTTGAAGTGTGGATTCTCCCCTGTGATTCGGTAGCAGGAACTCTCTGCACTCTGTGAACCCCTGACTCATACTTCATGGTTCCATAAGCATTCTCACCCTCAATCTCAAATATTATTTCTTTAAATCCACCGATTCCAGTAGCATTTGAGCTGAGCGTGGCATACTTCCATTTCCGGCTCTCCGCGTATTTTGTATATAACCGGTAAAGAACTTCAGCAAATAAAGCTGCCTCATCCCCTCCGGCTCCTGCTCTGATTTCTACTATAACATTTCTCTTATCATCGGGATCTCTGGGGGTTAACAGCATTTTTATCTTTTTCTCCAGTTTCTGCTTTTTATCAATATTTTCCTTAAGCTCATCTCTCAAGAAACTTTTCATTTCCTCTTCATGCTCCTCTTTGAGCATCTCCTCAACCTCTTTTATGGAAGAAAGAACCCCCCTGTATTTTTTCGTTATATTTACTAACTCTTCCATCCCGGCTATTTTTATCCCAAATTCTTTTAGCTTATCTGGATTCTGGGAAATTTCAGGTTCTGTGAGCTTGCTGGTTAGTTTAGTGTAGTTATCCTCGTATTTTTTTAATATATCCAATAATACTGACATTTTATTCTGCCTTTAGTGCCTCTTCTGCTTCCTCAACTGCTTTAAATGACGCTATCGCCACTTCTAACTGGCTCTTATCAGGTTCTCTTGTGGTAATCTTCTGCAGCAACAGCCCCGGATAAAAAAATACTCTGACCCATTTTTTATGGCTAAATTTCCCGGCAAGCCTTATAAATTCATATGAAATACCGGCAATAACCGGGATTAAAAGTATTCTTGATAAAATCCTCCATAATATTGTCTGCTTTCCAATAAGAGCAAACACAAATATGGCCACTATCATTACAATCATTAAAAAATTCGTACCACATCTTGCATGCAGTGTGGTGTATTTTTTTACATTCTCGGGTTTCAGCTCTTCTCCGTTTTCATAAGCCTGTATAGTTTTGTGCTCCGCTCCGTGATACTGAAATACTCTTTTTATGTCACTGAGCTGTGCAATTATTAAAATATATGCCAGAAAAAAAATAATTCTAATCAGTCCCTCAGCAAGATTATATAGCAGAACATTGGGTATGAAACTTGAAAAAGTTTTTCCGATTAAAGTTGGAAGTACAAAAAATACACCTACCGTAAATGCAACAGCAATTAACACGGATATAAACATCTCCTTTTTGGAAAATTTTATATCCTGACCGGTGGCCTCATTAACAGAAAGGCTTAAAGCCCTGAAACCCAGTGACATGCTCTCGGCAATCACTGCCATCCCCCGGATAAACATAAAGCCTAAAATTTTATGCCTGCCGCTTAAAGTACCCTGCTTGAATAACTTTGTAGTGATGGACTTATCGGGTTTCCTTACCGCCACAGCCCAGAAATTTTTGCTGCGCATCATAACACCCTCAATAACTGCCTGCCCCCCAATTTGATATCTAGCCTCAGACATCAAAATCACTCGCCTTTGGAGGTTCGTCACATATATATTTTCCCTCGGGACAGCGCCCTCTCAGGCAGGCAGGGCCGGCTGTTTCAAAAACTACAGGTGCCACTTTTTTTACCAGCTTTAACATTTTTATTGCCATTTCCCTGATTTCCCATTGTGCCCTGTTGCAGCACCTCAGGGTAAAAAAATGCAGAAGTTCCCTGCCATTCATAGACACAATTATTTTTGTTTCTGTGGCATTGGGAAGAATATATCTCGCATCTTCTGCTTCAATTCCTCTATCAAGAAACTCTATATAGAGACTGTGCATATCTGAAATTAATTTATCATATTTTTTTTTGCTTTCCCTATCATCCAAAATGGAATGCGGGGTAATATACTCAAAATTGTCCCCGAGCTTTACATATCTCTGAGACTGCTGGTTGTATGATGCAATCCTGTGCCTTACCAGCTGATGGGTCAGAGCCCTCGACACCCCTTCAATCGCAAAAGTAAAACTTATATGCTCTACCGTACTGTGATGGCCGCTCTTTATCACAAATCTTACCAGCTTTTCTATTTGTTCTCTGCTGAGCTCGTCACTTAGCTCATCCACACCAACAGGTGAATAACAGAGTTTCGCAGCCAGAGCCACTGTCTTCTCCGGTTCCGGGGTATACCTGATCAGACTCACTTTCATAAAAGTACCCCTTTTACTTCTTTGATTTTACCATTCTCTTCTTGAATCTCTCTACCCTGCCACCGGAATCAACCAGTTTTTGCTTCCCTGTGTAAAATGGGTGGCACTTTGAGCATATCTCAACTCTTATTTCCTTTTTTGTAGACCTGGTCTTAAAAGTATTCCCACAGGAACAGGTAACGGTACAATCATAATATTCTGGATGTATGCCTTTCTTCATTTCTGTAAATCCTTACTATTATTGGTTATTATCCTTTAATTTATCTATCTCATTTCTTCTTAATTATTTCAAATCCTAAATGTTAACACAAATACCTCCAATCGTAAACATAAATTAGAGGGTAAAATCATTTACATAGAACTATAAAAATTAAATAATGAATAAAAAATATTAGAATCTTAATTCTGTAACTCAGAACATTAAAAATTTTTACATTTTTTTCTCTTTATCAAAACTTGCCTTTATTGCTTTTAGAAAATCACCATTTGATTTTGTGTTCCTAATATAATCTATCAATTGTTCCAGAGCTACCTCGGGTTCTTTTTCATAAATCAATCTTCTCAGTTTCCACACAGTAGCCGCCTCTTCTTTATCCATAAGAAGCTCCTCCTTCCTGGTGCCCGAACGCGTTATGTCAATAGCGGGGAAGATCCTCTTATCCGCAAGTTTCCTGTCAAGATTAATTTCCATATTACCGGTACCTTTAAATTCTTCAAATATAACATCATCCATTCTACTACCGGTGTCAATTAACGCGGTCGCCAGTATGGTCAGGCTCCCACCATCTTCTATATTCCTCGCCGCGCCAAAAAATCTCTTGGGCGGGAACAGAGCCGAAGAATCAACTCCTCCGGATAAAACCCTGCCGCTTGCGGGAATAGAAAGATTGTAAGCCCGCGCCAGACGGGTTATGCTATCCAGAAGTATTAACACATCTTTACCATGCTCAACCAGCCTTTTTGCCCTCTGAAGTACCAGTTCTGCAACCTGTATGTGATTATCAGATGGCTGGTCAAAGGTGGAACTTATTACCTCTCCTTTTACAGACCTCTCCATATCAGTTACTTCCTCGGGCCTCTCATCAATAAGAAGTACTATAATATATACCTCGGGATTATTGGTAGAGACGCTATTGGCAAGGTCCTTTAATATAGTTGTCTTGCCCGCTTTTGGAGGAGATACAATAAGGCCCCTCTGTCCCTTTCCTATGGGGGCAATTAAATCTATTATCCTGGGAGAGATATTATCCGACTCATCTGTCTCCAATCTCAGCCTATCCATAGGATATACAGGGGTCAATTTTTCAAAGGGAACCCTTCCTCTTATAAATTCAGGGTCTTCCCCGTTTACCTTCTCTATCCTGAGCAAAGCATTGTATTTCTCACTTTCTTTCGGCGGACGGACCTGCCCGTATACTTCATCCCCCTGCCTCAGGCGAAATCTTCTAATCTGTGACTGGGAAACATATATATCATTTTGACCGGCAAGATAACCACTGGTTCTCAAAAACCCGTAACCGTCGGCCAGTATGTCCAGTATTCCTTTCATTCTCTCCTTATATAGTTCAAATTCCTCTTTTTTGCGAGATTTTCTTCCGGCCCTTTCTCCCATCTTTTTTTCTACTGATTCTTCCGGCTCCTCTTTTTCTTTTCTCCCGGCTTCAAAAGCTCTTTCTTCAGTTTCTTTTTTGGCTACAGTACTTTCCTCCAGCGGGGACATGGCAGATTCCATGCCATTATTAGATACTTCTTCCAGTATTTTTTGTATCAATTCTTCTTTCTTTAATTTTGAAACTCCCTGAATATCAAGTTGCCTTGCAATTGCTTTCAAATCGGCCAGAACCTTGCCATCAAGAAATTCCCTGTTTAGCTCCTCTAACTTATCCATTTATAGATACTCCTTTCGTAGTCGGGCTCCTTTCTTATTTAAATCACTGATTTTTTTCTAATGTTCATAACCTATTAAAATTCCGCCTGATATTTTATTTAGCAGATATAACAGGATATTATTTAAAAAAGTCAGGTCAAACCCTGCCTGATTAACCATATACCATTAATTTCTCTAAGCTACCAAATATATTTTAAAAAGGATTTTTTTATTGCGCTATTTATTTCAGGTTTAAAAAAACTGTCTTAAATATATAAATCAAGCTTATAAAATAATATTTTTAGAAACTTGAGACATGATTAATTTGGAGAAACCCTCTTATTTATGCCCTTACTAATTCAAAATGAAATTTTATTCTAATATATAGAGTAAATAGAAAAAAATCAAGTAGAAATTTTTAGTATGAGCTATTTAACTTTTTTACTTTCTATTCCCGATGACAGACTTTAAAACAATATATAAAAAAGTTTTATACAATATGATAAGTTTTAAGATAACTTTTTTAAGAAAAGTGGAGGGGTCTTAGGATTAAAATCCCTCCACCGGACAATATTATATGTAAACTGCTAAACTTTCGGTAACTTACTCAGTGCTTCTTCTATCTTCTTCTTCGGGTATTCATAATCTACCAGCTTACCCGATAGATATGCATCATATGCAGCCATATCCACATGACCGTGTCCGCTGTGGGCTATGAGTATAGTTTTTGCCTCTCCCGTTTCACGGCACTTTAATGCTTCGTCGATAGCTACCTTGATACAATGGTCTGTTTCCGGGGCACTGATGATTCCCTCTGAACGGGCAAAAGTTATCCCCGCCTCAAACGTAGGAAGCTGGGGAACAGCCGTTGCTTCTACAAAACCAAGGTCAGCCAGATGACATATTATTGGCGCCATGCCATGATAACGAAGCCCGCCTGCATGAATGGGTGCGGGTATAAAATCATGCCCCAGAGTATACATCTTTATGATAGGGGCAAGTTTTGCCGTATCGCCGAAATCATAGGCATAAGGTCCCCTGGTCATAGTAGGCGCAGCTGTTGGCTCTACATTTATTATCCGTAAATCAGGTTTTTTGCCCTCAATCTTATCCCTTACAAATGGCAGGAAAAGACCGGCAAAGTTTGAACCCCCGCCGACACATCCTACAATAATATCAGGATACTCACCTGCTTTTTCCATCAGTTTCTTTGCTTCCAGGCCATTTACAGTCTGGTGCAGAAGAACATGGTTAAGCACGCTGCCGAGTGCATAATGCGTATCATCACGGTTAACGGCATCTTCTACAGCTTCACTAATTGCCAGCCCCAGGCTTCCCGGGCAATCCGGGTCCCTTTCAAGCATGTCCCTTCCCACTTTAGTATCTTTGCTCGGGCTGGGTACGCACTTGCCGCCCCACGTTTCCATCATTATCCTCCGATAAGGCTTTTGATAATAGCTTATTGCTACCATGTAAACTTTGATTTCGATATCAAAGCATGCGCCGGCAAACGAAAGGGCACTTCCCCATTGCCCTGCTCCGGTTTCGGTGGTAATTCGATTGATGCCTTCTTTTTTATTGTAATAAGCCTGAGCCACAGCGGTATTTGGCTTGTGGCTCCCCGGTGGGCTTGACCCCTCGTATTTATAGAAAATCTTTGCAGGGGTATCCAGCACTTTCTCCAGTCTGTGTGCCCTGAACAAAGTGGTGGGCCTCCATAATTTATAAACTTCCCTTACTTCATCTGGGATATCAATCCAGCGCTCTGTGCTAACTTCCTGTTTTATTAGCTCCATGGGAAATAGCGGTGCTAAATCATCAGGAGTCAGGGGTTTCCCGGTAATCGGGTGCAAAGCCGGAGGAAGAGGTTTTGGTAAATCTGCCTGTATATTATACCATTGCCTTGGTATCTCTTCCTCATCCAGTATAAACTTGGTCCTTTTTTCCATTTTATTCTCCTTTCTTTAAACCTGACTAATTGATTTTAATATTTAATTTTTTTATTACCTGCCCCGTAATATAAAAAACCTCTCCATCGCTACATAATAACCTGTAGAGACGAGAGGTTGAATTCCCGCGGTGCCACTCTTATTCACATTAAAAACTATACTGCATGCCTGTATCAATGTGCACTTAAAATATTTAGATACTTAATAATATCCTATCCTGTGATAACGGAGGAAGCCGTTCTGGCTTACTCTCTATTTAAAAAAGATTTGAGCCAGAAACCTCACAGACCCATTCAGACACCAGCCTGGCAGCCGCATTCTCAGCTTCAGCGGCTCTCTGTATGCTGCTTGCAGTGCTTACTATTTCTGATCACCGGTTTTATAAAAATATTTAACTTATCAAACAAACATTTTTATTTGAATTATGAATGTTAGCACAATTAATTTATTTTGTCTATTAAAATTCCTTACCTATTTTTTTACTTATCCCGCCTATCCTTTACAACTAAAAAAGGACCCCCTGTATCCCTCTCAAGGGCTACTTTTCCTACCGGTACTTTATCACCCACCGGATCAAATGCTATGTTTTTTAAATCCAGCCTTAAAAGCGGGTAGGCAGGGTCATTTTTCTTTAAGTAAAAACCATTATTTATAAGAAACTTAAAAGGAATAAACGGGCTTTTTTCATACTCATCCTCATCCAGGTCATCATCCATCCTCCTGCCAATAGACTCTATTGCCTCTACTTTTTCCATTATAAGTTCTTTTTCAACTTCAATTAAAAGCCTCTTATCAACACCCATATCTTTATATTCAGGAATTACGCGAATGCATCCTATAAAAACACTTTTAAAATCAGGAGGAAAAACATTAAAATTCCTAAGCCTGGGGAAAAGGCAGCAATTCCCTGCCAGGATAATCCCCACGCACCTGTCGCCGGTAAAAGCGCCTTTTACTATACCCCCGTTAATCTTAAATGAAATAATTTTATTTTCATCTCTTTTATTATTTTTTCTAAAAACGCTCCCCCTCAAAAGCCCTCTTAGCTCCACTATATTTCTTACCCCGGCCAGCTCCCTGAAAAAACTAATTTGTTCATAATCAAACCAGTAATCGCACTGTGGATAATCCAATCTTATCTTTTTTAATTGCCTGAATGAAAGGCTCTTAATTTTTAAATTTAGGTTCATAAAAAATAAAAATGATTTTAAAAAATCTTTTAAAATTTTCGTTTTATAATTATAACACTATAAATAATTCTTTAAACTTTCAAAATATTTTTGAACTTTTAAAGTTTTTAATATATATTAAACATTTTAAACGTAATAATATTAAAATCCTTTCCACAGCCTGAATTTATGAGTAAAAAAATTACATTTGATTATTGGAAGCATCTCTATTCAAACCGAACAAAATATATGGTTTCTTCCGAAATTAGAGATTTACTCTCCCTGTCCGCAAGACCGGATATAATATCTTTTTCAGGGGGGCTGCCCGAAGTAAGGGCTTTAAGTTTTGAAAGACTGGAAAAATATATAAGGAGAATAATAAAAACGGATGGAGCCGTAAGCCTTCAGTACAGCGGTTCCGATGGTTACTACCCGCTTAAAACTAAATTAATTGAAGTAATGAAACTGGAAGGGGTGGATACAGTAGAAGAAGACATTATTACCACCACCGGCAGCCAGCATGCCCTGGATTTATTATCCAAGATTTTTATAAACCCCGGTGACGTTATAATTACAGAAGCTCCTTCATATACAGGGGCACTAAATTCATTTAACTCCTACGAGGCAAAAATAACAGGCATACCTGTTGATGAGCATGGAATAGATGTGTCCATTCTGGAAGAAAAATTAAAAGAGTTCAAAAAAGAAGGAGTTGTGGTCAAATTTATATACCTGGTTCCAAACTTTTCAAATCCCTCCGGGGTAACCTTAACCCTCGAACGCAGAAAAAAAGTTCTGGAACTGGCAAAAAAATATAAAACCATAATACTGGAGGATAACCCCTACGGCATGCTGAGATTTGAGGGCAGGTCAATACCTACCATAAAAGAACTTGACATAAATGGAGACAACCGTAATGTAATTTATCTGTGCACCCTGTCAAAACTTCTTGCTCCCGGGCTGAGGATAGGCTGGATTGTTGCGCCTCACCCTATTCTGGAAAAAATAATACTCGGGGTCCAGTCCACCATACTCTGTGTGAGCGCTCTCTCCCAGAGAATTGCCTACGAATATTTTTCAGACCCATCATGGCAGGAAAACATAGAAAGATTTAAAAGCATATATTCTAAAAGAAGAGATGCCATGCTTAGCAGCCTTGAGGAGAATTTCCCCCGGGGTACAGAGTGGTCAAGACCAGTGGGTGGATTTTTTATATGGCTAAAAATCCAGGATTTCCTTAATACCAAAGAAATCCTGGCAGACGCAGTAAGAAATAAAGTTGCTTTTGTACCGGGCAGCGGTTTCTATGCAGACAATAGAGGATTAAACGAAGCAAGACTTGCCTACTGTACCGAAGATACTGATAGAATAAAAAAAGGAATTAAAATTTTAGCCGGAATAATAAAAGAAAAAATTAAACTATATAAAAGCTTTAAATAATAATATTGTTTATAATATTTATATGAGAGTGATGAAAATGAAAAAAAATATTGCTGTGCTCATGGGAGGCAGGTCCCTGGAAAGAGAATTTTCCATAAAAAGTGGCGAAAAAATTTCAAATGCACTGAGAAAACTTGGATACAACGTAATAAAAATGGATATTGATGAATCCATAGTGAACAATCTGAGTTCTGAAAAAATTAACCTTGCCTATATTGCCCTTCACGGAAAAGATGGTGAGGACGGCACTATACAGGAAATTTTAGAGGTGCTGGATATCCCCTATACCGGGCCGGGTGTGTATCCCAATGTTTTAAGCTTTGATAAAATAGTTTCAAAACAAATATTTGAAAGCCAGAAAATACCGACCCCGCCCTTTTATTTCTTAAACACCAGTTCATTCAGGGAGCTCGGGTCATCAAAGCTGCTGCCCTTCATAACCGAAAAATTAGGCTTTCCCCTCGTGGTAAAACCATCAGCCCAGGGTTCGGCACTGGGTATAAAGATAGTAAATAATAAGGAAAGTCTTCCCGAAGCTATAATTTATGCTTTAAGTTACAGCAAGAAAGTAATACTGGAAAAATTTATCGATGGGGTAGAACTTGCAGTAAGCATAATCGGAAATGATAAGCCACGGACACTACCCATAGTAGAAATAGTCCCAAAAAAGGAATTCTTTGATTTTGAATCAAGGGCCAATATAGGCCAGACAGATTATTTCGTCCCTGCAAGATTATCTTCTTCTGAAGAAAAGAAAATAAAGGAAACCGCTATAGCAGTTCACAATTCATTAAAATGCAACATACTATCAAGGGTGGATATAATACTTGACAAAAAGGATAAAATACCCTATGTTCTGGAACTTAATACTTCTCCTGGCATGACTGATACCAGTCTTCTTCCCATGGCAGCTCAGGAGGCAGGCATGTCATTTGAAGAACTGGTGAACGAGATAATAAGTATGTCCCTCTAAGAATAGATATGTGTCCCTGTAGCTCAGATGGATAGAGCACAGGATTCCTAATCCTGGTGTCGGCAGTTCGAATCTGCCCAGGGACACCATAATACTTATTCTAATACTTTTTTTTAATGTACTTATAATAAATTATTGCTTGTTCGAGTCCATTATCCCCGGCAACTCGTATATTTCATATCTAGTATCCAATTATTCAATAAAATTAACATTATGAATTAAAAGTTGTATTCTTTTTATCAGAATAATATTAGATATACTATTTTTTATAATTTATCCTGGAGACATTCAATGAGTAAAAACAAACTATTCATCGTCTTTTCTTTAATAACCATAATATGTGTTTTTTCTATAGCTGCTATAGCAAACCAGTGCGGATTCCCAACTTATATTACTAAAGAAAGTAAAGATACTGAAGAAGTGGTGAATTCCGAAGATGAGAAGGAGGATATACTTCACAGGGAAGAATCATCATCAGAAGAGAAATCATCTGAAAAAAATCAAGAAGGATCCCTGGAGAAAGAAACCCCGCCAGAAGAAGAGCATTCGAACGAGGCAGTATCTGCAGAAGCGCCAACAATTACCCTTGAAGTATATGAAGGCCCTATATACTCGTCATCAGATGGTATCTGTTACTACAGAGTAAAAGCCATTGTATCAGGAAATCCAATACCTGATGTGGAATTTTCAAAAGATGATTCTAATGGTGCCTGGGGTGAGTATATAGCTCAAGTTAATTTAAACAACTCTTCTGAGAATTATTTACTCAATGCCACCGTAATTAATTCTGAAGGTGCTGCATCTTCTTCTATAGCTCTTAAATGGGAATGTACAGAACAAGAAACAAAAGTGCAAGAATCTTCTATCAGCAACAATGAGACTATAGAGTATTTTTATGAGATCGCCTTTGGAAGCGAGTATGGTTCATCATTACCCCTTTTACACAAATGGAAAGATGATGTTAGAATTAAAGTAAATGGTACACCCACAAGTGCAGATTTAGATACACTACATCAAGTAGCTAATGAATTGAGCTCTTTACTGAATAGTATCTCACTAATTACAGTTGATCAGAATCAAAACATTGATATTTATTTTACTACATTGGACCAATTTCCATTAATATTATCAAGTTATGTACAGGGAAACATGGGATTTTTCAACGTTTGGTGGGACTCAAGTGGCTACATGTATACTGCAAAGATTCTAATTGCTTCCGAAGGATTAAGTCAGCAAGAACGGTCTCATTTAATTCGCGAAGAACTAACACAAAGTCTTGGATTAATGAAAGATTCAAACCGCTATGAAGATAGTATTTTCTTTCAGGGTTGGACAAATACAATCAGCTATACCTCGATAGATAGAGAAATAATTACTTTATTATATGATAATCGCTTAAAACCCAACATGACAAAAGAACAGGTAAAAGAAACACTTGGAATTCCCTAAAACAAATCTCTTCAGAAGGAATATACATATAAAAGCTCATGCCAGTATATCCTTAATTATTCTAATATCTTTTCTATTATTAAATTCCTTAACTACATCAGAATCAGGATATACTACTATTAATGTTGATTATATAGAGATAACTCAAATTAAGTAAAGCATTGGAGTATATTAAAGAAGTTACTGGATTCGTAGAAGTAAAAGCAAATCTAACCGGTAAAAATCTAAAAGAAACAATTGATATTAGTATTTTTTGTATAATATAATTAACTTCTATAATATCTTAAAAACAAAGAGAGGTAAACTTTGGAAAAAGAAACAAAATCAGAGGAAGCAGCAGCAAAAACAAACTACGATGATGAGGCTAACAAAGAGACCACCAGCGGTAATAAGGCTGCCATAATACTTTCATATCTTGGCAGCTGGGTCGGCGGATTAATTGTATTTTTACTTGAAAAACAAAACAGATTCATCAAATGGCATGCCCTGCAGGCTTTAATACTGGGTGTTTTTGAAGCAGCCAGTGTTATAATAATTTCTTCTCTTTTAGGGATGATACCCTATGTGGGCTGGTATTTCTTTTCCTGGTTTGGCAGCCTTCTGGCAGGAGTTGCCTGGATACTGGGAATTGTTGCACTCATAATGGGCTGTATTGGCAAAACATTCAGGATTCCTGGAGCCAGTCAGCTGGCAGACAAATGGTTTAAAATGTAAAAGGTCGTAAAAGGATTATTAACCCTGTCCATATAGATTTCATAAATTTTATCGATATCTTTAATGGTAGCTTTTCTTTCCATGATGTTCCCTTTAAAAAGTTTTTACAGGCATATTTACCGGGGATATTCAGGCTGACCTTTATTTTTTAATTAATATCTTTGACTCTTTAATACCCGAATATTCAGCAATTTTCTTTAATTTTTTGTTAAGGAATTTGATATCATGTGGCTGAAGTAAACTTCTATTAAAACCGTTTAGAGTGTATTTGGTAAAATCTCCCAGAATCCCGCTTATTTCTTT